>Ga0172378_10007173_pt1 | contig 10375 bp, 9 predicted proteins | sample GrowelOW332metaG_FD_119755 | JGI IMG/M metagenome (GOLD analysis project Ga0172378, IMG submission 119755) | Groundwater microbial communities from an aquifer near a municipal landfill in Southern Ontario, Canada - Pumphouse #3_1 metaG | ecosystem: Environmental > Aquatic > Deep subsurface >... | reverse complement strand
TAGCTCCTTTCATTCCATTAGCGCCAGGAGTTAAAACCAAATTAGCTCCCAGTGCTTTAAGCAGATTACGTCTTTCCAAACTCATCGTATCGGGCATAGTTAGAACCAATTTATACCCCTTTGCTGCTGCTGCAAAAGCCAAACCGACACCTGTATTACCACTAGTCGGTTCAATAATAGTGACTCCAGATTTTAATAGACCTTTTGCCTCAGCATCTTCAATCATTGCCAACGCAATACGATCTTTCACACTTCCGGCTGGATTAAAGTATTCCAGCTTGACTATAATTTTGGCTTTCAGCCCTTTACTAGCATTATAATTACTTAACTCTAACAATGGAGTGTTACCTACCAAATCGGTTAGTTTTTTTGCTATCTTTCCCATTTTTATATAGTTTTATATTTATCTTTATTATTATGTTACAAAGATAGTCTCTATTTCAGTACTCTAAAATACCACAAGTATGGTAATTTTGTACTATAAACAAGTGAGAATTCTACTGCAACAAGAAATATATGTATTCTCACTGATTGATACTTTCGCAATAATTCTTACCTTTGCGAACATTATATAATAAAGGATATCATAATGAGTCCATTAAATTTTACTCACATTTTGACACAAACAGTCGATGAGCTCTCGGAAAGCGAATCATACAAAGGGCTGTTTCATCAGCACAAAGACGGCGAACCATTGCCATCAGCAAAAGTATTGTGCGATATAATCGAACTTGCTCGTTCAATTCTTTTTCCTGGATATTACGGAAACTCTACAGTAAACAGTCGAACAGTCAATTACCATATCGGTGTAAATATAGAAAAATTATTTGATCTACTCTCTGAACAGATTTTAGCCGGATTGTGTTTCGGCTGCGACAATAATACGAGCGATTGCACAGAGCAACAGCGAGAAGAGGGTTCTAACCTAACCGCCAAATTCATCAGTAGATTGCCTAATTTGAGAAAAATGCTAGCAACAGATGTTGAAGCAGCCTATAACGGTGATCCTGCCGCTGAAAGTTTTGGCGAAGTGATTTTTTGTTATCCTGCTATCAAGGCAATCAGTAATTATCGCATAGCCCATGAGCTGTTACTGCTGGGAGTGCCTCTTATTCCTCGTATTATCACCGAAATGGCACACAGCGAAACAGGTATTGATATTCATCCGGCCGCAGAAATAGGAAGTCATTTTACTATTGACCACGGCACAGGCGTTGTTATTGGTGCTACAAGTATTATTGGCAATAACGTAAAACTGTATCAAGGAGTCACTTTGGGTGCAAAGAGTTTTCCTTTGGACAACGAAGGTAAACCGATTAAAGGCATTCCACGCCATCCAATACTTGAAGATAATGTTATTGTATACTCAAACGCAACCATTTTAGGGCGAATTACCATCGGACACGACGCTACAGTAGGAGGAAATATTTGGGTAACAGAAGATGTTTCACCCAAAGCCAGAATTGTACAAACAAAAGCAAAGAAATAGAGAGATAGATATTTTCTGTGAGCAAGTAACGCAGATAGAGATTTTACATAGTAACAACGTAATATAGAATAATGAGCGAATCATTCGAAATGATTGCCAAAACCTTTCAGGGATTGGAAGAAGTCTTGGCCGAAGAATTAACAGTACTAGGAGCTAACGATGTGCAAATTGGACGCCGTATGGTTTCCTTTAGTGGAAATAAAGAGATGATGTATAAAGCCAACTTCTACCTTCGTACAGCTATACGCATTCTTAAACCCATTAAGCACTTTAATGCAAAACATGCTGACGAAGTGTATGAGCAGATAAAGGCTATTAAATGGGAAGAAATATTGGATGTTGACAAAACGTTTGCTGTTGATTCCGTTGTGTTTAGTGATGAGTTCCGCCACTCCAAATTCGTGTCATATAAAGTAAAAGACGCTATTGTTGATTACTTCCGCGAATTCAACGGCAAGCGTCCATCCGTGCGAATCAACAAACCAGACGTGTTGCTCAATATTCATATTGCCCAAACCAGTTGTACACTCTCACTAGATTCATCAGGTGAATCACTGCACAGGCGCGGATATCGTCAAGAAGCAGTAGAAGCTCCGCTCAATGAAGTTTTAGCAGCGGGAATGTTACTAATGACCGGGTGGAAGGGTGAATGCGACTTAATAGATCCTATGTGCGGATCGGGTACTATTCCAATAGAAGCGGCACTTATCGCCAAGAACATTGCGCCCGGAGTATTCCGGAAAGAGTTCGCCTTCGAGAAATGGGTGGATTTTGATCAGAAAATGTTTGACAATATTTATAATGACGACACTCAGGAGCGAGAATTCAATCATAAAATATATGGTTACGACAACAATCCAAAAGCAAATGAGATAGCCACTCACAATGTAAAAGCTGCTGGGGTATCAAAAGAAGTTATCTTAAAACTTCAACCTTTTCAGCAATTTGAGCAGCCCAAAGAAAAATCTATTCTTATAACCAATCCTCCTTATGGAGAGCGTATTTCAACCAAAGATCTACTTGGCTTGTACCAAATGATCGGCGAACGGCTAAAACATGCTTTCTGCGACAACGATGCATGGATACTTAGTTATCGTGAAGAATGCTTTGATCAAATCGGACTAAAACCAAACCGAAAGATTCCGCTATTTAATGGTCCATTAGAATGTGAGTTCCGTAAATATCAAATATTTGGTGGGAAATACAAGGAGTTTAAAAAAGTTACCATTGAGAAGAGGCCCTATAGTAAATCAAAGCCAAACGATTAAACCATTCAACATGAAAACAATAGAGAAAATAGGAAAAAGTATCCAGGCTCTCCTTATTCTTCATGTGTTATTTTTCGCTTCAAACATTATGGCACAAGGAAAGAAGCTCCCCACGTTGGAAGATCTTATTCCAGGTGGAGAAACATTTCGTTTTACAGAGAATTTATTCGGATTGCAGTGGCTAGGAGACAGCTGTATCAAGCCAGATATAGACAAACTATCAGTCATCAACCCTGACAACGGTAAAGAAACTACTCTTATCAGTAAAGAAGAGGTGAATAAGATACTAGAAACCGAAAAGCTTGGAAAAATTCAGAGTTTCTATAATGTAAGCTTCCCTTATGAACTAAAAAAGCAGACATCAAGCAAGTTAATGCTTATCACTACTCCGAAGCGGAGAATATTATTGAACCTTGACAATAGAGAGGTAGAATGGAGCCAAGAACGTAATGATAAAGCACAAAATGAAGATTGGGAAAAGGAAAACAGAATGCTTGCCTTCACCATTGATAATAACTTATACATTACGACTGCTAGCGGAACAACTACTGCCGTAACCAACGAACCTGAAGGCATTGTGTGCGGACAATCAGTTCATCGCAATGAGTTCGGCATCAAAAAAGGCACTTTCTGGAGTCCAAAAGGAAACTTATTGGCATTCTATCGCATGGACGAAAGTATGGTGTCACAATATCCATTAGTAGACATAACAACCAGAGTAGCTACAGTAAATAATGTACGCTACCCAATGGCAGGAATGGCTAGTCACAAAGTAACTATAGGTATTTATAATCCCATAACAAGCAAAAGCATTTACCTAAAAGTAGGTGACCCTACTGACCGGTACTTCACTAACATCAGTTGGTCACCAGACGAGAGTAGCCTCTTTTTGATAGAGCTAAATCGTGATCAAAATCATGCTAAGCTCTGTCAATATAATGCGGAAAACGGTGAATTAATAGCGACTCTTTTGGAAGAAACACATCCCAAATATGTAGAGCCTCAACATCCTATTGTTTTTCTACCTTGGGACAGTAAGAAGTTTATCTACCAAAGTCAGCGCGATGGATTTAATCATTTATACCTATATGATATAAACGGTAAACTAATCAAGCAGCTAACATCCGGCAATTGGCTAGTAAGCGAACTTATAGGCTTTGATGAAGCAAAAAAAGAGTTAATCATAGCTGCCACAAAAGTATCTCCCTTACAAAACAATCTATTTCGTATAAACAGCAAAAACAGTAAACTCACAGCAATAGGATATCAAGAAGGCCTACATAGCGGAATTCTTAGCGCTACGGGCAAATATGTCATTGACAGATATTCCTCGCCTAAGATACCTCGCTGCATTAATATTCTAAACACACAGAATAACAAGAGCATTAATCTGCTCACAGCAAAAGATCCATTTGTTGGCTATACTATGCCAAGCATTGAGATCGGAACGATTAAAGCTGCAGATGGAGTGACTGATCTATATTACCGCATTATCAAGCCAGCTGACTTTGACCCAAGCAAAAAGTATCCGGTTATAGTCTACGTTTATGGCGGTCCACACGCACAAATGATCAACAACGGATGGCAGAATGCAGCTCGTGGTTGGGACATATATATGGCCAATAAGGGATATATCATGTTCACCATAGATAATCGAGGAAGTGAAAACAGAGGATTAGAATTTGAAAACAGTACATTCCGTCGACTTGGCATTGAAGAAGGTAAAGATCAAGTAAAAGGAGTAGAATTCTTAAAGAGTTTGCCATATATTGATAGCAATCGTATCGGCGTACATGGTTGGAGTTTCGGAGGGCATATGACTACAGCATTGATGCTTCGCTATCCCGATATATATAAAGTAGGAGTAGCCGGAGGTCCGGTCATAGACTGGTCATACTACGAAATTATGTATGGAGAAAGATACATGGATACTCCGCAAAGTAATCCGGAAGGATACAAAGAGTGTAATTTGAAGAATTTAGCAGGAAACCTGAAAGGCCATCTACTCATTATCCATGATGATCACGATGATACTTGCGTGCCACAGCATACACTCTCCTTTATGAAGGCCTGCATAGATGCGCACACCTATCCTGATTTATTTATTTATCCAGGACATAAGCATAACGTTGCCGGCCACGATCGTGTGCATCTGCACGAAAAGATTACAAGATATTTTGAAGACAACCTGTAAGTTTAATAATTAATATACAACAAATCATGAAATTGTTACTATTAGGTTCAGGAGGCAGAGAACATGCTCTGGCATGGAAGATAGCCCAAAGCCCCAAAGTGGAAAAATTGTATATTGCACCCGGTAACGCAGGCACTTCTGCAATCGGAGAAAATGTTGATATCAAAGCTACCGACTTTCAATCATTGAAAATCTTCGCCTTGGAGCGAGAAATAGACATGATCGTCGTGGGACCCGAAGATCCTTTAGTTGAAGGAATTTTCGATTTCTTTAAAAGCGACATTATGTTGCAACACATTGCTATCATAGGCCCTTCAATGAAAGGTGCCCAACTAGAAGGCAGCAAAGAATTTGCCAAAGGATTTATGGAGCGTCACAATATCCCCACCGCTCGTTATAAAAGCGTAACAACCGAAACATTAGATGAAGGACTCGCATTTCTCGAAACCCTTTCAGCCCCTTATGTTCTCAAGGCCGATGGACTCTGTGCAGGCAAAGGTGTTCTCATCCTTTCTTCATTGGAAGAAGCTCAAAAGGAACTGAAAGAGATGCTCAATGGAATGTTTGGACAAGCCAGTGCAACAGTTGTTATCGAAGAATTCTTAAGTGGCATCGAATGTTCTGTGTTTGTACTTACCGATAGCGAACATTACAAAATATTACCGGTAGCGAAAGACTACAAACGAATTGGTGAAGGAGACAAAGGCCTCAATACTGGTGGCATGGGTAGCGTTAGCCCGGTTCCATTTGCCAACGAAGAGTTTATGGAAAAAGTCCGTGAACGCATCATAGAACCGACCATTAGTGGACTGAAGGAGGAAGGTATTATATACAAAGGATTCATCTTCTTAGGACTAATCAAGGTAGAAGGCGAGCCTATGGTCATTGAGTACAATGTACGCATGGGCGATCCGGAGACAGAGAGTGTAATGCTCCGTATACAAAGTGACATCGTAGATCTATTTGAAGGTGTATATCAAGTAAACCTTGACACCAAAACGATGATATTAGACCCTCGCACAGCTGTTTGCGTAATGCTAGTAAGCGGAGGATATCCCGAAGAATATCACAAGGGCTACCCCATCACTGGCTTCAACTTAGCAGAAACAACTGACAGCCTTTTGTTTCATGCTGGAACAACCGTCAAAGAAGGACGCGTGGTAACAGACGGCGGGCGAGTAATAGCTGTCTGCTCTTATGGTGATTCAAAAGAAGAAGCACTTGAAAAGAGTTACAAAGTAGCCGACTTAATAAGCTTTGATGAAAAATATTTCCGACGCGACATCGGATTTGACTTATAGTGAGAAACAATTATCTACAGAAAAAGATGACGACGGGCAGATTAACTCTTCCCGTCGCCATTGTTATTTCCATCGCTTGTTGGGTGCTGGCTTCGCTCTTATTACCCGTTTTACCACAGCAAAAGATGACTTATTCGCTCTTCCAACTTCTTGATCTATCAACCATTCCTAATTGGGCAAACAAAACTATCAGTTTCTTGCTCTATGCTGTAATTGGATATTCACTAATAGAATTCAATAGCACCTTTGCCATCATTCGCATGAGAGCATCAGTGCAAACATCCCTTTTCTTTTTGTTCACCGCTGCTTGTCCTACTCTGCAACAAGTACATGCAGGGAACATGGCTGCAATAGCAATCCTAATATCAGTCTATTTTCTCTTTAGAAGCTATCAACGCCACCAGTCATCGGCCGACTTATTTCATTCTTTTGTTTTTATAGGTATAGGCAGTTTAGCATTTCCCCAATTTATTGTGTTAATTCCTATTTGGTTTATCGGAGCCTATAACTTTCAATCTCTCAATATACGAAGTTTCTTTGCTGCAATTATCGGATGGAGCATTCCCTATTGGTTCTTACTTTGTCATGCTTACTATCACAATGATATGAGCCTATTCTATAAACCATTTATTGACTTAGCATCCCTTCAACCAATTGACTTTAGTGTTATTTCATTACCTGAAATAGTTACATCTGCTTATTTATTCATCTTATTTACAGTGAGTTCTATACATTGCTTCGTCACTAGTTATCAAGATAAGATACGTACCCGTTCTTACCTACGATTTCTTATTTTCGTTAACTCTGTCCTTTTTATCCTTCTTGTGCTACAGCCAATGCATATTGCTTGCTTGCTATCCTCATTACTTGTGGGAGTTAGTATCTTAGTGGGCCATTTGTTTGTACTGACAAATAGCAAAGCCTCCAATCTGTTTTTTATCTTTTCATTATTCGGACTTATTTCATTATATCTATTCAATCTATGGACGCTTTTGTAACTGGACTTATACAAATACTCATTGATTGGGGATATTGCGGACTTTTTCTATCTGCTCTTGTGGCCGGCAGCGTTCTTCCTTTCAGTTCAGAACTTGTACTGGTAGCATTAGTGAAAGCAGGGCTCAACCCTACATTTTGTATACTTGCTGCAACAATGGGAAATACCATTGGAGGCATGACATGCTACTATATAGGACATCTAGGGAAAACCGATTGGGTGGAAAAATATCTAGGTGTAAAGCCTGAAAAAATCATCAGAATGCAGACGTTTTTGCAAGGAAAAGGAGCATTCATGGCTTTCTTTGCATTTCTTCCTTTTGTTGGAGAAATTATCGCCATTGCCCTAGGCTTTATGAGGAGTAATGTATGGCTTACTACTTTCTCTATGTTCATAGGTAAACTGCTACGATACATCCTGATGTTATTGGCTTTAGAAGGTATTATAAATCTATTCATCGGTTAATATAAGATGCAAAAAGAGAATCATCATAGACCACAAATGTCCCATAGTACAGAGATAGAACGGCTCGTAGAAGCAACAGCCGATGGCAGTAATACTTTGTTTATACCTGGCATGAATGAGCATTATCATTCGGTGAAAGGCGCCTTGACCGAAGCGGAGCATATTTTCGTGAACATGGGATTCCAACATTCGCCCACTGCCTCACCCCGCATACTTGAAATAGGATTTGGAACAGGCTTAAATGCTTTTCTTTCTCTCGTTGCAGCTGAAAAATTCAGGCGAAAAACATCTTATTGTGGCATTGAACTATATCCATTACCTTGGGAAACCATCCAAAAGCTACAATATAGCATTAACCCCTCATTGCATTCCATACACAGTACTAGCTGGGAAGAAGAGGTACAAATCACTCCTTACTTTACACTGCAGAAGATTCAAGCCGATTTTGCATCAAGCTCTTTCAGCTTCAAACAAACAATATATCCCCCATTTGATGTGGTCTATTTTGATGCATTTGCTCCCGAAAAGCAACCGGAAATGTGGGATAGTCAACTATTTGAACGTTTATACGTTAATATGAACAAGGGGGCTATCCTGACCACTTACTGCGCCAAAGGCATCGTACGCAGAATGCTTCAATCAGTAGGGTTCATAGTAGAACGTCTTGAAGGTCCACCGGGAGGGAAACGAGAAATATTACGAGCCATCAAACCTTGATAAGGCATATTTATATACCTTTGTTCATTGAATAACAAACCATTTATTATGAAACCATTCTTCATCATTTATTCATTCGCTCTTTTACTACTGGTCAGTTGCAACGGACAACCGAAGAAAGAGAAAAACGATAAACGAATCATCATGGTTACCATGGAACCGCAACGTTTCTTCACGGAAGCCATCGCTGGTGAAAAGTTCAACATAGAAAGTATGGTCCCCAAAGGAAGTAGCCCCGAAACATACGACCCTACGCCCCAACAGTTAACTCAGTTAAGCAAAAGCGAAGCCTATTTTCGTATCGGATACATTGGTTTCGAGCAATCCTGGATGGAACGCCTAACAGATAATGCACCTCACATGAACGTGTTCGATACATCAAAAGACGTAGAACTGATCCATGAAACCGGGCACGACCATGGAGATCACCACCATCAGGGAGGAATTGAGCCACATATATGGAGTTCGACCGCAAATGCCCAAATTATTGCAAAAAATACCTTCAATGCTCTCTGCACACTGGATAAAAAAAATGAAGCGTATTATTTGGAACGCTACAGTTCATTGTCACAACGCATAACGCGTACAGACAGTATCATTCGTAACATCTTTGCATCCTCTCATGCAGACCGTACATTTATGATTTATCATCCTGCATTATCCTATTTTGCACGTGATTACGGATTACATCAAATATGTATTGAAGAAGGGGGTAAAGAGCCTTCACCTGCTCATTTGAAGAACTTGATAGATATTTGCAAAGCCGAAGGAGTACGAACGATTTTTATACAACCCGAATTCGATCGTCGTAATGCCGAAATTATAGCCAAGCAAACTGGAGCAATAATAGTCCCTATTAATCCTATTAATTACGATTGGGAAAAAGAAATGATACACATTGCAAAATCACTTTGTAAATGAACGAAGATCAATCACTTCTGATTCAGATAGAATCTCTTTCTGCCGCATACGAAAACCAGACCGTATTGCACGATGTAAATTTATGTATCTACGAAAAAGATTTTCTAGGTATTATCGGCCCTAATGGCGGCGGAAAAACAACACTAATTAAAACTATTTTGGGGTTGTTGAAAGCGTCTGAAGGGAAAATAAACTTCTATGACAACGGGCAACCAGTAAGCAATATCTCGATGGGATATTTACCTCAATACAATAGTATCGACCATAAATTTCCCATTTCAGTAGAAGAAGTTATATTGTCAGGCCTCAGTTCAAAAAAATCATTAATAGGAGCATTTACTCATGAACATCGTGAAAAAGTACGCCAAGTTGTAGCGCGTATGGGCCTTGAAGGACTTGAGCACCGAGCTATCGGTCAGCTTAGTGGGGGGCAGCTACAACGTGCATTGTTGGGCCGTGCCATTGCCTCGGATCCTCAAGTGGTGATTCTCGACGAACCAAGTACTTATATTGATAAACAATTTGAAGCACGCCTCTACGAATTGTTGTCTGAAATCAATCATGACTGCGCTATCATACTCGTTAGCCATGACATCGGCACTGTACTACAAAATGTGAAATCAATAGCTTGTGTAAACGAAACGCTGGATTACCATCCAGATACCGGTGTTACTCCAGAGTGGCTGGAACGCAATTTTCACTGCCCCATTGAGTTAGTAGGCCATGGAGGCTTACCCCACAGAATCTTGGGTAAGCATCAGCACTAAGTAGTTACAGTTTCTTAATTCCCCTTTTCAAACACCTATTTCTTTACTCATCATTGTTCATTCTTCATTCAAATAACTATCTTTGCCCTTTGTAACATGTTAATTAATAAACAACTATAGTTTAATGAAACAGTTCAAAACCGTTAACAATATTGCGGGCTGGCTTACATTTATTATTGCCGCTACTGTCTATTGCCTGACAATAGAGCCCACAGCTAGTTTTTGGGACTGCCCAGAGTTTATCACCACAGGCTAT
>Ga0172378_10007172_pt1 | contig 10377 bp, 5 predicted proteins | sample GrowelOW332metaG_FD_119755 | JGI IMG/M metagenome (GOLD analysis project Ga0172378, IMG submission 119755) | Groundwater microbial communities from an aquifer near a municipal landfill in Southern Ontario, Canada - Pumphouse #3_1 metaG | ecosystem: Environmental > Aquatic > Deep subsurface >... | reverse complement strand
GCCATTCAAGAACATCTATAAAATCTGACTTAAAATACTATGTTGAAGAAGCGGAACAAACAGAGGAAGTTAAGGCAAAACTTAAAGAAATAAATAAGGAATATGCAAATAGAAATATTTCTGAAATAACATTCATTGACCCTTGCTGTGGCTCAGGTCATATCCTTGTGTATGCTTTTGATTTGTTTTATAAAATGTATTTAGAAAGTGGCTATGTTAGTTCTGACATTCCAAGCAAAATTTTGCAAAACAATTTAATTGGTATAGATATTGATAAGCGTGCTGTTCAATTAACATCATTTGCACTTACTATGAAAGCATTAAGTTATGATAAAGATTTCTTATCAAAAGATATTCATCCAACTGTTATTTATGTTAAAGAAAGCAATAGTTTTAACGATGTTAGACTTAAAGAGTTTATTAAACTTGCAAAACTAAATAATCAAGATGAAGATATTGTTTATGAAATTGTTGAAAAATTCAAAGACGCTGAACTTTATGGAAGTTTAATTAAAGACTTTAATCACACCCCAGAACAATATGATATTTTATTAAAACAACTTACCAACACTGTTAAAGCTGATTATTTTTATAATATTGTAGACCAATTATGTGTAAAAGAAGTTTTACCACTGCTTTCAGATTTATTGAAACAAGCCATTATAATGAGTTCAAAGTATGACATAATGGCAACTAATCCACCTTACTTATCTACATCAACAAACGACAAATTAAAGGAGTTTGCTTATTCATTTTATCCAGATAGTAAAACAGATATGTTTGCGATGTTTATGGAAGTTCCATTTGTCAAAGACAATGGTTTTCTTGCCATGATAAATATGAATTCTTGGTTATTTTTAAGTAGTTATGAAAAATTAAGAATAAAACAACTGAATAAAAATTATTTATCTATGTGTCATTTGGGTGCAAGAGCATTTGAAGAAATTGGTGGAGAAGTTGTTCAAACAACATCTTTTATTGTTCGTGAATGCAATATCAGTAAGTATAAAACGCAATTTTATAGACTGGTGTCTGGTAAAACACAACAATCAAAAGAACAATTATTTTTATATGATAATTCAATTAATTATATCACGGATATAGAAAGTTTTAAATGTATTCCAACTAAACCCTTTTCATACTGGGTTAGCGACAATGTTAAAAAAATTTTTAACATTGAAAAAATAGATAATTATTTTTTCTCTGATGGAAGAAATGTTACTGGTGACAATAACAGATTTGTAAGAAAACACTGGGAAGTTGATAATAATATTATTGGGAGAAATAAAAAATGGATACATTATGTCAAAGGTGGTGGATATAGAAAATGGTATGGAAATGTATTGGAAATAGTTGATTGGTCTGATAATGCAAGAAAATTTTACAAAGAAAATTCTTCTTCAAGAATTATTGCTGAATATTTGTGGTATAGAACAGGTATAACTTGGAATTTAATTTCATCAGGCGTTGGCTCTTTTAGATTAATGGAAGGTGATAATACATTTGATATGGGCGGACCAAGTATTTTACCTAAAAATAAAAATGTAAATTATTTATATACTCTTTCATATTTAAATTCAAAAGTGGCTGGACTATTGAATAGTGTTGTTAATCAAACTATAAATTATCAAGTGGAACATGCAATGGCGACACCAATAATATTTAGTGATATAAAGGAAGATGTTATAACAAGAATTACAAAAGAAAACATTATTATTTCTAAAACTGACTGGGACCAATACGAAACAAGCTATGATTTTAAAACAATGCCACTCTCTATGTCAAAAGAAGAAAGAAATGAACAACTTGACACTGGTATGAATGGCGAAGCAATAAAATTATCTGTTAAGAGTTTGCAAAATAGATTTGAAAGATACAAAGATGAAGTCAATCGTAGATTTGAACAATTAAAGAAAAATGAAGAAGAAATAAATAATATATTTATTGATATTTTTAATTTACATGACGAATTATCTTCTAATGTAGATTGTAATTATATAAGTATAACTAAATTGTATAATAACAAAAATGAAGTGGAATTAGAAATGCAAAATAATTCTTTTATAAAAACAAAAGAAGATGTTGTTAAAGATTTGATTTCTTATATTGTTGGTTGTGCTTTTGGTAGATATTCCCCTTACAAAGCTGGTTTACAATTTGCGGGTGGAAAATTTGAATATGCAAAATACATTGATGATTTGAGACAAAACAACAACATAATAAAAGATATTAAAAATGTTGTTACAAGCGTTTTACCAACGGAAGAAAATTGTTTGTTGATTTCCGATAAAGAATATTTTGATAATGACTTATGTAACTATGTTGTTGATTTTGTTAGAAAGATTTTTGGCGATGAGTGTTATGAAGAAAACTTAAACTTTATTGCCACAGCATTAGATGATAGTCATAAATACACATCAAAAGAAACCATCAGAAATTATTTGTTTAGTGATTTCTTTAAGGACCACTGTAAAAAATATCAAAACAGACCAATTTATTGGTTATTAGATAGTGGCAAAAATGGTGGATTTAGAGCACTGATGTATTTACATCGCTATGATGAAAGCACTATCCCAACTGCAAGACTTTCTTACCTACATGAATTGCAATGGAAATATGACCAAGACAAAGAAAGACTTGAACGTTTCATTAAAAATACAAGTATTTCATCGGAAAAAGTTAAAGCACAACGAGAACTTGATTTATTAAACAAACAAATCGTTGAAAGTAGAAATTATGATGAAATTCTCAATCACGCAAGCAATATGAGGATTACTCTCGACCTTGATGATGGTGTTAAAGTCAACTATCAAAAGCTGCAATGCCTTGATGGAGATAAAGATAAAAACATTTTATCAACTTACTTAAAGTTTAAGGAAAAGGAGTAAAAATGAGCAAATTTGATTACTTAACAAGTTTTAAATCTGAAATCGAAAAATGTAACAACAAAAATGATATGGATAAATTGATTGATAAAATAAAAATATATGATATTAATTTATTGACAAATATTAGTTTTCCAGCTGGCTGGAATACATTAAAGGAAAAAGATTTACAAGCAGAATTAAACTACTTAAAGGAAAAGATTGGTTTTGCTATCGAATTAGAGATTAATAGAATACCAAATATTAACATTATAAAAAATATTCAATCATTGATAAATGAAGGCAAAAACATAGATAATGCACCCAATAAAATTTCGCCTTTCGTAAGAAAAGTTAATAATGCAGTTGGTAAAGAAATTGATTTCCCTAATGCTGTTTTATCAAAACTTAATACAGAAGACGCCACGAATTTTGGGATTGGAGGACATCTTTGTAGAACTAATAAAGAGGATTTAGATGGTGTAATTATTAGACTTGAAAACTATTTAGATAAGTTAAGCAATCAAAAAAAAGATGAGAAAACAAACGCAAAAGATAAGCTATTTAATCCTATATTTAATATTTTAGCAACTGCTGATAGTAAAGTAGAAAATAATATTGATATTAATATTTCAATAGAAAATAAAATTGAAACGACTATTAATGAAATTGAAAAAGATGATAATTTAAACGATGCTGAAATTGCAAAATGTAAACAACAACTTGAAATATTAAAACAAAGTATAAATGATAATCCAAAAATTAAATGGGAAAAATGTAAAAGCGTATTTAGTTGGCTTGGAGATAAAACGATTAAATTTGGTAAATGGTTTATTCCAATTATGGCAGAAATTTTAATCAATAAGGCAACAACACCAACAACATAAATTTATAGGAGCAAAAATGAGTAAATTGGATTTTAAAGATGTTTCAAAAGAACTTAACTTAATGCTTAATAAAAGGCCAAAAGACGGACAAATCAGGAACGTTGTTTTTTGGTTTGATAATGAAGGGGAATTTAAGGACAAGCTAGTTGAACTTGATTTGCAAAACGCAAAGATTTTTGAGTTTACTAACAAGAATTACTTTGAAATTAAATACACATTGGAAAATGTTGATTTAACAAGCAACTATCTCATATATGCACCTTTCTTAAAACCAGAAGCTGATTACAATTACCTACTCGATATGTATTTATATAGCCAAGAGTTTGAGGCTGACATTACAACAATCTACATGAGAGAATTTGGTATATCTGACCCATTGCTTGCAAGTGTTATTAAGAAATATAAAGATTTCTTAAACAATAAAGAAAGAAGAAATAGATTAAAAGCTTATGAAATCAAGAAATGGAATGAACAAAAAATCCATATAGCTGTTTTCTGTGCTGTTTGCAAACAAAACTTGCTTGATTTTGAAAACTCTTTAATTTCACTATTTGCTGATTATATCAATCATGGAACACTATTTGATGATGTTAAGAAATATTGCGATATAGAAACGTTAAGTTCTTATATTGAAAACAAATACGGAATTGTAAACTCTTTCGATAACCTTGATAATACAATCACAAATATGTTGTTATTACACACTGCTTTATACCTAAAAGGCACATTGCCAAGTGCTTGGAAAACTAACCTACCGGATACATCGAACTTTGTAATTAAAAACAATGCCTACATATTTGTTGATAGATTTATGAAAAGTGGCGATTTCTCTGATGCTTATATTCAAATCTCTGAATTCGTGGCAAACAAATTAAATGTTGATAGATATATTAAAGATTGGGATATTGAAACATTTGAAGATGTTGATACTTTTGAAAACTTTGATAATTTGATTATCAACAAATTACAAGAATGGCTTATAAATAATGTTAATGAGTATGAAAGATATTTAAGTATAATCAAACAAAGAAGAAAGTCTTATTGGAATGAGAAATTAAAAAATGAATATTTAGTTTTACACCATGCAACAAAGTTCCTTGCAAAAGTTAAAGAGGAATCTCATGGATTTGCACAAGGCACACCAGACATCTTGTTAAATAAATACACAACAAATTACTTTAAATTTGACCAATACTACCGTGAATTTATAAGCGCTTACGATAAAGTTGATAATGAAAACTTTATTGAATTATTTAACAAAATTGAAAACACTTATACCAATTGGTATTTAGAAGAATTATCAATAAAATGGAGTTCTGAATTAAAACTAATTTCTTATGACAGTTTAAATGCAGTTAAACAATGGGATTTCTATAACAAGTTCGTTAAATCTTGTCCTGATAAAATTGCAATTATCATTTCAGACGCTTTAAGATATGAATGTGGCGAAGAATTAAACAAAAGAATATCTAACTTATTTAAAGCAAAAACAACTCTAATTCCAGCTATTTCAAGCGTTCCAAGCTATACTGCTCTTGGCATGGCAAGTTTATTACCACATAACAAAATTGATTACATTGGAAGTGATGTCTATGTCGATGGTATTAGCTCACAAAGTAATGATAACCGAGAAAAAATATTGAATAGTTTTACCGATGGAAAAGTCTATGTTTACAAAGATTTTGTAAATCCACAAAATTATGCAAAAATTAAAACTGATATTGCAGGTAAAAAAGTAATCTATATTTACCATAATTCTATTGATGCTGCTGGTGATAATATTACTACTGAAAACAAAGTGTTTGGTGGAGTTGATGATTGCTTTAACGAAATTCAAGCAATTATTAAAAAACTTCAAAACTTATCTATTTCAAATGTTGTAATTACAGCAGACCACGGATTTATTTATAAGAGAAATGATATCCAAGAAATGGATAAAACACCAAATGAAGTTAAAGAATCAATTATTTCAAAAAGAAGATTTATCCTTTCAAATAATGCTAATGATACTGAAATGTCAAAAAAGATTTCACTTGATTATTTAATTCCAAATACCACATTAGAAGCAACTGTTCCTTATGGTATGAATATTTATAAAAAACAAGGTGAAAGTTGTAAATATGTCCACGGTGGTGATAGCTTACAAGAAATTGTTATTCCAATTATTCAAATAGACAATAAGCGTTCTCAAAGAGAAAGATATGCAGCTAAAAATGTTACAATTAACTGTGTTTCTCTTTCAACAAGAATTACGTCACTTATTACTTTCCTTGAATTTTTTCAAAATGAAAAAATTACTGACAAGGTATTACCAAAAAATTACTTGGTTTACTTTGAAGATGATAAAAGAAATCAGATTTCAAATGCACCACTTATTAATGCTGATAGCAAGAGTGATGATATGAAAGATAGAATGTATAAGGAAAAATTTACTTTAAGAAATCAAAAATACAATAAAAATGAACAGTATTTCTTAGTTATTGAAGATTATGATGACCCTTATGCAGAAAAAATTAGATTACCTTATACAATTGATATAATCATTGATAATGATTTTGATTTATAGGAGATAGAAAAATGGAAGATTTTAATAAGAAAGTAAATGAAGTATTCGCAGGTCGTGTTGTTAGAAAAGACTTGTCAAAAAAGATTAAGGAAGGAATAAACGTTCCTATCTATGTTTTAGAATATCTACTTGGCATGTATTGCTCAACCGATAATGAAGATAGTATCCGTGAAGGCGTTAAACAAGTCAAAAAGATTTTGGCTGAAAACTATATTCGGCCAGATGAAGCTGAAAAAGTAAAGTTTAAGATTACCGAAAATGGTTCTTACACAGTCATTGATAGACTTGATGTTACTGTTGATGTTGAAAAAGGAATTTGTTTTGCGAGTTTTATGAATTTAGGACTTTCAAGAATTCCTATTTCTGCCGAATATGTAAAGCAATTTGAAAAACTGCTTGCAGGCGGAATTTGGTGTATTGTAAAACTTGGATACTTTGATGAAAACGAAGATATGGACTTGGAAGCAGCGGCCAAAGAAGTTAAGAAAAAAGATAAAGAAAAAGACTTGGGTGGAGTTTTGGTTGTTGAAAGTGTTAAACCTATTCAAATGCCAAACCTTGATATAAAAGAAATCTTTGAAGGTAGAAAAAACTTTAATGAAGATGAATGGAAAGATTTGCTTTTAAGGTCAATCGGTATGGAGCCAACTCAGCTTAAACTAAGAGAAAAAATGCACTTAATTGAAAGATTGGTTCCACTTGTAGAAAACAACTATAATATGTGTGAATTAGGACCGCGTTCAACAGGTAAATCTCATGTATATAAAGAGATTTCACCTAATAGTATTCTTATTTCTGGTGGTCAAACAACTGTTGCTAATCTTTTTTATAACATGGGCAGACGCCAAATTGGACTTGTAGGACATTGGGATTGCGTAGCATTTGATGAAGTTGCTGGAATCTCTTTCAAGGACAAAGACGGAATTCAAATTATGAAAGATTATATGAATTCAGGTTCATTTGCAAGAGGAAAAGACCAAATAACAGCGTCAGCGTCTATGGTGTTTGTTGGAAACATTAACATTAGTATTGATGTCTTGTTAAAAACATCTCATTTGTTCCAACCTTTCCCAGAAACAATGGCTAATGACACTGCTTTCTTTGATAGAATGCACTATTATATACCGGGTTGGGAAGTTCCTAAATTTGCACCAAAATACTTTACTGATGAATATGGTTTTATTACCGATTATATTTCTGAATTTTTCAGGACAATGAGGAAATACAACTATTCAGACGCTTTTGATAAATACTTTAAACTTGGAACGTCACTAAATCAAAGGGATACAGTTGCAGTTAGAAAAACCGTATCTGGACTTATTAAACTTATCTATCCTAATGGTGATTTCACAAAAGAACAGGTCGAAGAATTATTAAGATATGCACTTGAAGGCAGACGTAGAGTTAAAGAACAATTAAAGAGAATTGGTGGTATGGAATTCTATGCGGTAAATTTCTCTTACATTGATAATGAAACATTTGAAGAAAAATATGTTGGTGTTCCAGAACAAGGAAGCGATAAGCTTATACCAGAAGGTATTACTAAACCGGGAACAGTATATTGTATTGAAAGGTCTGAGACCGGTGTATTTGGTGTTTATCGTATTGAAAACGAATGTATTTCAGGAAATGGTAAATTTACAAGAACTGGTGTATCTAACCAAGAATGTAAAGATAGTATAAATAATGCAATCAATTACTTTAAAGCAAATAAGCAGCATATTAGTGGAAATATAAGTTGTTCTACATCAGACTATTTAATGGATATTAGAGATTTGCAAGGCGTCGGAAATGCAAAAGATTTATCCCTACCTACACTTGTATCTTTGTGTTCTTCTGCATTAAAGAAAGAAGTATTACCTAAGCTTGCTGTGTTAGGAAGTATTAGTATTAGTGGTTCAATCAATAGACTTGAAGAGCTTGCAAATGTTTTACAAGTTGTTCATGACGCAGGAGCAACAAAAGTGTTGTTACCAAATAATGCTAAAAAACAAGTTATAGATGTGCCAGATGACCTACTGAACAAACTTACACTACTATTCTATAATTCCCCAGAGGACGCTGTTTTTAAAGCTTTGGGGGTAGAATAATATGCTAACTTTTAATTCAAGTGATATTGATAGTATAGCAACTGCAATATCTCAATTAACTGAAAGTGAATTAAAAACTATTATGAATGATAGTAATATTGAAGTTGTTGATAAAGGAAATAATACTTATAATAATGGTATGAATTATTCATTAGGATTATCAAAATATCCTTGGTTTAAGAAATGCCTTGTTCAGCAATTAAATAAAGAAAAGAATGGAAAACCAATTGTAAGATTGTTTAAGTCCACGTTCAATAATTCTCGACTTACCAATGCTAATAGAGGCGTTAAAGGAAAATTTAAAGCTTTACCAAAAGTATTTGAAGATGTTAACGCTATTTTGGCAAATAAAGAAAAAAGATTGAATAAAGATGGCGAAATCGTTGATTTACAAATTAAAGAAACTGAAAAAAAATATAATTATGATAAACTTATTGAAGAATTAAACAAAATTTCAAAGTTGGAAAATTCACAAGATAAAGGATATGCACTTGAAGACTTTTTAAAATTAATGTTTGCTGAATTTGATATAATTTCTCGTCCACCTTATAAAATAGAGGGTGAGCAAATAGATGGTGCATTTGAATTTGAATACGAAACATACCTAATTGAAGCAAAATGGCAAAAAAATGAAGTGTCAACAATAGATATAAATTATTTCAAAGGTAAAGTTGATGACAAATCTAAATTTACCCGTGGAGTAATGATTAGCGAATCTACTTACAATCAATATGCAATTGACCACAATACTAATCAAGGAGCAAATTTCATTCTTATTAATGTTGTCGAGTTATATATTGCATTTCAACATAAAGAACCATTTAGTAAATTATTAAAATTAAAATGGAAAGCATTAACCGAAGAAGGAAAAGTATTTTCTAAAATTATGTTATAAATCCGTTTTATAGTATTTGCAGGTTAAACCGAGAATTTTCTCGGTTTTTTTTGTCATAAAATCTTGCTTTTATAGAACAAATGTTTTATATTATTAACATAAGCGAACGCACCGTTTGTTTATGATAAGGAGTTGGCAATGAAAGTAATAAATGAGAGTAAAGTTATTCAAGTCCTTGAATTTATTAAAGACTTTCAATTAAAAGAAGGTCGTTCCCCGTCATATAGACAAATTGCAAAGGCAGTATGTTTTCCTAGCCTTTCCACTGCACAAAAATATGTAAATGTTCTATATGCAAGAGATTTAATAAAGAAGAATAACATTGGCAAAATTATTACTCCTACAAACTTAAACACTGGAAAAACTATTATTGCCCCATTAGTTGGACAAGTGGCTTGTGGAACACCAATTCTTGCAGAAGAAAACATAGAAGCAACTTATCAATTGCCGAGCGCCATATTTGGTTCTGATAAAACAATGATATTAAGAGCCAAAGGCGACAGTATGATAGGTGCCGGAATCTATCATGGAGATTTAATAGTTGCAACAATTACAAATGCTGCTGATGATGGAGAAATCGTTGTCGCCCTAATCAACGACTCTGCAACAGTGAAAAGATTGTTTAGAAAAAATGGTTGTGCTATTTTACACCCCGAAAATCCAAAATACAAAGATATTGTTACAAAGGATTTGACCATACAAGGAGTGGTTAAGCATGTTATTCATAGTTTTTAGGAGGCGAAAAAATTGAAAATAACAAAAATGTTTTGCCCACATTGTGGCAGATGTCTTGGCGAATGCACATCATCAGATGATACTTGCGTAGAAAAAGTGTTAATTGACAAGCCAAAGCAATTAAAGAAAAAACAAATGTTACACAAAATGAAGTGTATTAAATGTAAAGAGCATGTTTATATATCTCTTGAATTTATAGATTAAAATTTATTAAATAGCGAACCATAGCGTTCCAATTACATTTTACGAACCTGAGCGTTCTTCAATACTTATTTTTATAAGTTAAAAAGACGCTTGGGTTCTTTTTATTATCCCAAGCATGCAATGTTTGGGATTTTTT
>Ga0172378_10007171_pt1 | contig 10378 bp, 15 predicted proteins | sample GrowelOW332metaG_FD_119755 | JGI IMG/M metagenome (GOLD analysis project Ga0172378, IMG submission 119755) | Groundwater microbial communities from an aquifer near a municipal landfill in Southern Ontario, Canada - Pumphouse #3_1 metaG | ecosystem: Environmental > Aquatic > Deep subsurface >... | reverse complement strand
GTCAGCCTTTAGTGTTGCACTTTTTATCTTCACTTTTTCCCACAACAAACTTGAAGGGATGGCGATGGCAAAATTATCGGGATGCATCTTACTGGGCCTTCCCATTCCTTTTTTCGTCCAATCCAATCTCCAATATCTGGTTTTCGCTTTTCCTTCATTTTGGATAGCAAAATTCAGCAAAGAAGGACATATTGTTTTCTTTATAGTTGCATTTGTCTTGAGCTTAGCCTACATACCTGCGTTTCTGCACAAGGTGGAAAGGAAGATAGTCTGAAATGGGAGGCTAAATTTGAAGTAATTTTTCATCGGACTTCAGAATTCTGGTGAGTTCCTCTCCTAAATAGATGACTTCAACTCCCATTTCTCGCAACTTTTCGGTTGTTCCCAAAGAGTCGCTACAGGCCTTGCAGGCCAAGACTTTCACCCCGACTTGCAACAATTCGCGTATTTTCAAAGCAACCAGATCAGAATCGACTGAGAGCTTGGCTGTAGACCCCCATATGAGAAGCACGACCTGGTCCCACCAATGATTGAGTTTGGCGTTGCGTGCATACATCGCAACCATTTTGTCGAACATAATTTCATCAGCATTGGTCCATAGAATGTTGAGCGTCTCCATACATACCTCCAAAGCATACGTTTTTTCTTACAACATACGACTTTCTTCATAAAAAGAAAATCTGAAAAGGTAATGAGCCTAAACAACTATTTCGTAGTAGGCTTTTCGTAAAAATCTAATTTTAGTTATCAGAGTATACAATATTTGCAGATAATTGGTTATTGCAGTAACTAATTTTACCAATATTTGGTTACCAGAGTGTACATTTATGAAAATTATAGTAAGATATTGACTATGGAAAAATTATTTGAACAATACCGAAGACTAATCCAGCATACAGAACTCAATGTTACAAGAAGCCTCGAAGGACAGATATCCTGGGATGCAAGACTTATTGGGATAAAGGGATCTCGCGGTACTGGAAAAACGACACTTCTTCTTCAGCATATAAAGAAAACCTTTGCAGATAATCTGAAAACTGCTTTGTATGTGAGTTTGGATAATCTATGGTTTTTCAATAATACTTTGACCGACTTGGCTGATTATTTTGTAAAACATGGTGGAATGTATTTATTTCTGGATGAAGTGCATAAATATCCTTCTTGGGATAGGGAAATCAAAAACCTCTATGATGGCTATCCTGAACTACATATTGTCTTTACAGGTTCTTCCCTTCTCGAGATTCTTGCAGCCAGAGTTGATCTGAGCAGGAGAGCCTTGGTGTATGTGCTGCCAGGGTTGTCTTTTCGTGAATTTCTGGAAATTAAAACTGGTGAAAAATTCCCTGTTTTGGAACTCCAGGACATTCTGAAACACCATGAGAAGCTTGCAGAGGATATTGTCAAGAAAACAAAACCGTTGGTGTTTTTTAATGATTACCTGAATTATGGGTACTACCCCTTTTTTCTTGAAGGCGAAAAAGACTATTTCCAGCGGCTTGGGGAAATTGTTCTCATGATTTTGGAGCAAGAGCTACCTCTCATGAAAATGATAGAACCAGCCTATGTCCCCAAAGTCAAACAATTGCTTGCCATCATTTCCCAGTCGGTTCCCTTTATTCCCAACATCTCAAAGTTGAGTGAGCGCATAGGAATAAACAGGCAAACCTTTCTTACCTACCTACAATATCTTCAGCAGGCAAAGCTGATTCTGCTCCTATATAAAGAAGGAAGCGGCATCAGCACTTTACAGCGCCCTGATAAAATTTTTCTTGACAACACGAGTCTTATGTATCTTTTAGGTGAAAACCATCCAAATATAGGAAACCTCAGGGAAACCTTCCTCGCCAACCAACTGAGCATGAAACACTCAATCAGGTACTCAGAAAAAAGTGATTTCCTTGTCGATGACACCTATACTATTGAAGTGGGGGGGGAAAACAAAAACGGAAAGCAACTGGATGGCCTGATCCATGCGTATATCGCTGCCGATGATATTGAATTTGGGTTTGGAAACAAAATTCCCTTATGGTTGTTCGGATGCATGTATTGAATTTTCGATACAAAACACCATAGAGGAGGTTCCCCTATTATTTGTCTTTTTCATCTACACGTTCCTGCAATGCATTCCTTTCAAACCAGCTTTTACAATTCATCAGTCTTATCAAGAAAGAAGGTCAGGGATACTGTTTCCCCTCCTCGACAGCTTTACAGAAACTTTCAAATTTCCCTTTCAGGGTATCGAAATTTTCCTCCTTCGGCAGGGTGAATGAAACACACCCCATAGAGGTGTTTTCTTTGAGATATGCATGCATCTGAGCAAAACATTTCTTGTCATCTCCTCCACTATTGCAGGCAAAAAGATAGACCGGCTTTCCCTTAATTACTGCATGAGCAAGGAACGTCCTGACAGGTGGAGCCATGGTACCAGCCCAGGTAGGAGTCCCAACGATGATTGCATCATAAGAATCGAGTTGCAGCATTTCATTGGAAAGCTTTGGTTTCTCATGGAACGTTGCACTCTTCCCACCCCAGAAATACTTTCCAAATGATCCTGTAGGAAAATCCTTTTTAGGAATCAGACGTATTAGGTCTCCAGAAATCTGTTTGCCCATTTTTTCTGCAATGAAGTGAGTATGCCCTTCTAAGGAATAGTAGACGATTGCTATTTTCATATTAAAGTTTTCCTTACTGATGGAACAGTCAAAGAATATCATGAAATTCAAGGCGATGCACGCCTAATCGACTGGCTTGCAAGACCTCTTATTCTCCACTATAAATAGAGCTATGCAAAAAATACCTGAAGGACTCATAGATTCCCATTTTCACCTGCTCTCCATGCAGAAAAAAGAGATTGAAAGCATCAAATTGCTTGAAGAAATGAAACTACTCTCAATGACAGGCATTGATGTAGGTGTAGATTGTGATGACCTTAAAGAACGTGCTCTCTTAACACAATCCTATCCTTTCATTCACCTGAGTGCAGGTATCGGACCTTGGGGAGTGGGAGACGACAATCCTCCCATACAGGAACAACTGGACACCCTCACTTCGTTGCTTGATTGCCATACGGTGTGTGCTATTGGAGAGATAGGATTGGACAACTACTGGAAATATGGAACAAAAGAACTCCAAGAACAACTCTTCACCTGTCAGATTGATATCGCCCAAGAACGCAAACTCCCCATCATCATCCACAACAGAGAGGCAGATGAACAGACTTTCCAAATCCTAGAGCAATACTCCTTCAAAAAAAGAGGTATTCTTCATTGTTTTCAAGGAACACAGGAACTTGCAGACCTTGCAGTGAAGAAGGGGTTTTTCATCTCCTTTGCAGGTAACCTAACATACAAGAACAATCAAAAGATACGCGACATACTCACATCCGTGCCTCTTGATCATCTGCTTTTGGAAACAGACAGCCCCTATCTCACTCCAGTGCCTATGAGGGGAAAACCCAACACACCTCTGAATATGATACATATCTATGAGATGGCATCTTCTCTTAAAGCAATAAGCGTAGAATCCCTTGTTTTGCAGATGCAAACAAATTTCCAATCATTCCTGACATAGGAAAACAAGTGCGTAAAAGCGGCAGTTCCGTCCCTATTCCTCGCATCGAAGGAAAGGCATCAAGAAAAGGAAATATGGGTTGCAAAGAACGGGGAAGATCATCACCGACGGCTAAAAGCAGCTGATTCTTAGGGACAAGATCTGCAAACCTGATGTCAACCACCCAAGACAGCGTGTCATCACTGGAAAAAAACACGGAGGGATTTTGAAGTTCCGGAGCAACGACCTGCAGCACCGACTGTGCTTGCATGGTTTTCACTATCGATTGAGCATACACTTCAGTCTGAGCGCTTGAACTCTGCTCTATTACCAACAGGTGTTCGTTGTCAAAGGTTTCCTCAAAGATTTTACCGGCACGCGATTCTAACGTGGTGAGCAAGGCCGTCATCAAAGGGGTGTCGGCTGATTTCTTTTTGAGATACAAGGCTGCTTCGTCCCATCCTTCTCCTTCTTGAACGATCAATATGAAGTCAAAAAGGCCTGCGTTGCGAGCAAGAGGTCCCATCCCAAGCAAAAGTGGTTGATTCTGAGGAAAAAAATCCTTCAATGAAAGATTTTGTTTGGATAGAAGTGCTGAGGACAAAGGAGAGAACACCATCAATTCTGTATTTTTGGGTAGAGAATACAACGTCTGTTCAGGTTTCCCCAGATCGATCGTTTTGGTTTGTACCCACAATCCCTGCTTGAACAATACCCAACGAACTGAAGTTTCATTTTTAGCCCAAACTGTATCTTCATACAAATCATCAAGTACAAAAACTGCTTTTGGCATGAAAAGATGAAGAGAGACCCCACCTAAACATGCAAGGAAAAACAAGATACCTAAGAATTTCAGGAGACCGTGCTTAGCAGACGACATGAAATAACTGTATCAGCGACCAGTGTTGAGGTCAACAAAGTCTTGTATACAGGCCAAGAAATAAATTGTATACAGGTTGACCAGCTTGGGCAGATTGGGTAAATTTGTACCGATACGACACGTTACCTCAAATAAGGAGCAACCTATGACATCCTATAAGGACCTCGGTCTGGTAAATACCAGAAACATGTTTGCAAAAGCAGTCAAGGGTGGGTACGCCATTCCTGCTTATAACTTCAACAACATGGAGCAGCTCCAGGCTATTATCCAGGCCTGTGTAGAAACAAAATCCCCTGTAATTCTTCAGGTTTCAAAGGGAGCACGCGATTATGCAAATATCAATTTGCTGAGAAACATGGCCCGCGGTGCTACAGAATATGCACAGGAACTTGGTTTCAATATTCCCGTTGTTCTTCACCTTGACCATGGTGATAGTTTCGAGACCTGCAAAGAGTGTATCGACAATGGATTCTCCTCTGTCATGATTGATGGATCACATTTGAGTTATGATGAAAACGTTGCCCTCACCAAGAAAGTTGTAGAGTATGCCCACCAATTTGACGTAACCGTTGAAGGAGAGCTTGGAGTTCTCGCTGGAATTGAAGACGAAGTATCCTCTGCAGTAAGTCATTACACCCAGCCCGGCGAAGTCATCGACTTTGTTTCAAAAACCGGTGTCGATTCCCTTGCAATCAGCATCGGAACCAGTCATGGTGCAAACAAATTTCAACCCGACCAATGCACACGCAATGCCGACGGTGTTTTGATTCCTCCTCCGTTGCGTTTCGACATCCTTGAAGAAATTGAAAAGAAGCTTCCAGGCTTCCCCATCGTACTTCATGGATCATCTTCAGTTCCTGTAGAATATGTTGATATGATCATTGAGTTTGGCGGCAAACTCAAAGATAGCGTAGGCATTCCTGAAGAACAGCTTCGCAAAGCATCCAAGAGTGCTGTCTGTAAGATCAACATCGATAGTGATGGACGTCTTGCCATGACTGCCATGATTCGAAAAGTCCTCGCTGAAAAGCCCGGTGAATTCGATCCCCGCAAGTACCTTGGACCTGCAAGAGCTGAATTGAAAAAAATGTACATGCACAAGAACATCAACGTGCTGGGTTCTGCCAACCAGGCCTAGCAAAACAGGTTAATCTTTACAGCCATCTGAAAATATTCAGGTGGCTTTTTTCCTATGATGGGCTTTGGTACTTTGACATATGTACTTGCATGTGCTATATTGGGTCCTGCTGGCTATATAGGCTGGCTAACCCTCACAAACACAGTGGTTTTCCGCGAAAACACTAAGGAGATCGATTGGCTACGAAGGATTTGAGGATCAATAGACAGATCCGTGCTAAAGAAGTGTTCGTCATTGACGCAGAAGGAAATCAGAAAGGCATCATGAGCGTCTACGACGCAGTTTTGCTTGCTGAAGGAGCTGGATTGGACTTGGTGGAGGTTTCCCCAAACGCAAACCCTCCCGTATGTAAAGTCCTCGACTTCGGAAAGTACAGATATGAGCAAGAAAAAAGGCTCAGAGATGCCAAAAAGAACCAAAGCATAATCAAGATGAAAGAAATTAGGATGCAGCCCAAGATTGAGAAACATGATCTTGAGACCAAATCCAAATTCATTGGCGATTTCCTAGCTGAGGGTAACAAGGTCAAGGTAAGCATCCGCTTCCGTGGCCGTGAACTAGCCCATACCGAATTAGGAAAAGTAGTACTGGACAAGATACTTGCTCAGCTTACTCTAAATGGTGTAGGGTACAACCTTGACCGAGACGCACTGATGGAAGGAAAAATGATGAGTATGATCGTCAGCCCTTCAAGAAGCATCCCTGCTCCCGTCAAGAAAGATCTTTAGAAACAGTATCCCGCATGGGATGTTGAATATGCTGCTCCAAGGGGATCTTGTTCCTTGTGAGCGCAAGTTGGAAGGTGCAAAAAAATGCCCAAGATGAAAACAAGACGGTCCGCTGCAAAGCGTTACCACGTTACCGGGACTGGCAAGGTCCGCTTTAAAAAGCAGGGTCTCCGCCATATTCTCACCAAGAAGAGCAGTAAGCGTAAGGGTAACCTTCGTGCTACTGGAATCCTCGCTGATATGGAAGCAAAAAGAGCCAAGACTATGCTTCCTTACGCCTAGGAGGGTGGGAAAATGCCAAGAGCAGTAGACGGAACAAAACACAAGGACAGAAGAAAGAAGATTCTTGAGCTCGCAAAGGGCTACTATGGTCGCAGAAGTACCAACAACCGTATCGCAAAAGATGCAGTTGCAAAAGCCGGTCAGTATGCTTACCGTGGACGTAAAGAACGCAAGCGGGATTTCCGCAAGCTTTGGATCGCCAGAATCAGTGCAGCCGTACAGGCAGAGGGTCTCAACTACTCTCAGTTCATGCATGGTTTGACTCTTGCAAACATCGAGATCAACAGAAAGGCTCTCTCCAATATGGCTATTGAAGACAAAGGCACTTTCTCTGCTCTCGTAGCGCAGGTAAAGGTTGTTCTGGACAAATAACTCCAGAACAATATGTTCAGATCTTTTAAAGGAGTTGCTATGTCAGTCGTCGATACCGTTCAGATGTTGGAACTGCGAACTAAAAAGGCCGCAGGTTTAATTGCAATGCTCCGCAAGGAGAAAGCTGAACTTCAAGAGAAGTTTGATTTGGTCAACACCCACAATGCCGAACTTGAAGAGTATGTCGAAAGTTTCGCAACGAGTAATAAAATCATTGAAGAAAGTATTGCCAATGCAATGGAGAATCTTGCATCCATTGAAGGTTTGGATGATATCCCTCTCTTTGACGATACGGCTCTTGAGCTGGAAGCAGCTGAAGGATTCACCAGCGGAGACTCCCTCGGATCAGAGGAAATCGACTTGGATGAACTTTTGGATGATACACCAGCACTCTGACAGAGCGCTTATTATGATCTGGACTATGTCCAAGAGAACGGGGCCTGATGGTCCCGTTTTCTTTTCTTTCACCCCTTTTATAAACTTTGTTCTTAATGTACGATATAGGTGCGGCAGGAGTTCCTGCCCTTGATATTTGACAAGTTTCCTGCGGTGTTCGCCCAGAGCATATAGTCTCTTGGCTCAACTTACACAAATGGGATACGGCATAGCTGATTTGCATTGATCCGACCTCTTTAGGGGTTTAATGGAACAGAATCTTCAGCACAACTGGCATCCCCCTTGAACCACAGGTTCAAGAGCATCCTCTGGTACCGGCACCGCAGGTTTTATCTTGCATACAGGAAAAATCCATGACAGAACCAAACAAAGCATTGAAGGATCTGGTCTATATCCACCTCCCCTCCTCAATGGAGCGAGATATTGACGATTTCCATGTTGACAGCAGTATTGAAATTCCCGTTCAGCTTCCTGAAGGGAAAACCACCATTGATACGACCACAGAAATCAGCATCGAGCAGATTGTTGCTGGAATGTTGAAGATCATCGCATACGATGCAGAGCACACGCATTTCTCATACTATCGTGACTTTGTTCTTGCGGTACAAAAAGATGCTGTCAATGAGCTGAATCTTGCAGCTATTGCACAAGAGCAGAAGAGCAACCTCGATTTCGCAGAGGAACTTTTTCTAACCGTAAATCATTTATCTCCCCAAAGCGCCACATTCATTAATCTGGCGACGTTCTACAACAAGAGAGCAGCTTTGGATACTTCAAAAGGCACTTCATATGATTTCTATCTGCAGAAATCGTTGGACACCTTGAAAGAAGGCATAGACGTGCTTGGAGAAGACGCTCCCCTCCTCAACGAGTTGGGTTTTTTCCATCTTTACCAAGGAAACGTGGAAATAGCGAAAGAGTACCTCGACCGCTTTCTTGAAGTCGCCCAAATAGATGAAAAACGAGCCCATGTAGAAAAAATCATGAAAGACATCAACAGCAAACTTAATAATGATAAGGCTTTGATGCAGGCTTATGATGCCATTCAGATGAACAATGAAGAAAAAGCCCTTGAGCTACTGGAAACGTATCTCAACACCAATCCAAAGGTATGGAATGCATGGTTTCTCAAAGGCTGGTCGTTACGACGTCTTGATCAATACGCTGAGGCGGAAAAAGCATTCCTTGCTTGTATTTCCCTTGGGGAAACAAACAGTGACATCTACAATGAACTTGCAATCTGTTCAGTGGAAACAGGGAAGATGGAACTGGCAAAGACATATCTCAATACTGCTGTCGATCTCGATGAAAATAACATGACACTTTTGTCCAACCTTGCCTACCTTCATTTAAAAGACAATGAGTTGGATGAAGCGAGAAAGTTTTTGGAGTTGGCTCGCAACATTGACCAGAAAGATCCTGTGATTATCCAGCTCATGGCTGATTACGAAGCAGCAACTGGAGAAAAGCTCTCCTCCCCTGTCGTTCAGGAATTTGTAGATACAGCTGTTCTCAAGGAAAAGGAACAGGAAAAGGCCAAGAAAGAAAAGCCTTTCCATATCTCTGGTAAGGAAGACACTGATGATGTAGAAGTCTCTTTTGAAGAGGGATATGAAGAAGAGCATCATCACCATCATAGTGAAGAAGAGGATTTGTAAGACCATGCAGATACGCAGCACCTCAGCAGAGCAGACTACCGAAGTAGGCATCAAACTAGGAAATGCATGTAAAAGCGGAACCGTTGTTTCCCTTCGGGGAAGTTTGGGAGCCGGCAAAACGGTCTTGGCTAAAGGAATCGCTCAGGCACTGGGAATTAGTGAAGCAATCGTAAGCCCCACCTTCACGCTCATACAAGAGTATCAAGGAAGACTGCCTTTGTATCACATGGATCTCTACAGACTCAGCGGCACCGATGAATTCGAAATGATCGGTGGAGAGGAGATGTTGTATGGCAAGGGCGTCACGCTGATCGAATGGAGTGAAAAGATTGAGGAGATGCTACCCGAATCAACAATTTTTGTTGATATTAGTATCATGCCTAACCAAGAACGCGTTATCACCATCGAAGGAATAGAGCTATGAATATCTTAGGAGTAGACACCTCGACAGAGGTCATGCACCTCGCCCTTGTCATAGGGGACGACCAATCGTTGTTTCAACGCTATGAAGTCCAGACAATACACACGGGTCTACAACCCTCAGAAACCTTAGTCCCCCAAATGCTTTCCTTGTGCAAGCGTAACGATTTGACCTTTAAAGACCTGGACCTGTTGGTCTGCACGAATGGTCCTGGCTCCTTCACGGGGCTGAGGATTGGAATGAGTGCCCTCAAAGGTATCGCCTTGGCAGCTGGCATCCCCATGGTCTCCATCTCAACGATGGATGTACTTTATGGGTGCGTCTCTTATTTTTCAGGAGCTGTGGTACCTGTCATCGATGCAAGGAAAAAAAGGTTTTACACCGCCCTCTTTGCTGACGGGAAACGACAAACACCCGATCTCGATTGTGATACCCAAAAAATGGCAACACTATTGCAGGGACATCCTGAAACTCTGGTGACCGGCCCTGATGCTGCTGCTTTTGCAGCTCAATTGACAGGATATGAAGGAAGGCTTCTCATTGATGAAATCCCCAATGGCAATCTTCCTTTGACCTTAGTCAAACTGGGTTTGGAGAAGTACCGGAAGCTTGGTCCTGATGATATCGGAACAGGTCCCACCTATATAAGAAAAAGCGACGCTGAACTAGCATTACAAGAAAAAATACGTGCTTTGGAGGAACAAGAATGATAGAACAAGATATTCTCATTATTGGTTCAGGGGTTGCTGGAATGTCGGCAGCCCAATATGCAGCTCGTGCTGGTCGCTCAGTCACACTCCTTGAGGAACTTGCCCCAGGGGGACAGACCATGTACATCGATATGATTGAAAACTACCCTGGGTATGATCAACCCATCAGCGGCTATGAGATTGGTATGAAGTTCCAAGCCCAAGCTGAGCAGTTTGGGGCAAAATTGGTCTACGCTTCGGTTAC
>Ga0172378_10007169_pt1 | contig 10378 bp, 9 predicted proteins | sample GrowelOW332metaG_FD_119755 | JGI IMG/M metagenome (GOLD analysis project Ga0172378, IMG submission 119755) | Groundwater microbial communities from an aquifer near a municipal landfill in Southern Ontario, Canada - Pumphouse #3_1 metaG | ecosystem: Environmental > Aquatic > Deep subsurface >... | reverse complement strand
GCTGGATTTTACTGGTTTGTCACAAAAAAATGGTGCCGTGTTTAGCCAAGTACGTTTAGCACAACATACAGAGCACATTTTATCCTCACGTATTGGTCAACAAGAAGCTGATGTATTGATTGCAACTGATCTGTTAAATGCTGCAAGCAATGACATGTTGCAACGTTTACAATCTGCAACGCAGGTGTTTGTAAATTTAGATGTGATGCCCACCGCTGCATTGATTCAGGATCGTGATCAACATATTGATGTAGCAAGTTTGATTGAGCGCATTGAAACTTATGTGCCAATTCAACATGTGCATCGTTTACATGCCAATCAACTGTGTGAAAAGATTTTTGCCGAAACCACATTTGCACATATCTTAATGCTAGGTTTTGCTTGGCAAAAAGCTTGCGTACCAATTTCTTTAAACGCACTTAAAGCCACTATTGGGCAAGGGGTTGCACCACAACAAAACTTAACAGCTTTTCAATGGGGGCGTGTTTTTGCCATGCACCCAGAGCTAGAAGCGCAAATTTTACACTCAGACATGCAGCACAGCCCAAAATCTTGGACCGAGTTAGTCGAGTTTTATCGCCGAGAACTGTTGGCTTACCAAAATGAGGCGTATGCACAAAGCTATCGTGATTTTATTGAAAAAATACAGAGTAAGCTCAAAGCACATCAGCAACAGCAAGATTTAATGCGGTTGATTGCTGAGCAATTGTATCGTTTAATGGCATATAAAGATGAGTACGAAGTGGCACGCTTGTATAGTCAGCCTGAATTTAAACATAAGTTGGCTGCCCAATTCCAAGATACAAAAAAATTGAGTATTTGGCTGGCACCGCCTTTATTGAGCCGTATTGACCCGATTACACAACGTCCGAAGAAAATCAAATTTGGTGCGTGGGTGTTAAAATTGATGCCGATTTTAGCCAATTTTAAGTGGCTACGAGGCCAGTGGTATGATCCTTTAGGTCGTCATCCTGAGCGTGTGGCAGAACGTCAGTTGATACACGATTATATGCAACTGGTAGAACAGGTGGTGGACGGCTTAAATGAGCGCAATATGCCCGCTGCTTTGGAGTTGTGTGGATTGGTAAATGAGGTGCGTGGTTTTGGTCCTGTCAAAATGCAAGCCTTGAAAGCCTATCAGGATAAGCAAACCATCTTGCTAAAACGCTATCACCAGCAGCAACGTATCATTCCTTTATTTACAGAAGCTTAAACTAAATTTGGGCATGACCTATGCAATACATTGCATAGGTTTTTTGTTTATTTTAATAAGTAAAATTAAACAATAAAAATTTGGTTAAATATTAATCATATTTATATTTTATTGAGTAAAATCAAGGAAAATATTCAAATATTTATCCACATTTGTTGTGGATAAATACCTTGAGTCTAGATTTTAAGTTTATTGGGGCTTGAATGAAATTAGACCTTGATGCGTATCTTCAAGGTCTATGGACATAAAAAATAACTTAAGATTTTAATGGAGGCGATTCTACCTCGGCTGTGAGCTTGGATATGTGTTGTTGGTAATAACGATCAGATTTCATATATAAGGTACAAATGATCGCAATGATTGCCATAGTTACAATATAAATAATCACCCAAGTCGGTTGACCTTGATTGAGGCTGAGTAGTTTGGTGGCAATGAGTGGTGCTAAACCGCCACCTAGTACACCTGCAAATTGTACCGAAATTGAAATTCCGCTATAGCGAATCTCTGCAGGGAACTGACGTGCAAACAGCATGGATTCTGGAGCATACATAATAGGGAAAACCACACCTACAGCTAAGAAAAATGCCAACCAAATCAAATAAGGATTGGCGCTATTGAGCATGATAAAAAATGGATAGCAATACAGTGCCAAAATGCACAAACCGCATAAAAATAAACGTCGTTGACCAACTTTATCTGACAAATGACCACACAATGGTGTCACCACAATAGATAATGCCGCCCCACATACAATTGCAAATAATACTTCTTGACGGGCAATGTTGAGTTGCGTGGTGGCATAGGCAAGTGCAAAGGTGGATGCAATATAAAACCATGCATTTTCTGCGGCACGCGCCACAATAATGGTGATTAATTCTTTGGGGTGATTTTTAAAGACTCTCAGTGCAGGCACTTTGATGGTCTCAGTCTGTTGTTTGACCTTCTCAAAATCTGGTGACTCAGGGACTTTGACTCGGATATACCAACCTACGCCTAGCAGCACTATGCTGGCTAAAAAGGGTAAGCGCCAACCCCAGCTAAATAAGGCGCTTTCAGGCAGTAAAGACACTAAGGCTAAGGCAATAGAGGCAAGCATCAGACCTGCACCTGCACTGGCTTGAGGCAAGCTGCCCCAAAAGCCTTTTTTACCTTCGGGCGCATGTTCAACGGCCATAAGTACTGCACCGCCCCATTCGCCGCCCATGGCCATACCCTGTACAAAGCGTAGAATCACTAAACAGACCGTTGCCCAGTAGCCAATGGTTTCATAAGTAGGCAGTAGGCCAATTAAAATGGTTGGAATGCCCATTAATATTAATGTGAGCATTAACATAGATTTACGCCCAACTTTATCACCAAAGTGACCAAAAACAATACCACCTAAGGGGCGGCCAATAAAACCCACCGCATAGGTTGCAAAAGCTGCCAGTACACCTGTTAAAGGGTCAAGATTAGGAAAGAAAAGTTTATTGAAAATCAGTGCTGCTGCTGCACCATAAATAAAAAAGTCATACCACTCAATGGTGGTGCCAACCATGCTGGAAACGCCTGCCAGACGGTGGCTTGAACGTGCCTGTTCAACCATAGTACATCCTCATTGTGATTAAAGTGAGTTGAGCAGCTGTTATTGTTATTTCTGCCCCCCCTTTAAACTTGCATTTTTTTTGAGCATGGGTCAATTTACTTAAATACTTAAGTAGTTTCATTCAAGCAAAGGGGAATCATATGCAACAGGATGTGCTTTTTGATTTAGCACCTACGGCATTGGTGGTGTTAAGTTATCGGCAGATTCAGCAGGTGAATCAGTCATTTTTAACTCTATTTGGTTATACAAAAGAACCATTATTGGGGCAAAGCATGCAGATGCTCTTTCCCAGCTGTCAAGATTATCAACATGTTGGCGCACAGGCTTGGCAAGGTATTGTTGCTGCACAGGGGGGAGATTATTCGGATCAACGCTTTATGCGTCATAAAAATGGTCAACTTTTTTGGGTGAAAACCCATGCGCGTAGTTTGACCCCTGATGATCCATTTCGTTATATTATTTGGCATTTTGAGGCCGAGCAAAAACCCTCTTTGGTACAACTGACCCCTAGGGAAAAGCAAATTAGTCATTGGGTGGTCAATGGTTATAGTTGTAAACAAATTGCGCGTGAGTTGGGGCTATCGCATCGTACTGTGGAGGTACATGTGGCAAATTTAAAAAAGAAATTTTTGATTGAATCTAAAAAGCAACTGGCGACCAAAATGGTGTATTAAGCATAAAAACATCAATTATATAAAGCCTTAATATTAAGGATTAACTCTATTTTTTTATAAAGCATAAAAATAAGCCCACATTTAGGATTGAACGTGGGCTTATTTTTATTGCATCACTTAAAGAATTTCTTTACGTAATTGTTCTGGTGATTTGCTTGACAATAGACCCGGTGCTACATCAAATGCAGTTTTAGCACCATACTGTTGCATTTGGTTCATGCGGTAGCACGCACGTGCATAAGCCACCAAAATACTTGCAGTAAATTCAGGGTTGCTGTCTAACTTTAAGGCAAACTCAATCACTTGAGATTGTTCATCACTGGTGTTACCACTGCGAATCACAAAACCGCCGTGTGGCATGCTTTGGTGATCTTGCGCCAATGTTGCTTCATCAATGAAGTTGACTGTGGTGTCGTAGTCAGCGAAGTAATCAGGCATAGTGACAATGGCCTGTTCAACGGCTTTAGCATCTGCGCCTTCTTTTAAGACCACATAGCATTCACGTGTGTGTTTATCTTTGGTGCCAAGTACCGGACGTGCACCGCTACGCACTTGTTCAATCGCATCTGTAGATGGAATGGTGTATTGCACGCCTGCTTTGACACCCTCTACACGGCGAATCGCATCTGAGTGACCTTGGCTTAAGCCTTTACCCCAGAAGGTGTAAGTTTCGCCATCTGGAAGTAAGGCTTCACCAAATAGACGGTTGATTGAGAACATGCCTGGATCCCAACCAATCGAGATCATTGCAGTTTTTTGGTTTGCTGTTGCAGGTGCATCCACAGACGCATAGTACTCTGGAATACGCGCGTGCGTATCAAAGCTATCTACAATATTAAATAAACCGGCTAATGCTGGACCTTGTTTTGGTAAATCGTCTTTTGAGCCACCACATAAAATTAAGACATCGACTTTGTCTTGAAAATCATTCAGGTCATCCATGTGAAATACAGCAGTGTCTGCAAAACATGGCGCTACAGTTTCAGGAGCACGGCGTGTAAAAATCCCCACCAGTTGCAGGTCAGGGTTTTTGTGAATGGCTCTTTCAACGCCACGACCTAAGTTGCCATAACCGGCAATACCAATACGAATAGGATTTTGCATAAAGATGATTCACTTCATGAGAATTTAAAAAATGAGTCAACAGACTCATGTTTATTAGCCAAAGACCATTCAATGGCTTGCTAAAAACACGCTAAGGTACATCACTTTTCAAATATGAAATTTAGTCCACGCATCGAAGCGCTCTTTGATCAAAATGAACTGTACGTTAAAGAACAACAGATGCAAGTATTAAAACTTCATCGAAAAGCAGTCTATTGTAAACTAAGATTTAGGTGATGTTTTAGTGCAATTGAACTCGATCAAGTACATAACGCATGCTTTTTAAGCAAAAGTAGCATAAAAATTTAGCTGTATTGTCAAGAGTGTCTTTATTTAAGGCAAAGATTTTTATCACGGTTTCATCTTGTGCACTGACACTGTTATAGAAGGCACGCGTTTGTATACTGTATAGACAAACAAACTTAGTCTTAGCTTTAGGCATTTACAACGCTATTGAGCTATTGAGCTGGCCAAACTCAAATTTTGATTTTGCATGATTGCTACCTGATCAGCAAGATTGTGTCTTGTAAGTGTTAGGCAAGTCATCACAAAACTAGAAACTTGTAGGCTCATGAGCACAACTGTTTTGAGCACCAAGAAAAAATACAAGCTTGCAAGTTTTAGTAGACATTTTTTTTGTTTTTAAGCTTATCTGTAGCTTTAAGCTGTATGTAGCAATTACAACTGGCTGAGTTGAGAACAAGGTTGCTTCATCAATTTTTGCAAAGATTAAAAAAGCCTTAATACGGAAATTTTGAATGACTGGAACAGAAAAGGAAAATTGCCTTATACAGTCATTGATTCATACTGCTGATATCCCCAGTCAATGAGATTTTAGAGTGAAACATACCCGCATTCGTACTTTTAATACGCAAAAAACTTATCCAGAACAAGACTTAGACAACGATTTGTGTCAAGCCGTCGTGGCACGTGGCAGTACCGTATTTTTACGTGGGCAAATTGGTCAGAACCTTGATACCTGTGAAAGTGTTTGCATTGGTGATGTTGCCGGTCAGACCGAACAAGCCATGTATAACATCAAAATGTTGCTCGAAGAAGCAGGGGGGGAGCTTGAAGATATCTGCAAAATTACCATTTATATTATTGACCCCCGTTACCGTGAAGATGTGTATCGCGTGGTGGGCAAGTGGTTAAAAGGTGTTTTTCCTGTGTCGACAGGTCTAGTCGTATCTGCGTTGGCACGTCCTGAATGGTTGGTCGAAATTGATGCCACTGCTGTGATTCCAGATAAAGTCAATTAAGGAGCATCAACGATGACATTTTCAATTATTGCACGTTGCCATAAAACAGGGCAATTTGGCGCTGCAATCAGCTCGTCTTCACCTGCGGTCGCCGCACGCTGCATTCAAGCCAAAGCTGGTGTCGGCGTTGCCACATCACAGAACATTACCGATCCATACTTGGCAAACATCTTGCTAGATATGACCAAATATGATCTGGCCCCTGAAGAATCCATCGCTGAATTGGTCAAAAATACTGATTTTATTGAGTATCGCCAGCTAAGTGTACTCAATGCCAAGGAAAAGCCTGCTGCATTTAGTGGCAAATACACCTTGGGTGTGCATTCTGAGTACATAGGTGAGCATGCTGTCGGTGCAGGAAATTTATTGGCCAACAGCTCAGTACCCCAAGCTATGGTAACAGCTTTTGAACACATCCAAGGACCATTGGCGGAGCGCTTAATGCAGGCACTCAAAGCGGGTTTGCAAGCGGGTGGAGAAGCAGGGCCAGTTCATTCTGCAGGTCTACTGGTGGTAGATAAACTTGAATGGCCTGTGGTGAATTTACGTGTTGATTGGTCTGAGACTCCAATTGAGGATCTTGATCAACTGTGGAAGTTATATGAACCGCAAGTTGAAGCTTATGTCAGTCGGGCACTCGATCCGGGTGGTGCACCAAATTATGGCGTGCCTGGCGAACAATAGGTCTTCAACCTTGCATGAACCAAGGGTACACGCGTGCTAAATCGAATTTCATTACGCCAAATGCAATATTTTGTTGCCACTGCTGAAAGTGGAAGTATCATTATTGCTTCAGAGAAAATTCATGTTTCATCGCCCTCTATTTCTGCGGCGATTGCGCATATTGAATCAGAATTGCAGGTGCAATTGTTTATTCGTCAGCATGCCAAAGGCCTGATGTTAACCAACATTGGCCAACAAGTAATGCAAGAGTGTAAAGTCATTTTAAGTCAGGCCAACAGTCTATATGCTTTGGCCGCAGATTTCTCAGGTTCAATCCGTGGACCCTTAAAATTGGGATGTTTTAGTGCTTTTTCACCCATGATCTATGCTGAAATCATTCATGGGTTTACCCATTTATATAAAAATGTCACCTTGCAATTGTGTGAAGATGACCAACAGGTGTTGCTCAATAGCTTAAGTCGCAATGAGTTAGATGTGGTGCTTAGCTATGACTTAAATATTGATCAAGATTTGATTCATTTTGAGCCACTTGCTGTATTGCCACCCCATGTTTTGGTCAGTGAGGCGCATCCTTTGGCAAAAAATGCCGCCGTGACTTTAGATGAGTTGGCCACCTATCCTATGGTGTTGTTGGACATGCCCTACAGCAACGACTATTTTATTTCTTTATTTAGACAACAAAAGCTCAGTCCACAAGTGGCGCATTCATCACGCCATGTGGATGTGGTGCGTTCAATGGTAGCCAATAATTTAGGTTATACCATTTTAAATGTGCGTCCTAGAAATAATTATTCGCTGGATGGGAAACGCTTGGTACGTTTACGAATTGCAGGTGAGCATCGTCCGATGAAAATTGGCTTAGCGACCGCTAAAAACGCCAACTTAAACACTGTAGCGCAAGCTTTTATTAGCCGTTGTCGTGCTTTTTTATCCAATCAATATATTCCGGGTATGGGCGATGCACATTTTTTTGATGCACATGTCAAAATTAAACCTGCGCTGCAAGAGGCTTAATGCATGAATAATCTAAGCAGTATCGAGATTTTGTCCATATTAATTGCCTTTGATACCACCTCATATAAAAGTAATCTTGAGTGTATTTTTTATATTCAAGGGCTATTGCAACAAAATGGGATTGAGGTCACCCTCAATTTTAATGCAGCGCAAAATAAAGCTAATCTTTTGGCAAGCATTGGTCCTGTAGATCAGCCGGGTATTTTACTCTCAGGTCATTCTGATGTAGTGCCGATCGAGGGGCAGCAGTGGGACACACCTGCGTTTGTTGCCACGCATAAAAATAAGCTCATTTATGGACGCGGCACAGCTGATATGAAAGGTTTTTTAGCCTGCGCGATTGTATGTATGCTAAAGGCCAAGCAACAGTCTTTAAAGCATCCTCTACATTTATGTATTTCTTATGATGAAGAAATTGGCTGTATTGGCGTGCGTGGTATTTTGGATCAACTCAAAGCCACGCTTAGGCCACCACTACTGTGTGTAATTGGCGAACCCACTATGATGCAACTGGCGTTGGCACATAAGGGTAAAACGGTGTTTCGAGCCACTTGTTGTGGTGAAGAAGGTCATTCAGCATTGGCACCACGTTATGTCAATGCCATTCATGTGGCCAGTCATTTGGTACAAGCACTGCAACAGGTACAACAGCATTTACACCATCACGGTGCGCAAGATCATGGTTACGATATTCCTTACAGCACTGTCCATGTAGGGAAAATAGCAGGCGGAACAGCCTTAAATATTGTCCCCAATCAATGTGTTGTAGATTATGAAATCCGACATTTGGCGCAAGATCGTAGCCATGATATTCAAGCTTTAATTTTAGAAAAAATGCATCTAGATGTGAATGCGCATATACAGATTGAAGAAATCAATCAATATCCGGGGCTAAAAACCTCATCGACTATTCAAGCGGTACAATTTATGCAAAAACTGCTGCCTCAGAATACCTCAATCGGTAATATTTCTTTTGGCACTGAAGGTGGCTTGTTTCAAGCTGCACTGGATTGTCCTGTGGTGGTGTGTGGGCCAGGTGACATTGCTGTGGCACATAAACCCAATGAATATGTGTCAATCGAACAATTAGAACAGTGCGATGCATTTTTAAATCAATTGCTGATGAGCATAGTACAGAGCTAATACAGCAACACATTTATTACAGCGAATTTTTAATTTAAACCGCCAAGACCTTTTGAAAATCAGGTCTTTTTTTGCTTTTTAAAAACGAGCCTATTGCATCAAATTTTCAAAATTACTTATTCAGCTAAATTCCGCTATAACTGAAGCAATAGAAAATAAATATGCAGATAGGGGCGATGAATGGATTTTAATTGGGTATATACATTCACATTATTATCACATCAAGATTTTTGGTTAGCCACTTGGACCGTGATTCAACTGAGTGTTTTAGTTTGGGTTGTGGGCATTGTCTTAGGTTTTGTTTTAGCTTTAGGCAAACAATCTCGCTTTAAAGCGGTGGCTTGGTCAAGCGATACTTATATCTGGTTTTTTAGTAGTTTGCCGCTGTTGGTATTGTTGGTGTTTGTGTACAACTTACCACAGATTTTCCCCAGTTCAAGTGTATTGTTGGCATCGCCTTTTATGGCCGGTTTAATTGCCATGACATTGAGTGAAGCAGCCTATATTGCTGAAATTCACCGAGGTGGTGTGACATCAGTTCATAAAGGTCAAATCGAAGCAGGTAAGGCCTTGGGCTTAAAGTATTCTGGCATTCAGCGTTTGATTGTCATGCCACAGGCTTTTCGTGTGGCTTTACCGGCCTTAGGCAATGAATATGTGTCTATTGTAAAACTCACCTCATTGGTTTCAGTGATTTCATTGACAGAAATTTTACTCATCGGGCAACGTCTATATACCCAAAATTTCTTGGTGATGGAAACCATGCTTGCAGTGGCATTTTACTATGTTTTGATTGTGACGCTGTTTGGTTGGTTGATTCATTGGTTTGAAAGAAAAATTGATATTAGCCAACGTAAGCCCGGCTTATTAAATCAAGATGATCCTTTGTATCAGCTCCCTCAAGCATCGGTACGTGCTCGTAAAGAACTCAGTACACAACGTACAGGGGAATATGCTTTAGAAGCACTCAATATTCATAAGTCATATGGTCAACAACAGGTATTAAAAGGCATTGATCTGCAAGTGAAATGGGGTGAAGTCATTTCAATTATTGGACCCTCTGGTTCTGGCAAAACCACTTTTATTCGGACTTTAAATGGTTTAGAAAAATTAGATCACGGCACCGTCAATCTATTGGGTCAGCCATTTTTAAAAGACCAAGAGTTAACCGAAGACTCTCCAGCCTATAAACAACAAATTGTTAATGTCGGCATGGTGTTTCAAAGCTTTAACTTATTTCCACACAAAACGATTTTGGAAAATGTCATGTTGGCGCCGTTATATCATGCTATGGGAACGGTATTGGATAGCAAAATCACTGCATTGGCCATGCTTGAAAAAGTCGGAATGAAACAACACGTCCATAAATACCCACATCAACTTTCAGGCGGTCAACAACAGCGTGTTGCCATTGCACGAGCTTTGGCAATGCAGCCCTCGATTATCTTATTTGACGAGCCCACATCAGCCCTGGATCCAGAGTTAGTCAATGAAGTGCTTAAAGTGATTGAAGAGTTGGCAAGCGAAGGTCTTACCATGATCATTGTCACCCATGAAATGCATTTTGCCTTTAAAGTAGACTTCCGTCATAAATCAAAAAACGTACAATTTATTTGATCTTAAATTAATCAGCAAAATTATTTAATTCAAGAGATAATCCTTGGATGAAATTCAAAGATATTCAAAAATTATCAGACGT
>Ga0172378_10007168_pt1 | contig 10379 bp, 7 predicted proteins | sample GrowelOW332metaG_FD_119755 | JGI IMG/M metagenome (GOLD analysis project Ga0172378, IMG submission 119755) | Groundwater microbial communities from an aquifer near a municipal landfill in Southern Ontario, Canada - Pumphouse #3_1 metaG | ecosystem: Environmental > Aquatic > Deep subsurface >... | reverse complement strand
TACGAAAATTACTGGGATGGCAACCATTCCAGCAGGAACTTTAGTTGGATCCACAGCTGTTTGTTCTCCTTCAAGGTATTTAACGTCAACATAAGTTTTGTCTTCGTTAATTGAACCTGAAGAAGTTGTTACAGTTTCATTGAGATCTGTGTATACGAAAGTTCCAGCGAGTATTGCTTCAAAATCAGAAACTTTTGTAAGAGATGTTTTAAGCTTACCACCAAGTGTTAAATGTACACATACAGTTGGTGTCATCAATAGAGCCTGAGACTCTCCATCAAACATTTTGCCAGCAACCTGGTCTTTTTGGATATAAGGTGATACTGCTTCTTTCAAAGGCATTGTTGTATTCATTAAAATCGCTCCTTTTTTATTCTAAAATGGGTAGTAGAAGTTTATTTCTATTTAATTAAATTGTTTAAATTTAACCACACTTAAATGATAATCAGCAACGACGTTTTTAAAAAAACACGCTCAACGACTATCGAAAGTATATTTATTGTTATATATGAGTAGAGTACGATGAATTTAATCGGAAAATGGAAAATTTCGTTAATTAAGATATAGTCTGAATCCCCCTTAAAATTCGAGAGGTGCATCACAGGTTTTTCAGTGGTACGATGAAATTGCGTTTATGAAATACAATGATACAATATATAAAGCTGCAGCATTAGCAAATCAGGAATCATGTAGAGAAGCGGTCATATCAAAGAAGCCATACGGACGTTTATTTACCACAACAGCTGGTGACTTGAGATATGATTATGGCAGATGGTGTAAAAAATTCTTTGGTAGAATGTGTACTTTTGATGAAAGTTTTTATGGAATGAGTCATGACGAAGTAATAGAAACTATTAGACGTGGATCTAAAAATGATACTGTATTTATTGAATTTAGCTATAAAGAAATTGGACGTTCAGAAGAGTACTTTGTAGAACAGTGTAAAGCATTAGACTGGGATAAAACTAAAATTGATAGAGAGGTTCTTAATGTTTGGTGTAACTCATCAGAAAACTCTCCATTCCAGCAGTCTGATCTAGATAAAGTATTTGAACATGTTAAGGCTCCAATAGCTAATTTGACTTTGTGTAATTATTATCATTTAGAAGTTTATTCTGAATTTGACTGGACAATGCCTGTATTATTAGGTGGCGACGTCGCTTCGGGTAGCTCTTTGGATAATACAACTCTTACGGTAGCTGATCCATATACATTTAAAACGCTCGCACATTTAAAATGTAATAGTATTGATCCTTTAGAATATGGAGATGTAGTATCTGAATTAATGATTAAATTCTTACCTAAGTCTGTATTCTTCTGTGAGCGTAATAATAATGGTAAAGATACTTTAACTTACATGATTAAGCTACATCCAGAATTAAAACCACGTATATATGGTGAAATGAAAGAGAAGGTTGTAGATAAAGAAGTTAAAGATCCTCGTATTGATACTCATAAAACTAAAGCAAAAGTAAAGAAATTTGAATATGGTATTGACACTAACACTAAAACCAGACCACAAATGATCGATTTACTGTTCCATATCGTTAAAGAAGAACCTGAAGTTTTTGTATCAAAACACATGCATGATGATTTATCAGGTATGGAACGTAAGAACACAGGTAAAATTGAACATAGTGATGCCAGCTATGACGATAGTGTTTTTTCATATTTGATGTTTAGATGGACATGGGTCTACGGAACTAATATGCAACAATATTACTTAGGGAACTATACTCGTTCTGATAAAGACCGTTATACTGATGATTCAGCACAGAATGAACTAAGTAAAATTAACAATATTGCTCGTTTAAATATGGCTACAACATTTTCTCAAAATGAAACTCTTAAAGAGTTCCAAAGGTATCAAGATATTATTGATACTAAAGAGCGTGGAAAAGCTGATACCATGATGAATTTCATAATGTCCTTAAATAAATAAATATTTTGAGAATAACTATATTATAATATAAAGAAGGTAGGTGTTCTCAAATGAAAAAGATTCACGCAAGTTTATTCTATGAACCAGAAGATTCACAACCAGATTTAACTGACCTTGAAAAAGAGGAACTAATTAATTCTTTGAGTGATGAATTTATTATGAATAGTATTAAAGAACAAATCGTAAATACTGAACAAATAAGTTCATCACCAACTGATTTTTTAGACAGATTTAGAAGTAGAATATCATTTTTAAGAACTAAATATACTCACGATAGTGATATTCAAGACAAGTTAAAAGAATCTGAAGAACGTGTTTTATTTGAAGTATGGAAGCTTATTAAAGAAAAGTACTTTTTAGTAGAATTCGAATTAGGAAATTCTTACAAAGAAATTTACGATTTTTATAATTACTTTATTCTTAATGCTAAGACAAATGTGTTATCGTATGTAACCGCTTATATAAACAGTAATCTTGAGTCTTTAGTAAATCTCTTTTCTAAAGATATTAAAGACCTAGATTACTCATACTATAAAAAATTTAATTTGTCCAAAAGCCAAATACTGATCTTGAATAATTTACAAGAAATTTTGGGATTAGCTTATGGTTCAGAGTATTCAGCTAATGAAATTATTAGTCTAAGTATGGACAATGTTATACCAACTTATAGTATGGAAGTTATAAAGGGAATTTTCATTGAAACCGAAAATTCAGTATTAAAATACAATTTGTCAGATGATTTCAAAAGAGTGTTCTTATCTCTTTTAGATCCATCTAGTTTGTCTTATAACGGTATTTATTGTACAATTCATGAAAAATTGTTTAATGAATACATTAATCAAGTTAAAAGGAGAGGACTAAAGTAATGAATGATGTCAATGTAAATTTATCAGAAGTTCAAGAACACGTTTTAAAATTTGGTGAAAGTATTCAGAATGCTACACAAACACTGAATGAACGAAGACAGTACGTTAATGAAAATTTTCCTCCAGAAATGCTGGAAGAATATAACAAACTAACACAGTATGAAGAACAAGGTATAAATGAAATATGTGAAGACTTTGAAAAAATGAAACTGACCAATGATGAAGATTGGAAAGAGTTAATGGAAGCTCAAAACAATATGTCTAAGGATAGTTTAATTGAGTATCTTCAAAAAAGAGCTGACACTCGTAGTAATGATAAAGTATCCAAAAATTATCTCAACCTAATTGAGCAGTTAGAATTTTCCAAAACTTTAAACAATCTTAAAATTGGTATTAACAAGGTTAAAAATCCAAGTAAAATCCGTAACACCGTTAATGAAAACTTCGATAAGACTTTTAAGAAATTAGCACTTTCTATGAAAGATGCAATAAAATTAAAGTTTTTAAATCCTAAATATTTGGTTCAGGCTTTAATAGATTCAGGTTTTACATTGGACGATTCCAGATTGTTTGTATACTACATTTGTTTACAATTTAAAAACAAACAAAATCTAACAGATAATGCTGTATTTGTAGATAACTTAATAAGAGATATATACAAATTGCCAGATAACGAGAATCCTGAATTTTTAGCTAATATTCAAGAAGTTATCAGTATTATTAAAAACATTTAAAATAATTAAAGGATATATACCTGATAGGTATATATCCTTTATAAACTTTAGAAAGTAGAGATGATGAATTATTATGAAGAAGCCGTTTATTGATCAAAATAATCAATTAATTTTAGCTGAAGATTTTCTTGAGATATACATACCAAAATTTTATTTTGAATCTGATATTGCATACTTTGTCGGTAGAGACATTATGTGTTATGGTATCTTTAATTTTAGATATTTCACAAAAGAAGAATATTCTAATGATTTAAAGAAGCGTAAAGTACCACTTCATACATTTGCTATTCCTATTATAATAGCATTAAGTCCCAATGATTATACAAATGAAATGATACCAGAGATTGATGCTGAAGAAAAAGTTACTGTGTTAAAATTCTCTAAAAACGAAGTAGTTATTAAAACCACTGAATTAGTTATTCAGCAAGTTGAAACCTTTACTAAATTTTTGAATTTATTAACATCTGGTAGATTACCGAAGACTATTCCATATTCATCAGTTCCAGATATTGCACTATCATTACAAACGTTTAATAAAAGAGATTTAGGTATTCCGTCTCTTGGATATGAAATGATGACTTCAGAAATATACAGAGATAAAAATGATTTAAGTAAATCATTTAGATTTAAAGCAGGATCAAAACCAAATGTAAATCAATTGGATTATACAACATTAAATCTAAGAGAATTAGCTAATGAAAATGCTGAATATACTGGATTAACATTTGAAGATTTCTTATATGCAGTACAAAGTGCTATTGTAAAAACACAAAATGGACATGAATCTAAAGAATCGCCAGTAGAAAAAACAATAAAATATTGATTTTAATAAGGTAAAGCACAATTGTGCTTTACCTTATTAGATTTTTGTTTTGAGTAGAATCTTAACTACTGCGGCTTAACCACTATTTCCGCTCGTTTTATAGTGAGACGTATACCGCTAATTGCCTGTGTGCATGCGGTTTGCCGTTTTTTAAGCGATCTCTAAGGATCAATTATTCGACCTATAAGGTCATTTATATGTGTGTAAGAGTATGGGAGAAGTACTTTTTTGCAGAGCCATTCATCGGAGGTTTTAGTTAGAGAAGTGTGCCACTTCTCGTCCCTAATAAAATTGTTTATTACTTGATTACAAATAAATTAAAAAATATATATAAATTAGACATAAGGAAAAACAATTGATTATAGTAATTTAATAATTAAATTATATTTATGGAAGGAGCAAATAAACTATGGACTTAAATTTGAATAATGCTACATATCCAAGAGTTGTGTCTACTGTTACTGATAATTCGACAGTTAGTGCATCTACACCAGTTAGTACTTCTGGAACTGTGTTAAATGCACCTATTATTGCCGATAGAGGAAATGATACAGATACACTTGAGTTTTATGATACTGCTAATTTAATTTTGCAGTACGGAACACCTAATTTTAAAAAGCATGGACAATCTATTTACAATGTAGTTAGATGGATTGAAAACAAGGGGGTTGCAAATACCTACCGTATAACTTCAAGAGCTGATGTACTTAAACAGGTACTTCCAGAGTCTATCACATACACGGCTGATATGGATGCTAAATATGCGAATGCTATCTTTGTAGTTAAAATTAACGAAGACGAAGTAACTAAAGAAGTAAAAATTATACTGGACACTTACAGTAAAACTGATTATAATGCTAAATATTTGAATTCTGATGAATTTGATAATGACAGTCTTTCTTTTTCATCTAATTCTATTTTAATGAATGAAATGAAAAATCATGTGGCTACAGAACTAATCACTCTTGCTGGCGAAACTGAAGCTAAAACTTTTAAAGTATTTCCTTTATTCGCTCTTGAAGTTAAAGGATCTGGCATTTATGGAAATAACTTATCATTCACACTTAATCCAAACACAAGATACGACGACACATTCGATTACAGAGTTTATGAACTCGGTGTTTATGAAAAGAAGTCTTCTGGCGGAATGGTTAAATTGAATACATTCTTAGTTTCTTTCTATCCAGAAGCAATGTCACCTGCAGGTAATGCTTTATTTATTGAAAAAGTTGTTAATCTTTACGCTGATGACTACACATGTACATTCTGCGAAACTAAATATAACGAATTGATGTTATATTTGAACACTCTTAGCAATACTTATTTCAAAGATACTGACGGAAATAATGTTTTCGATTCAGTATACGATATTGACTACCTATTTGGTTTAACCAGAGGTCATGGAAATATTAATTATAGCAATCCTGAATTAACAACACCAATAAAATTGGATGTTATTAATAACACTGATAAAACTCTTATTGATGTAACTAATATTACAGCTATGAAATTTAAATCAGGTTCAGATGGTGCTATGGCTTCAGGATTTGCAAACAGAGATGCTATTATCGACCTTTTATACGGTGCTTACTTTGAAGGATTGTTTACGTCAGATGTAAATGATAAATCAATGTACGAAACTGATATTATGCTTGACTTCGGTCTTTCTACAGCTACTAAAACTAAGCTTGCTAACTTAGCGAAAACTAGATTTGATATGATTGCGATTGAAGATACTGGATTTATTTCAAGTGCTTCACCAATTGCTAGCTGGAGAGAAAAGTTTGAACCTAATACATGCTATGCATCAATATTTGGTCATGCTTATACAGTATATGATGCTTATACAAATTCCGATATTAAGGTTACATCAACTTATATCCTTGCTGGATTGATTCCTTATACAGATTATAATAACAGTGGTGTTCATACACCTTTCGTTGGACCAAACAATGGTAGATTTACAGGTTTCTCTCAGATTAACTTTGTACCAACTACTATTGCTGATAAGCAGATTATGCATCAGAATAAAATAAACTATGTTGAAAGAGATAAATCTGGCGTTTACTACAATGAACAGATTACAACTCAGGCATCTGAAACTGCATTATCTAACTTAAACAACGTAAGAGTACTCTGCCGTATTATTCGTAATATTGAAAAGATTGCTAAGAAATATATGTTTAAGTATGCTACAAGCAGTGAGTTAAATGCGTTCCAGACTGATGTTAACAATAAACTTTCTGAATATATCGGAACTGGTGCTTGTAAAGAAGCGAATGGTACTGTTTCTCAGACACAGTATGAACAGGAAATGAATACTTGCTCAGTTGGAATCAGTCTTAAATTCAACGACTTACTTAAGACATTCAACATTAACTATACAATAGGTCGATAAGAAGGGGGGATTAAATCATGGCTAATCCATATACAAATTATACAAATTCGTTTAACTATTTAGACGGTAGTAGACGTTACATGGGAGATCCTACTGATGATAACTTTTTCAAAGGACATTTTCAGTTGAATCAGAACTTTTTACAGAATTATGATGCATATACTAAAGGTTATGCTTACTGGATTTGGACTAAACTTCCAAAGTTCTGGAATTTTGCATCCTTTAGACCGTATGGTAAAGATTCTGCAGCTTACAATAAATTCTTTGCGGCAATGACCGAGTCTAATTTTAAATCTTTCTCAGGTTTGAGTAATATTTCATTGGATTCAGATGCTGTTACAATGGGATTTGGTAATGACGGTTTTGATGTTCCTACATCTATGTCCGTTGAGAATAGAGAATTCTCTATTAATCATCAGGAATTCCAAGGTAGCCCAATGCATACAATGTATAAGTATTGGCTTACTGGTATCAGAGATATTAAAACTCGTGCCGCTACTTATCATGGTGCAATGATTAATAATCCAGACGAAATGTACTACTCAATGAGAAATCACTGTGGAGAAGGTTACTACATTGTAACTGACCCATCTGCAGGTATTGCTAATATGAATGGTGTTGCAACTGCTCAGTCAATTGAATTTGCTTGTTGTTATACAAATATATTCCCAACAGTTTTACCATTAGACCAGTTTAACTATTCATCTGGTGATAATGGTCTTGTTGAATTCGAACAAAGCTTTAAAGGTACAATGAATATAAGTGAAGAAATCACTAAAAACGCATTGGAACTTCTTAGTACTCGTAATATTCTTGATTCTTATCTTGGATACTCTATGGGTGTTAATGAAGCAGATGCAGTTCCAACCGCTTTCACAGGTCAGGCTGGACTTAGCAAGAGATAAATTCAATATTTGCCTCCTTATTATTTTCTTTATATATACATTTAGGGATAATCCACATTGTGGATTATCCCTAAATACCTTTAAAAATTAAAATCTCCTGAATCATTGTTCATACTACTTGAACCATTTGGTGAGGAACTATCTGTAGATGAGCCACCACCCATTCCATCATCTTCAGAATCTCCAGTTAAACTATCTTTCAAAGTGTCTTTAGTACCACCTATTTTAGCCTGTTCTATTAATGCCTTATATCTCTCAAGATCTAAATTAGGACATAAGTCTTTGACAATAACATAAGTAGCTATTTTCTTATCATTGTCTCCAGCATTTTGACCACATATAACATTAACTAACTGATCGGCTATCTGTGTAGCACTACCTAATTGCTCAGCCATATTATTTAAATTCAATGAAGCTGGACAAGGAAATTTAACCGATATTTTATAAATATCTATATTATCGTCATTTATTTTAAACTTTTTATTTTTAGATTCATCCACATAATTGTCATATTCATTTTTATATAAAACTTGCATCATTTTACTAAATGATATGCCTAAAGGACCTTGATCTACTACTATCGTTCTTAAGAAATTACCATTTATCATAGATAATGATTTAGCAAAATCAATTTCTTCATGATAATTTAAATAAGCTGCAGGAACACCCATACCACTTATCATGGTTTTCTTTAAGTATTCAGTCCATTCATTATCAAATTCAACATTCATACCAGGAATCGTATCAATATCTATAGACTTCTGACCACCAACCATAGGTATAAAATAATCAGTAAACTGTCCTATTACTCTAAATATCGATTCAATAGAGTCTATATCATTCATACGGACTTCTTTTGATTTCATATCTCGTATGATTCCTTGAACTGTTCCTTCAACATCTTTAGATAGACCAGTTTCAATATAAAACGTTCTATGGTCAGAAGATCTGGATAATTTCATCATTTCATTACATATTAATACAGACAAATATAACTTAGCAGTAAAAAGTATATTTTTAAATTTAGAATTACCATTTCCATTTTCATCTATGTCTACTGCAAATTTGATAACTTCAGAAGCTGATAAGAAAGAAATCTTTATTCTTTTTCTAGAATAATTATCAGCTTTTAATAGTTCATAAACTATTTCTCTAAAATGTGCATTATTAGCTACATACTTTTTGTTTATTTTTTTACCAATATTTCTCATAATAACATCTAATAATATCTTTGATTTTGGATCCATATTTCCATATTGAGATCCGCTTGCATTACTAGAAGTTAGTGGAACATCAGACATTGTTGTAATAGCCTGAGAGGTATTAAAAATTTGGTTAATAGCTTGTGGAGAATTCATTAAATCTAAAGAATCAGCTTCAATGTAATAATAACCAAATACAACATCTCCAGCTTTTATTTGAACTAATTTTTTTGGATCCAAAGGTTTAACAAAACTACCTTTTGACTCTCGTAAAGCCTGTTCTGTCGATTGATCAAATACTACTGATCTATTGGCATTAAATAATAAATCTTTACTATTATTTTTTTTATTATTTTTAGCATTTGAATCTGAATCTTTAAAACGCTGTATAGCATCAGCATTTACATTAAAATCCTCACTTAACATTGTTAAGTCTTCATTTAAAAAAATATGTGATGTTTCATCAAATATAATATCGTCTAATATTGATTTAGTTTCTTTGATAAGTGTGTCTTTGAAATTAGTCGTATCTTTAATAATCTTTGGATTATTTACAGTCGAGAAAATATTTAATTCTGATTCATTAAATATATCATTTACATTAACTAAGTCTTTAGTAGTTTGATAAATTGAATCTTCAGTTAATAAATTATCGAATTCTTTAGCTGCTGATAATACACCTAAGTGATACTCTCCATATATACAAGCTTTTGTTAAAATATGCTTTAACTTTACATTTGTATTATACTTTGTTGCTAAAGTGTCCATATTAGATTTTAGCATTATAAATTCTTTATCGTTTATACTACTATTATCGTAAAATACAGACAAAGAATTTTTTGTAAAATCATCTGGAGAAATGATATTATTAACAATAACTTCAACACATTGTTTTAGCTGTGGAATTAAACGATATAAGTTGTCATAATCTGTGTATACTGAATTTTTACTACTGGATTCCGCAAATAATTGACTTAAAACTGATGGATCAGTTTCAACCATCAACTTATCTATGCCTGGTTTTTTAGAAGCTGATGAACCATTTTGTTGTTTTTGACTATCATAAACTAGTTTTGATATAAATTCAACTGGATCTCCACCAGTTAATGTTTTATATTCAGAGTTTATATGTCTAATACTACGCTTGATTTCATCTGTATTTCTAGTAATTTCTTCATCAAACTTGTTATCTATACCATACACCATGCCTGATGACATACCATTTAATTTACTAAGATTTTTCATTGTTTTTGTAGTAATTTTAGCCACATTAATCATCCTTTCTATATTTCATATTTAAAATCATGTTGAAGTAAAGGATTTAAATAAAATATCATTTAACTTAAGACAAAACAAGTATTTAAGTAATTAGTATTAATAAACGAAAGGACTGATCTTAAATGATAACTACAGGAAATAAGATGCGAAATAAATTCACAAATAAAGATAACAAAGGTTTTATAATTAGTGAAACTACTACACCTTTTGAAGTTCCGAAAATACTTAAAG
>Ga0172378_10007167_pt1 | contig 10379 bp, 12 predicted proteins | sample GrowelOW332metaG_FD_119755 | JGI IMG/M metagenome (GOLD analysis project Ga0172378, IMG submission 119755) | Groundwater microbial communities from an aquifer near a municipal landfill in Southern Ontario, Canada - Pumphouse #3_1 metaG | ecosystem: Environmental > Aquatic > Deep subsurface >... | reverse complement strand
GGTGACAACCCGGCAGACCATCTGAAGGGGCGTTTCACTGATTTCATGCGTGAGGATATCAATAGGCGGGCGTGGTCGATCTACTACATGAAGAAGAAGGAGATCGCAGATGGCGATTGATGCAGGCTCGATATATAGCAGCGTACGGGTAAAGCTTGACCAGCTCAAGGGCGACGTGAAGAGCGTTGAGACGCTTCTTGACCAGATAGGGCACTCGAGCCAAACAAATGCGGACAAGAGCGAGCAGGCTTTCACCTCGAGTTTCAACGCGACCAAGCTCGCAGGTGTTGCCGCATTTGCGGCAATTACCGTTGCCATGAAGCAATCAATCAAAGTCGCAGGCGATTACGAGCAGAGCATTGCCAACGTGCAGTCAGTCGTTATGGGAACCGATGAAGTGTTCCAACAACTCAGCGAAGCGGCCAAGGAAGCAGGCGAGACAACCAGGTTCACCGCAAGCCAAGCGGCTGATGCATTGTATGACCTTGCATCGGGAGGTATGAGCGCAGAAGAGAGTATAGCGTCGCTCAATGGCGTGCTCATGCTCGCTGGTGCTACCCAATCAAGCCTCAGTGAAGCGGCACAAATCACGGTAGCAACGCTCAACCAGTATAACCTTGCTGCTGAAGAATCAACAAGAATTTCTAACGTGTTCGCGGCCTCTATTGCCAACAGTATGGCTAACATGGACAAGCTTACCGCAGGCATGCGCCAAGTTGGCCCTGTAGCCTCTGCAATGGGTTTGAGCCTTGAGGAGACTGTCGGCGCATTGTCGGCATTGTATGATGCAGGCTTCCAAGGGGAGCAGGCAGGTACTGCCTTGCGTGCAATATTGGCAAGCGTAGCAAGTGAAGCCGACCCGACCACGAAGAAGCTGCTGGAAATGGGCCTCACGTTTGATCAGATAAATCCGGCCGCAAATAGATTTGCAGATGTCATAGGCAATATCGCTGATGCCGGCTTGACCGCTGGTGACGTCATGAACGCGTTCGGCACTCGTGCCGGTGCTCAGATGCTCGCATTGCTCAATCAAGGCAAGAAGGGCCTTGAGGAATATGAGCGGGCGGTGACAGGGACTTCTACTGCGAGCGAGATGTACGCAATCCAGAATGACACGCTGGCAGGAAGCTTGGACAGACTCAAAAGTGCGGCTGAGTCAGCACAGATTGAATTTGTTGAAGAGTTCACGCCCATCATGCGCGCGTTCTTGGAAATCCTCACAGATATCACCATCAAGGTTGCTGATCTCCCAGGGCCTCTGAAGGTATTCTTTGGTGTTTTGCTTGCTGGCGTTCCTGTTACCATGGCTTTGACCAAGGGTGTGGTTGCACTCAAGGCCGCTATGCTTGGTGTGAGCGGACCCATTGGCTGGGCTGTCGCCGCAGTTGCCGCGGCCGCCGCTGGATTCTCAGCACTCAAAACAAAACTTGACGAAATAGAGACCGAGAAAACAAATCGCGATTTCGGAGAGCTTGCCGAGACGATGGGCATTACAGCGGAAAAGCTCAAGGAGCTGACCGAGGAAGCAGAGAACTTCGGGCTTGAACTTACTGAGTTTGATAACTTGGTGAATGTGCTAGGGCTGAGCAACGACCAGCTGGAGTTACTTCAGTTCATGCTCCATCAAGCGGCAATGAGCGGAGGCCATGTAACCGAGTATATCGGACGCTGGGCCGAAGTCTTGGGCATCAGCGCCGAGGCTTTGATGCGCGTGCTTGTTGCATCTGATATGGTCAATGAGGCTGACAAGGCATATATCAACACGTTGCTTGGCACTATTGATATGGAGAAGAAGCGCAATGGGGAGCGCGAACAAGCGGCCAAGACTGAGCAAGAACTGTTGCTAGAAGAGAAGCGCGCCCTTGCGTCACGCAACGCTGAGCGCCTTGCAGGGCTCAAGAAGGAGGGACAGGCACAGCAGGCTTTGTTCGATGTATATGATGCCACGCTTGCAGAAATCGATAGGAAGCAGAAACTTGGCGTGCTGACCGAAAAAGAAGCGCTTGATGAGAAAAAGAAGGCATCCGACAAGCTGATCAAATCACTGCTTGAGCAGGAAACCCAATATCTGAACAACGACAAGGCAATTATGGAAGCGGTCGCTACAGGCAAGGAGTATGAGCAGGCGGCTAAGGATCAGGAAGCCGCAGAGAAGGCCGCAGAGAAGGCGGCTGAGGACAGGGCCAAGGCTCTCGAGGAACTCAACAACCTGGCAAAGCAGAACCGCGAGGCTCTCGAGGAGCTTGGGAAAACTGAATCAGAGGTTGCGAAGATTCAGAAGCAACGGCAGCTCGATATCATTGATGCAACAAAGGCTGAGACTGAAGAAGAGATAGCGGCAAGGGATGCCGCACGCGCCGCGGTTGTAGCATATTACGATGCATACATCGCATTGCTCGAAGCCAAGGAAAAGAAAACAAAAGATGACTTGGATGCCAAGAAGCTTGAGGAATATCAGAACAAGCTTGCTGAAGTCGGTAAGTCAGAACTGGAACTTCTTGAAGTTCAGAGAAAACGTGCCATCGAAGGAGCCAATGGAAATAAGGAACTCGAGGATTCAATCAACGCATATTACGATGCGCTCAAGGAAACCACCGCTGAGGACGCTGCTATTGCAAAGACTAAGAAGATGGCCCAGGATATCAAGGGAATCTGGGACAATCTTTCTGGCAGTCTTGCTTCTTTGTTCAGCGCAATATATGACGACAAGTTGGACGCACTCGATGCGCAGCTCAAGGCAGAGCTTGAGGCCGCTGGGCTACAGGACAAGACGGCACGCGAGCAAGCCGAGGAAGAGCTGGCAACTGCACGCAAGCAGAACGAGGAAGAAATCGCGCTGATCCAGAAGCGCCTTGATGCGGCTACCGCGGCAGGAGACGAGCAGTCGGCAATGCTTCTTCAGCAACAAATTAATGAGGCGAACGCAAAGAATGCAGAAGTCGAGCGCGAGAAGCAGGCGGCGATAGACAAAGCCAAGATTGAAGAGGACTACGAGAAGCGAAGGGCCAAAATACAGTTTGATGCGGCCATGGTCTCGTGGAAGATTCAGATGGCGCAAGCGGTTGCTGATGCGGCCATGCTTGCGCTGAATGGCTTCCTTACCAAGCCGTTCATTCCTGCAGGCTTGATTGCAGGTGGTGTGGCAACCGCCCAGGGTGCGTTGCAGATCGCATCTGTCAAGATGGCAAAGCCTAAGTTGGCAACAGGTGGTATCGTATTGCCGCAGGCAGGCGGGCGCGATGTGACGCTTGCAGAGAATGGATATCCTGAGATGGCATTGAACTCGGGTCCAAGCGGCCAAGAGCTTATGGGCATATTTGCACAACAGATCGTGGACAAGATGAAGGGAACAGGGAAACAGAGCCTCACGATTAACGTGCAGGTAGATAGGAAAACATTGTCAACGCTCGTCGTAGATGATATAAATAATGGAAGGGTGAGGCTTGAAAGATGAGAATACTTTTTGACAACGTGCTGGATGTGGCAACATTAACAAGTCTCAATGCAGAAGATGCATATCCGGTGCGCAATTTGATATCGCCTTTTTTAAGGCAGATATACCAAGCAAGCATTGCGACGGACACAATAACCATAGCATTGACAGAGGATGTTGATATTGATGCCATATTCTGGGGCTTCACGAACATGCGACAGATGAACGTGAGCATGTATGATGCGTCAGATGCATTGCTTGAGTTGATCTACATCGAGCACGAGCGTGTAGGCTACTACTACGGCTATTCGGATATCTATCTCTACGGTTATGATCCTGACAAGTATTACGGCTATTTCTCGAGAGAGAACGAGCAATATTTTGACCCAAGCTCGTGGATATTACCTAGCGTGATAAGTGGAGTTAGGAAAATCGTGATTGAATTAGCAACCGATGAAGCAAAGCTCTACATGGGCGGCATGGGCATAGGCTTGGCATATAAGATGCCGAACCCCGACGAGCAATTCACCGAGGGCTGGATTGACAATAGCGTGGTATCAAGAAGCCAGGCAGGGCAGACGCTACGCGATTACGTGGTACCGTTAAGAAGCTATAGTTTCCAGTTCAGCACTACAGACAGGGAAAAAATGAACGAGTTACGCAGCATATACAAGAACTGCGGAATCGGAGCAAAGCTCTGGCTTGATGGAACGGAACGCAATCACGAGTTCATACCGCCCTTGTATGGAGTGCTGGATGAATGGACTGAGAACAACAAGAGCGGCAAGCAATACCGATTTGGAATCACGATAACGGAGGCGAGATAAATGGCAATTGTAAAAGTAGGAACTTACAGAAATCCACCGGTTGATATAACCGACTACGAGGCGATTGTATCACATCTTGAGGCATACACGCGGCAGGTCGGCAACCAAGGGATGACACTGACTGAGTGGACAAATACAACAAATGCACCGAAGATCGCCATGGGATCATATATCAGTCACGGTGGGGTGCTGTATGTGGTGGAGGATGAGGATTATGCACTACCGGCACTGAGCAGTGACGGAACGTATTATATAAGGGTTGCTGTAAGCGGAGAGACGTTGGCGCTTGATTACATCACCGATTTGACTGGGTATGTATGGAACGCGATATACAATGGGCTGTACCATCCGGATGGTAAACAGGTGTTGCCGTATCAGGTTGTTAAGAGTGGTGCATTGGTGGAGAAGTACAAGATCACGAACCTGATGCAGGGGGGTGGGTTTAGTAGAGTTAGGTATGACGGGGTGTTGAAGTGCGAGAGCTTGGAGGTTGCTGGTGCAATCAGTGGGGCAACAGTTAATACTGGTCAAGGGGCGAATGAGTTGTATCCAATGAACCAAGCAGTACGTACAACCGATAATGTGAGCTTTGCAAATATCAACCCGCCGGTGGATAATTCTGACATCTCTCCACCGCCTATAGGAAAGGGTGGTTTTACGTATGCTGTTGGTAGTGGTCAGGATGGGGTAACTTTACCTAGTGGCGGAACGTATGTAGTGGTAGCGCTTTTTATAGGTTATGGTTATGGGAGTATAGCTAGACTTTCTGGTGGAACATCTAAGGTTTTTCTTGATGGGCCTGGAGACGTTGGTTATCTAATAATGAGGATAGCATGATGGGATACTTTATAAAAAGAAATGATAATGATTTTGTAATCAACATCGACCTTACTCAGTACGGCAGTGGCTACAATGTAGTCCCTAAAACCCTTGACCCATGGAACGCTTACGACATTGCCGAGGTGCAAACCTATGCGCAGGAGCATCCGGAGATGGAAGTTATTTGGGACGGTGAGAAGTACATCCCTAAAGAGGCATAATGTTTTCAATAGCCGAGATCGCCAAGACATTCATAACAGTTGGTATGGCCCACAGGGTGGCTACACAAAGCTTGAAGTTCAAATAGGAGACATGGCACATGTTAGTATTTGAATACACCAAATTTGAGGTTCAATTATGACCATTCTTGAGATCGTACGCTATTTTAACCTCAATGAGTTCACGCCTTACAATCCGTTCGTTTATATGTCGTACCCGGCTCTCAGATCAACTGCATCTTGGTGGACCGACACATTCGGAGCATTGGGCGACGACTCAACATTGCGTATGAACATATCGGCACTCGTGCAGAAACCAAGCGCACAATATACACTTGCCAACACCTTGGCAGACTGCTTTGCACAGCCGCTCTCGTTCTTCTGGGATTCTTCCCAACAGATACTCTACATTCACGTGTCGCAAAATATCATACCTTCCGTCGATTCATTTCTCTCTGGCGTAACATCAGGTTTTACAGACCGCGGTGTTGCGTACATCGACGACCTTCTGTACAAGCCGTTGCTCAAATCCATCCCCTCACTTGCACAGCAGGCTGACCTCCAAGAATATGATCAGATGGCGTTCATTTCTGGATCTGCATTGCTCACAAACCAAGATGGGCAGTTCGATGAAATCATAGACGATGCGATACACGGCAATGATGTGTTCATCTATGACTTGGAAGCGAAGCGCAACACGTTCCGCTACACAAGGTCAGAGCTTCTTGCGCTTGCCTCTCTCTATGTTGAGAACTACCGCTTCACGCTCTCTGAGTTCGAGCTTATGATTCAGGACAAGAGAAAAGCCGCAAACACCGACCTGCTTTCCGTTGATGCTGATGGAAATCCAATACCATTATTGTATGGTCAGATTCGTGGCGCGAAGGCGCAAGTTGCAGACGATTCTGGCATACCCGTCGTATATAAGCTGGCACCTCATATGACGAGTTTTGGAACAATCCAGTGCAAGGGCGACTATGGATGGTCGACCGTCGCCCCGATATCGTCAGATTTGAGTGCCGGCACATTCACTATAAGTGCAACCTACGCACGCTCCCCAGGCAACGGATTAGGTGAGGACACAGGCTCAGTGCTCGAGTGCCGATTGCTTAACCCTGTGGGTATCGCAAACGCATCAGCAGCAGACGTTATCAAGGACATGAACCAGCGGATTTTAGGTATCGAGTACACATCAAGCAACTACGATCAGGACAACTGGGTTATTGCCGACACCTTGCTTGCACCTATAGGGGTTCTCTTCAAGTCGCAAATCAAACTCTATGATGCAATAGCGCAAATACAGAACGCGTGCAATCTTGGGTTCAGATATGACATATCGCCTACAGGAAAGCGCAGGATCATATTCGATGATTGGACCATTGATCCAATCCATCATGTCACATGGAACGACATCAAGGACAACCTCACGCTCAGTGTCGTGTCCGACAGCACCCTGCTTGCCGCTACTACGATTGCGCGTTACAGCAAGGATTATACCGACGAATCGTGGCTCGCGTATACTGACGACAGCAAGCGCGCGCAGGTTGAATCGGACTACAGGCAGACCCCTACGTTGACCATCGACACGTTCCTAGTCGACGAGGCTGATGCACAACAACGCGCCTTGTTCGCCTCTTCACGTTTCAGCAAGGTGCTTGCAACTGCGGATATAACGCTCAATGGCAGACAATGGTACGCGCTTCAAATCTATGATATAATCACGATTGAGCTTGAGCTTGAGAGCCGCAGGTACTTCGGAACATGGAAAGCACAGGTTATAGCAGTCGACCCGCAGTTCGGTAGCCTAGAGACAAAGATCAGCGCTGTTTTGATAGAGAGGGTTGTATGATTAAATGTGTAGTGACAGAGAGGAAGATATGCGCCAAGGTTTCCATGAAAAAAGTAAAGGCAGTCGTGCATGAGCGGCATATCTTCACTGCTCAGTTTTACTACGGGTTCGGGACAAGCTACTACGGATATGGCGATAGCGGAATCTACGGATACAATGTACCGACGACAAAAGAAGGGAGACTGAAAATCAATGTTAGATGATATATACGTAAAAAGTACAAAGGCATTCAGCGTGGCGATCACTGTAGATGATGTTTCGCCTGTATTGAGCGGAATCGATGTCGTGCGGCTGATCGTGAAGAAAAGTATGTCCGATCTTGACGAGGATGCAATCATCTTAAAGACAGGAGTCAACAAAGAAGGAGGTATCGTCGACTTCGAGCTGACGCCTCAAGATACTGATGTGCCTCCAAGAAAATTGTGTTATTATGAGCTTGAGTGGAAGTCTGGTAATAAGGTCGAGCCGCTTGAGATTGGAACGCTGTCGATACTCGACAAAGTGTTCGACTAGGAGAAAAGTATGATAGAAGCACCAAAGAGATTTAACGAGAACCCTGAGAAGGCGACCGAGATAAAGAAGAACGGCACAGAGCACTTCGGACTCGACCAGGACGGCGTTGCAAAAACGATTGCAGCCGAGTTGTTGCTGACAAAAGAGAACGTCGGTCTTGGAAAGGTCGTCAACAAGACAGAGGCGGAATTGGTCGCATCCGGGGCGATTGCCGATGCTCTTGCGTTGAAGTTTGATAAGTCGAGCCTTGCAGACAACTACGACGGCGGAACAACCAAAGCTCTGAGTGCGGAGAAAGGAAAGGATCTGAATGCCCGGGTATCAGTTCTCGAAGGCGATGACGAGACAGAAGGCTCAGTAGCTAAGACGGTCAAAGATGCTGTTGAGCCGATTGATGCACGTCTCACAGGATTGGACACACTCACATACGAGGGGATTACATACATGGTAAGCAGAAAAATTGAGAACGGTCACTTGGTGACTACATACACGGAGGTGGCATAATGGCTATAGATATAATTCACCCCAATAAAGAGCAAATGGGACAGATGGTAGGAGTGCAAGCAGATGTTTTTGACATGACTGCCACTCCTGTAATGACGACACAAACAATCACCAGCACAAAAGCGATGTTGCCAGCAAGCCCAAAATCTGGTCGCAAGATGATGTTTGTAACCAATACGGACGAGTTGCGTACCGTTCGGATTGGGTCTAATGGAATATCAGAAAAAGTAGGGATGCTGGTTGAACCAAAACATACTATAAAGGTGATTTTTGATACATCATCACCACAAGAGGTGTGGGCTATAGCAACAGGCGCAGAAGTAAAAGTGGAGGTAATCGAGGCATGACACACACCATAACTAACATCGAGGCCAACAAGTGGCTGGTATCCGTCTCATTCGTAGACGAAGGGGTGCAACAGGCCACCAGCAACACGGTAATCGGAACGGAGGAGCAGGCTCATGCTTACGCCCCCACCCTTGCACGGGACTTCCGAGAGAATCACGCAGATTTGTTCCCTCTTCCTGTGGTTGAGGAACATGAGCATATGGAGGAAATGCAATGAAATATACAAGCGGGCAATACACATCCAAACAACTCATGGACAACATCTTCGAGGTTGAGGATGCTCTTACCAAAAAAGCACTTGAAGGCACTGCCCTTGCCATCGATGACGAGACATTGCAGGCCGACTTCAAGGCCCGCATTGAGGACCTGTCGCTCGGGCGGAATACTGTCATTTTCGATGCAAACAACAAGCCGTCCGTGTACACGATATACAAGCCGGATGAGAAAGCACGGTTGGATTATCTAAATAATGGTGGTACTCACTTCACTAAAAGTGATGGTCTGCATCCTGCATTCATCGTGAATGGCAATGTCGTGGAGATTCTTATCGGAAAGTATCTCGCAGGACGTGTCGGAGGGACGAATCACGCAGTATCACTAAGAGGTCTCGATCCCGCAAACACCATCAATTTTGATTCATCACTTTCCTTGTGTGCAGCAAAGGGTGCAGGGCATCACCTCATGACGCAGGCTGAATGGGCATATCTTTCTCTGCTCGCAATCCGTGAAGGATACCAGCCGAGAGGAAATGACTACTATGGCAAGAGCTATCAGGATGCCACAGAGAAAGCTATTGCATCACATCACTACAATTCAAGTGGTACAAACTATACAGGACGTACAAGAACCGGAAGTGGACCCGTAGGATGGCATCTAGACGGTACTCCATTCTCCCCTGCTGACCTCAGAGGGAATGTGCGTGAGTGGAACGGAGGATACCGTATCAACGAAGGCGAATTGCAAGTAATCCAGGACAACAATGCCGCTGACAACACCAAGGACCAGAGTGTATCCTCTGTTCTCTGGAAGGCTATCTTGCAAGATGGGTCTTTGGTAGCACCTGCTACCGCAGACACGTACAAGTGGGATTATGTAAGCACAGCTCCTGCAGAAGGTACAGCACCATTCCTGTTGAATATTGCAATAGACAATCCTCCTGCAGATGCGACTCCGTACGGTGCTCAGGCGTTCTCGGCGCTTGCGGCAAAGGCTGGAGTGACTGTTCACGATATTCTTCGTGTGCTAGGCATCATGCCTCCTCTTGCCAACTCGCCGCTTGGGACACAGTACATGCGTAATGTAGGCGAACGGTTCGGCTACGCCGGTGGCCTCTGGGTCAACACGTCGAGCGCGGGCCTCGGGTCTCGCTACGCGGTCTACGAGCGCTCGGACGCGAGCAGCAGCGTCGGGTTCCGCCCCGCTTTTTATCGGGAACTGACCAACTGATTACTGGAGACTGGAATATGGGTAACACACTGATTGCTTACCAAAAGTGGGAGGATATGGCCGAGTACATCCTCAAGTGTGTAGTGACACAGCTCCCAAAGAGCGAACGCTACGCACTTGGGGAACAAATCCGAAGGCTTACGGTGGGCATCGGTGTGCATATCGCAAGGGCTGTGGCCATACGGCATGTCGGGATGAGGAAGAAGGAGGTGGAGGAAGCTGACTGCGACCTGTGCGCCTTGAAGGTCCTAATCCGGCTTGCCGACAGGCTGCATTACATCGACAAGCAGAAGTTCGGACAGTGTGCAATGTACACTGCCGAGCTTGGGAAAATCATTGGAGGGTGGACCAAATCGTTATCCACCCAAGGGCAGTGATTGCAACATGATGACGGCTACGCCGGTGGCAACTGGAACAACACG
>Ga0172378_10007166_pt1 | contig 10379 bp, 12 predicted proteins | sample GrowelOW332metaG_FD_119755 | JGI IMG/M metagenome (GOLD analysis project Ga0172378, IMG submission 119755) | Groundwater microbial communities from an aquifer near a municipal landfill in Southern Ontario, Canada - Pumphouse #3_1 metaG | ecosystem: Environmental > Aquatic > Deep subsurface >... | reverse complement strand
CTCGCTTGAAGCAAAAAATCTTTTGGTTAAGTATAGTGAATCTACTTTTCCGTGAATGGTCAGAAATCCTTCTTTTTTAAGTTCCTTATTTAACTGGTCTATCACCTTGTATGCAAATGAAACAGATATATTAAGGACTTCTGCCACTTGTTTTGCGTTAATCATGCGTCCAACTTGTTCAGTCATGACCTTACTCCTTTATCACCACATTCTTTATCGCCCCCTTTCATCGGATGCGATAAGTTTAGCAAATTACATTTAATCTGCCAAAGGTGCGATTTTTTGATTCGCACCTTTGACATGAAAATCACAATTAGTGAAAATCTCTTTTTTAGGCTTTTCACAAACATAATAATCAAATCCAAGTCTAACGGTGCAATAAGAGCAATTGTCCTTTGCTTCCTGCTCTTTATCCACCCGCTTTATAACGCATCCTGGGGTTGAGAAAAACATTTCTCGACATTTCGGACATAAACACATAATCATGTCATCGCTGAATTCAATAAGTCCGTCTGCATATGCTCCGGAAATGACTTCTCTATATTCTTTGTTGTCGTTCATAATATTCACCTTCGTTATGCTTATTTTATCTTTCACTATGCAACGGACAAAAAAGTTCAAAAATTCAACCCCCTAATGCAAACTTTTTTAATTTTTTATTTATTTTGTCGTTTACCTTATATGCAGCTGAACCTGAAATTCCATGTGCAATGGCATAGCCTTGAATTGTTTGACCGTTTTCAAATACTTCCGTAAATAATAAGCGTTGGCTATCTGGAAGTGTTTCCTTGAAACTCTCCAACAAAGAATGCAGTATATATGAACCTTCTAAATCATAGGGATCACTAATTGTATCCAAGAGAGTTAGCCCGTCCTCATTGGTAGCATCAAGGGAATAAACTATGCCACTTACATGGATTGTTTCATTTACTTGTCTGCGGATTTTCTTATCTTCACTGTTCATATATCTAAAAATTTCTTTGCTTACTTCACTCACTTCACCAGTCGATTTAATTCGAGTCCAGTATTTCTTTTCACCGTTCTCATCTGTTGTCCAAAGGTCATAATCAAATGTGCTGTGTGTTTTCATTGTTGTAATCTCCTTAAAATTTTGATTTTGGGGTTTTCGGTTAAATCAAAAATTGGAGATTACGGGTATTTTGTGATATATGTTTCCCACACGACTAAATCACCTCGTTTGGTGATATAACCGTTTGAAAAATTGTATTGGGTCCTAAATAACATAAAAAATCCTCTCCAAGCGTTAAGCCGGGAAAGGACAGTCTTTATAACATCGTATGAAGCGTAAACGGGCGCAAAAAAGCACCGCATGACAATAAGACAGAGTATTACTCTTGTCTTATCTTCATACGGTGCTTGGGAACGTCACGGTTAATACCGGCTCCGCTTACGCGTTACAAAGTTAAATGTTCAATTGTGTTCTATCATCATCCGAAACGGATGATAATGTATCTTTTATGCTTTCCGTATCCTTTTTGTCTGCGGAAATAAGCAACGTTCAAAACCATGTTTGCTTTGCAACGGTGGCATTTCACTCTGAGGTGTCCGCTGATATCCGAGAAGACACCATCAAGGGCATGTCCGCAGTATGGACAACTGATCTCTCGTTCGGTAAGATTTTTGCATTCTTCAAAAGAAATAGACAGATGCTGTTGTTTTGTTTCAGACAGTGGTTCTCTCTGAAATTTCGGAGGTACATTTGGTTTCATCTGCAACCTCCGACAATGAGATTTTTCTCAATATATTCTGTCATATCATGTGCTTCAAGTAAGCCGTACTTCCGAAGTTGAATAAGAAGTGCGGTATGTGAAACACCAAGCATACCGGAAATTTTAAGCAGGACAGTTTTAGTTTTCGGAAGGAAAACTGCATCACCGTAAACCGGAATAGATTTCCCGCCGTGAAATTTTGCAAGTGCCGCACCAACCATAAATTTCGGCATTAGAATAGCTGCCGCCAATGCATTCGCCTGAGCTTCTTCAAATGAAAGCCTATCCTGTAGTTCTGCAAAGGAATAATTACGCTCGCTGTCATATATACGATCATAACAAGCACTGTTGCGAGTGGGATCGGCACTGTTGATTATCTTATGAGATATTTCATGTGCCAGTACAAATCTGCGACGCGTTTCTTCCTCGGAACATAGCAAAAATTGATCCAGAACAATAGTATTCTTCGGAAAGATAATATCCGTTTTTCTTTTGTTCTTCCATACCTTTAGAGGTTTTATACCGTCAGAAAGATAACCGACCATGTCCTGCTCATCCTCAGCAAAGGCTTCATACATAACCGGAATACACAGCCTTGCAGATATTTCATCAATGTCCACCATCTGGGGAGGAGAACCGTCGCTGAATGTTCGCACCAAAGCTTCAGCGATCTCATGAATTTCCTTGTTCGAAATGAATACCTGCAATTGTAATACCTCCCCTTTATAGTGTCTTTATTACGTACTCGGCTACCCCTTGAATTCTGCAATCTTTAACGAAAATATCTTTCATCTTGCTATTCTCAGGATGAAGCCGCACACATTTTTTTCGTTCGTCTATATAATACCGTTTCAGTGTTGTGTCGCTTCCAACAAGCGCAACGACAATATCGCCTTCATTTGCAGTATTCTGCTTGCGTACAACAACAATATCTCCGGGATCAATTCCGGCATCTATCATGGATTCGCCACTTGTATGAAGAATAAAAAAATCTCCTTTTCCAAAAAGAGCAACCGGCAAAGGCACATATTCCTCAAAATCTTCCTCTGCAAAGGATGGCTGTCCACAGGCAATTGTTCCAAGCACCGGAACACGATTCATTTTGCTTTCGGCTTTTAAAGCTTGATTTACATTGATGGAACGACCATTGCGAGAAATGATATTGCGATTTTCCATCTCAGACAGATATTTATATATATTACTCTTTACTGTTCCGACTGCATCTGCAATCAAATCCATTGTCGGTGAACGATGAAATTCGAATTGATATTCCTCAATAAATTTACAAATATCCTGTATGCGCTTTTCACTTTTCACCATATATGATACCTCCAAAGGCAAAGAGAATATTTTGTTCTCTTTTGCGAGATTATTATATCAGATAGCAGAAGGCATTACAATGGATTTTCAAAAAGTCAAAATGAGGTGAGTAAATATTTACCCACCTCATTTTATATTCCTTTTATTTAGCCTTTTATAGCGTGCTGTAACATTTGCTGATATTTATCTTTTACTTCGCTTGGAGATAAAATTTTAATTTTTCCGGCGAACATAAACACCCATGCGTAGAAGGTTGCACTTGCCGACACTTCGACCGTCGTGATGAAATGTCCGCAATCGGCAGTTCGTGTCTGAACCTTTGAACCGAATCGATCTATAATTGTTTTCATCAGACTGTTTTCACATTGTAGCTCAACGGTGCAGTCATCGCCATCAAACATTGAAAACACCTTTTTGCAATATGTAGCGATATTATAATCCTTAGGTTGCGGAATCGGTTTGTCTTTGATAACACTCGGCTTATGCATCCGGTCAACACGAAATTTTATTACTTTATCATGATTGTTCCCCTCGGAATAACCGAATACATAATAGCTGTCATTGTACCACACCAAGTCATACGGAGAGAAAACATATACTTGTCCTTTATGCTTCAACACCCTCTTTTTCTCGGCAGTGTTTTCATAATATTGAAAGCGAACCTTGTTGCCACAATTTATGGCAGCATGGAGAAGATCAATACTATAATAAATATTCTCGTTTGCTGATTTCACTCTGCCGTCCACATATAGCTTGCGATTAAGTTCTTTAGCCTGATATGTGCTTGTCAAAGCAGACAGACTGTCTATCAGCTCCTTGCTCTTTTTCAGTGTAATAAATCTTGCCGCTTGAACAGCGTCCACAAGCATTTTCAGCTCCGGTAATTCCAAAGTACGCGCACCAATAAAGAATTGATTTTGTCGACTCTTATTGCAAACAATATCAAATCCGCTTTCCTGAAGCTGTTCAATATCATCGGATACCGTTTTACGGTTCGTCTTAATATTCATTCCGTCAAGGTATGTCATAATATCTGCAATGGTAACAGGATGATTCTCATCGGTTTGCTCCCACAAATACTTCATGATATACAGCAGACGGCTTCTATTCTCTGATGGCATCGGAACACCTTCTTTCTGTGATAGGTTTATTATAACATGGTATTTTGAATCCGAACAGCAAAATGGCAGTCTGCGGTTTCGGATATATTCGCCGAGAGGTACACCGCATAGAACGCCTCAATTATGTGCAGAGACTTCCTATTTATTTTCTTTATAAAACTCCAATGATTTTTTTATATAGATATCATCAATAGTCAGCCCGTCGATATTACAACCATCAAATTTGCATTTTTCAAAGCTGACATTTACATGCCGTGTATTGTAAATAATTGCATCACAGCATCTACTGTTTATATTCAGTCGGATTAATTTTTTTCCACGCATCGCGGCTTAATACAGGTCTGCATCCGTCTGTCTCGATTTCTGGATGTTTAACTGTTTCATGGAACGGTTTCAGCTTTCCGGTATTTACAAGCGCCATACCAAGCTTGGCAAGCGGCTCCAATTTCTTTTTATCGGACATACACCAACCTGCGCATATTCCGTCAATTTCTAAATTGCGAAAGCAATAATCGTACAAAACCGCAAGTGCTTCATATTCGTAATCATTATCAAAATATGCGCCGTTCATCACATGACCTATATCCATTTCATTGGTCTTGTTTACACCGTTGAAGTTTATGAAAGCAACGACCTTGCTGAGCTCCTTAACTTCTACCGCCCAAAATTGTTTTTCTGTTGCAAAGTAACTGCATGCGCCCTGTATTCCGGCGTCGTCAGTCGGCCATAGTTCGTCATAATCCGAATACAAGGACTGTTCATTGCTGATTGCAATTTGTTGCAGATCCCGCCAATCGTCATTTTTGAAATGACGGACAATCAAGCGGTCAGTTTCAAAGCTGTCAATGTCACCATTGACATAGTTTGCCGAATATTTAATTACAATTTTCTGTGTACCTGTTTCTGCCATGCTCAAGATTTCCGGCTTTTTTGGACTGTAGCTTTCAGGGGATTGGTTCGGCTTTTTTACTGCTTCGCTCATTTTTTCGTCCTCCTTAATTAAACAATGACAATATTTCGACGCATATACTACCCATTTCACGAAGTGTTTCGGCAAGTCCCTCACGAAATTCATGGTTTACCATTTTATCTGCTGGCGGCATAAAGTCACCATGCGTATCCCAAATTTTTTGGCATAGTGACCTCATATGTTTGTAATGCTCAAGTATTCTCTCTGCATTCGGGAACTCTGGAATTTCTTCAAACGCCTTTTTAAGATAGTTTACAAGTGGATTTCCATCACCCACGCCGATTGAGGTACAAATTGAACAATAAGCACAGCAATGCTTGTTCCACATATTCGCATCACATAGCTCTTTTGTTGACCAGTTACTGTCATCAAGCAAAACATCTACCCATTTTTCAAACGCTGCTTTACCGTATACATATCCGTCTTTTTCGGGTAATGATAACCAGTGAGGGATTGAATTTAATGCCTTGAGATAAACATCTCTCATATTAGGGGGTGCAATCTTGTTTGTTATGAAGAAAAGCCCGTTTGTTGTGGCAAGCGCTTTTCTTTCATCTATAGCTGTATAGCCGAATTCATCAACTCCGGGCAGTCCGTTAGCACTTGTTTCAGCAAGTCGCACTTCCTCCGGATACAGATTTACAAACAGTAATTTTTCATCTTTGTTATATCCGCCGATAAAGCAGCCTTCCGGTAAAGTCCAAATACTTCCGTCTTTGAAAGAAACATCGCCCATTCCCCAAGCGAGTACAGGAATTCCGCAGTCAACCGACTCATAAATGAACCGTTTTGCTCTGTCAAAATCTGCTTTAATATTGGCGTTTGACAGATAGAAGCAATCGCTTCCGAAAAGCGAAAACGCATCGGTAATTACTTCAGGCATAAATACATAATTTGTGATTCCACTGTCGCAGGGCTTAACGTCGGAATACATATAGGTGAACATATCTCCGGTAACGGCAGATATCGGCGCAAAGCCGTCCTCAAAAGATATACCGAGCGCCACGCCGACTGAATATATCGCTGAATCAAGGAAAAAGTTCTCCCAATTTCTTATTCTTCTAATGTTCGTGAGCCTTTTGGTTCCGCCGTCATCAGTCAGCTTGGTAATGTCGGTTATGATTTTTGTTTCATTTATATCGCCCATCATTTGAACGATTTTAGGGAAATTCGGACTATACCCCTCCGGGTTCTGATTCGGTTTTTTTACTGCTTCGCTCATATAAAATACATCCTTTCGGTTTTGTGCCTTCATTATACCAAGGAAAAACGCCGTTGTATTATCAAATTCTAACATATTTCAATTGGACAATATATTTTCATTTGAGGATGCTCATAGCTATTTTCTGCACTGTATACCGCAAAAATATCCCTGATTTTGACAAATCCGTTCTCGCCAAGCCACGTATCAAGCAATCCTTCCAAATGCAAAAAGTCACCGATACCGTTAATTTTAAGCACGGCGAAGCTACTGCTTTTATAATCAATGATATGTAAATTATCTGCGGTTTTTATGTCTGTATCTATCTGCACTCCGCAGGTATAACAATCGCCGTCTTGTCGTAAGTAAAAATTCTTTGCATTTTTAATGACATACGGATAATTCTCCGAAAGGTACTCTACAACAGCACGGCTCGCGTTCTTTTCAGCATTGAAACCTTCACAGCTTGATACGAGAAAACACATATCCACTGCCTTTTCTATTGTTATTTTTAGCAGTTCTTTTTTTCGGACTACCGGAAGATAAAGCTTCAGCCGAACAGGTCGTGCGTTTTTGCACAAATATTCTTCAAAATATTTGCTTTGATAGCGTTCGTTAGCTTGTCCGCTGTAATTAAACATACTACCGGATAGCCACGAAGAATAAAGATAGTCCCATGCGGCGCTGATTTCGTCCTCATTGCTTTTAACTCTTGTTTGTGCGAAAACCGCCGTATATTCCGAATAATTATCACCCGCTTCAAAACCTACTGTATTAATATCGCTATCGGCTTCTGCATAAAGTTCATAACAAAGCATATTACCTGATTGCTTGCCGTTTCTGCCGAATAAACGTCCGGTGTAATCGGGATTCTGTGCGGTAAATCGATTAACGGCTGCGTTTTCGATACCACGGAAAACAGGCGAGTAGAATTTCAGGCACTTTGTCGCCGGAATTTCAACTGTTGATATCTCAACCCCAAACGGTGTGTTTTCGTTCATAGCGGAAAGAAAATAATAGTCATTACTGTTTTTATAATGTGTGGCAGTTGTGCCGAGAATCGTTTTAATCTCACGGCACAACGCCTGTTGTGAGCTGTAACCGCACGAATAAGCAACATCTGCAAGAGATGAGTCCGAGTTCTTTATAAGACACAATGCATTTGAAAGCCGCAAACGGCGAATGTATTCGCCTACACTGTAGCCCGTCACATTGTAAAAATCGCGTTGAAGCTGCATAGTTGAAGTAAAACAGCTTTTTGCTATATCGTCAATATTCTGTTTTTCGTCCGCAGTATTTAAAGCGGATATGATCTCACTCAGCCTTTCATTCATGCGATTTTCTCCTTAATTATGCAGTATCCATTCAATTCCGAATTTATCGGTTATCTGTGCAAAAATAGGCCAATGAGGCCATGAATCACGTCTTATGCTACGAGCGTTCACAGATAAAATATCGATTGTATGATTTAATATATCATCATTATCATACGCCCACAGACCGCCGTATTGTATCCTTTCCTCACCATATCCGACAGGATGTAAAAGCACTTCAATTCCGTAAATTTCCATAATGATATGCAGATTATCTTGATATGAGCCGGGGGGTGTAAATTCTGCAATTTTATTTGCACCAAAAGCCTTTTGATAAAAAGTAAAGACTTCTATCATTTCCGCATCATTGTGAGCAATATCAAAGCCCATAGAATATTTCGGCTTACTTGTCAGTTCCGTCAGCGAATCCACCGCTTCAAGTAAATCCGTATCATCAAGCAAACCGAGCTTTATTTCGCCACGAACACTATCATTAAGCCGATTTATAAAATTGCTGATTATATCTCTGATAGTTGAGAGTGCTGTTATTTCCTCATCCACCTCGGAAAGGTTCTGACGGAAGGTGCCGATAATCTCTGCTATATTTTCACTTTTAAGTATATCCGCAATCTGTTTAAGCGGTATGCGAAGTTTTCGCAAAACAATTATTTGCTGCAAGCGTTTTACCGTGTCCTCCGAGTACACACGATAGGCATAGTCCTCTTTCTTTTCGCTTGTGATTAGTCCGATTTGTTCATAATAACGCAGCGCACGGGTGGACAGATTAAATGCTTTGGATATCTGGCTGATTGTTTGAAGCTCCATAATAATTTCCCTTTCGTAATTTGATTATACTCAAATTATAAAGTACGACGCCGCGTCAAAGTCAATGGGTATATAAAAAACAAATCTAAATCATTTTGTCCAAAAACCGCTGTGGCTTTCTGCCGTAATTTACATGGGTAATTTTTGCTTTATGTGTAAGAAATCACCGCTCCATACGGATGGAGAGAAAATTTTCTTTCATCGTATGTACTCCTGTGTAACAACGGCTTTCCCGCATCCATAAATCACTGTCCCCAAAGCACCGTTTGCAATTTGCATCTGCGGGGGTATGTGTCCGATATCTGCATTATAAATTACAGGTACATTTAATTTGCCGATACTTTGCTCATACGCGTCAATGAGCGTAAAATCTCTTTTATCCCGGTAGCCATCCGGACGCCCTAATATAATACCGTTACAATACTTAAACCATCCACATTCGCACATCTGCCAAAGTGTCCTGTAAATATCCGGAGCAGCCATTTCACAGCTTTCCAAAGTCCATATAAAACCATAGTTTTTGTACTTCTCTAAGAAATCATTAACAGGTGCAAACCTTGTACCAAGTAACTTGCATATCACATCCATACAACCACCGATCATGATTCCATGAAAGGATACCTTGTCGGAATTATTAAGAGATTTCCACTCCGAAGGTTTATCGAGATTGTACACTTCTTTTGAAAAGTCATCCCAACTTGTATAGCCTCCATAGCTTTCTGAGCTCTTTTGTTCGGTCTTTTCGTTTGACATAACATCAAATGCCCTCAAATCACTTGCGTGGATATTAGAAAAACCCATGTTGAGTAAATTTGAACCGTGTACAGTAGCTATATCGCTGCAAATAGTCAGAGCAAAGCTCAATGTTGTAACATCCGAATATCCGCAAATCCATTTTGGCGGCAACTTTTTTAGCTTATCAAAATCCAGATAGGGGAGCATATCCATCAAAAACTCTCCGCCCCATGGCGGCATGATTGCAGAAACAGTTGGGTTCTCATATAATTCCATAAATTCTTTAGCACGAACCTCAGCGTCCGCACTGACGCACTTCATGGTTTTGCGTACTGATTCAGTTTCAACCACGTTATAACCAAGCGCTTTTATATTACGGATAGCGTTATCCAAGCGTAGCGACAACACTTCGCCCGGCGCACCGGTTGACGGCGCACAAATTCCTATTGTATCGCCTTTTTGTAATAATTTCGGATATTTCATAGTGTTTTCCTCACTTCAATGATTTTTGCATAATTAACTTCTCTCCGGTTTCATAGCATGTTGTAAAGCCTGCCTTTTCGTACATTCCCACGATTCCCATGAAATCGTGAGATGTGCTGGCAAACTCCTTGTTCGGATAGCCTTCGACAATATCAAAGCCGTCTGCTTTTGCATCCTCATATACACGTTCGAGAAGCTGTGTCGCAACACCTTTTCGCCTTATATCAGGCGCAATGACAAAGCAGAACACCGATTTAATTTTTAAGGTTTTATCATCCACATCGACCGACTTCATAAAACGCTGCCAGCTTGTACAATACAGACATTCTAATTTTGTATTTGCATTGCACCAACCGACAACTCTGTCGCCGTCATAGGCTAAATAGCCCTGAATGACACCGTCTTTTATATATTGCCGTGCAAGCTCACGTCTTTTATTACGTGATGAAAAATCAGTTGCGATACGATGATCCGCACTGCACCAGCAAACACAATAGCACTTGTGTTCGTCTATATTGTCGTCATGAGGTGTAGAATCGAAAAAATGCAGATAGTCCTCGGTCAATTCGGGGGTTAGGCGTTTGATTTCAATGTTCAACTTTTACACTCCTTTATTATAATTTTTTAAGCTCTACTTTAATTAATTCTATCATTGCAATCCGTTTTTCATCGTTTGGGCGT
>Ga0172378_10007163_pt1 | contig 10380 bp, 10 predicted proteins | sample GrowelOW332metaG_FD_119755 | JGI IMG/M metagenome (GOLD analysis project Ga0172378, IMG submission 119755) | Groundwater microbial communities from an aquifer near a municipal landfill in Southern Ontario, Canada - Pumphouse #3_1 metaG | ecosystem: Environmental > Aquatic > Deep subsurface >... | reverse complement strand
TCGGCGTGTCCTGGACAGTCAACGTGTGCGTAGTGACGATTAGCTGTCTGATATTCTACGTGTGATGTATTAATTGTAATACCACGCTCCTTCTCTTCAGGAGCATTATCGATTGAATCGAATGAACGAAGTTCTGAAAGACCCTTCTTTGCCAATACAGTTGTAATAGCTGCGGTCAATGTTGTTTTACCGTGGTCTACGTGACCAATAGTACCGATATTTACGTGCGGTTTGGAACGGTCGAATTGTTCTTTAGCCATAACTAAAAATATTTTTAATAATTAATGTATATTCTATCTAAATATAAAATTCATTAGAAGAGCCGATGACGGGACTTGAACCCGTGACCTCTTCCTTACCAAGGAAGTGCTCTACCACTGAGCTACATTGGCAACGAAAGAGCGGAAGACGGGATTCAAACCCGCGACCCTCAGCTTGGAAGGCTAATGCTCTATCGACTGAGCTACTTCCGCATTAAACCTTTCGGTTTGTGGGCGAAGATGGATTCGAACCACCGAAGGCGTAAGCCAGCAGATTTACAGTCTGCCCCATTTGGCCACTCTGGTATTCGCCCTTCCATTATTTTTAAGAACTTCTTTTTTGAGCCTCTTGTCGGATTCGAACCAACGACCCCGAGATTACAAATCACGTGCTCTGGCCAACTGAGCTAAAGAGGCGTTCCGCTTTCATTTAAAAGCCGTTTCAAAAGAGCACCCTTGAAACGGCTTGCAAATGTAGACATTTATTTTTTACCCACAAACTTTTTAGTGGAATTTTTTTAATTTCTTGCTTTTTCTTTTGTCTTTACAAGCTGACGGATCATTGCATCCATCGCATTATCGAATGCTTCCTCAAAAGAATCAGCGACCTTAGTCACCACCAACTCGTTATTCGGAATGAGAACCTTCAACATTACCTCTTTGTTTTCGGCTGCTTCTGGTTTCACTACAGTCAAAGCAACATCAACCGTTGTTATTTCGTCTGAATATTGTTCTAACTTTACAACTCTCTTCTGTATGAATTCTTCCAACTTTGCAGTTGCGTCAAAATGAATTGCTCTAACCTTTACGTCCATAGTATTATCCTCCCTAGTTTTTACGCCCTCGGATGGGCTTGTTTATAAATCTTTTGTAATTGCTCGAATGTTGTATGCGTATAAACCTCGGTCGCCGCCAAACTTGCATGCCCCAACAGTTCCTTCACCGCATTCAGCTCTGCGCCATTGTTCAACATGACGGTAGCAAATGTATGTCGCAACACGTGCGGACTTCTCTTCGTAATCGAAGAGACCATCGTTATATATTTATTGACAACTCTGTAGACCAGCATAGGATAAAGGCCCTTCCCATCTTCTTTTACAAATAGGCGGTCACAGCGGTCAAGAACGCTCTCGTCTCTGACCCTTTCATACTCCTTCATAGAAGCACCCAATCTCTCTCCAAAAGGAATGAGTCTCTGTTTATTCCTCTTTCCTGTTATCAAGACGGTTTTTGCCGCGAAATCCACATCTATGTCTTTTATGCCAATCAACTCAGACAAACGGATTCCCAACGAATAGAACATTTCTATCATCAATTTATCCCGAACACCAACAAAATCTCCGTCAAACGGACTCTCCAAACCATCCAAAAGCCTGTTCATCTCCTCCTCCCTTAGAAATTTCGGCAACATTTTGCTTTTTTTAGGAGCCACAATGCCTTTCATCGGGTTACGGGAGACATATCCATGCTGCTTCAGAAATTTGAAGAATGACTTGAGCGCAGACAATTTCCTATTCACGGAGCTAGCCGAATCGCCAGCCTCCATCAAGGAAACAACCCACTCTCTTATTGTCGGAGAATCTATCTTCGCCGGATCGAACACTTCCGATCTACTCTCAACAAAACTTCTGAATTGAATCAAATCGGTCTGATAAGATACAAAAGTATGGGAAGAATAAATCTTCTCATACTTTATATATTGCAGGAATTTTGCTACTAACATAATGAAGCATATTGCTAATAAGTATTTGCATCGAATTTATGCAAAAGATTCGAATTTGCAATGCTTCACCCAGAAGTTTTTTTATTGTTCTTCTGTGCGCTGTAATTGCTGAACGTAAATTGCGTGAATCTTTTGTTTACGCTTTAGCACTGATGGTTTGTCAAATTGCTGACGACTTCTCAACTCTTTGATAACTCCTGTTTTCTCAAATTTTCTCTTAAATTTCTTCAAGGCTTTTTCTATATTTTCGCCTTCTTTAATTGGAACTACGATCATAATATATTTTTGTTTATAAAAAATTGCATACTTTTTGCGCCGCAAAAATAGATATTCTTTTTCTAATGTCAACCATTTTCATGAAGTTTTTCTCAAAAATCATTTTTCCATAGGCTTTTAGATTCTTTTACACCTCTTTTGCAATCAGAATAAACACATCAAATCTATCTTTGCATCCAATGTTAATAAACTAAACGTTATGTCTGACAAGATAAAAGATAGAATTAAGACGCTTCGTTCCATGATGGGCAAAAGCGACCTATCCGCCTATATAATCCCTTCGTCCGACCCCCACCAAAGTGAATACGTGGCAGACCACTGGAAACTTAGAGAATGGATCTCCGGATTCGACGGGTCGGCAGGCACCGTAGTTATACTCCGTAACAAAGCCGGATTATGGACAGACTCCCGCTACTTTCTCCAAGCCGACATGCAGCTACATGAATCGGGCATAGCCCTTTTTAAAGACGGGATTTCAGAAACGCCATCCTACACGGACTGGATTTGTTCCGAACTACCAGTCGGAAGTATGGTGGGAATAGACGGCGAAATGTTTTCCGTCAACCAAGTGGAATCGATGCGGGATAGTCTTGCATCCGCAGGCATTACGCTAGAGACCAACGCCACACTAATCAACGACAAATGGGCGGAGATGCCTCCTCTACCCTCCACCAAGGTGTTTCGATTTGACAAAAATTTCTCCGGCAAATCTACGAAAGACAAGCTGGACAACATCAGCAGGGAGATGGAGGAAAAGGGTGCGGATATGCTACTTCTAACTGCCCTTGACGAAATTGCATGGACATTCAACCTCCGAAGTTCCGACATAGAATATAATCCTGTCGTGATTGCCTACGCACTGATAGGAAAAGACTCGGCTTGCCTATTCATCAACAAGGAACGACTATCTGCCAAAGACATTGCCACCATGGAAGACTGTCGGGTGAAAATCGATGAATACCATAATATATATAACGTATTGTCCGGATTGCAGCCTCAACAAAGAATACTTATTGACAAAGACAAGACAAACTATGCCTTGTACGACTGCATCCGACACAAAGAGACCATCATCTACGAACCCTCCATGGCCTCTTCCATGAAGGCAATCAAGAACGAGATTGAAATCAACGGAGTCAGAAACGCCATGGTGAAAGATGGCATTGCTCTCTGCAACGCATTCTTCTGGCTAGAGACGATGGTGAAGGGAAACAAACAAGTTTCCGAGATTCAGTTTGCCGATAAGTTAAGAGAATACAGAGCTGCCCAGCCTGACTTTTTCTGCGAAAGTTTTGGAACTATAGCAGGCTTCGGTCCTCATGGCGCCATTGTACACTACAAAGCGACTCCTGACAACGACGTTGCGATCACGAAAGAGAATCTTCTTCTTGTCGACTCTGGAGCCAATTACTTGGATGGGACAACAGACATCACCCGCACCATGACCTTCGGAAAACCAAGCAATCAACAAAAAAGAGACTTCACCAACGTTCTTAAAGGCCACATAGCTTTGGCCAACATCCATTTTCCGAGAGGGACCCATGGTGTGCAGCTGGACGTACTGGCCAGACAGTTTTTATGGAACGAAGGCCTCTCCTACGGGCACGGCACAGGACACGGCATCGGACATTTCCTTTGCGTGCACGAAGGCCCTCAAAACATACGGACAAGAGACAACGGCATTGAACTGCTGGAAGGCATGCTCATCTCCAACGAACCCGGGCTATACAGAACAGGAGAATATGGCATCCGATCTGAAAATATGATTCTGGTTCAGAAAAGTTTTCATTCTAAAGAATTCGGAGACTTCCTACAATTCGAGACTCTAACTCTTTTTCCTTTCGACAAGAGTCTAATAGAAACCCAACTGATGACGGAGAATGAGATTGAATGGATTAACGACTACCACCAAAGGGTATACGACAAAATAGGACAATCTCTAGCCCCTGAATGCAGGGAATGGCTGAGAGAGAAGACAAGCCCATTAGAAATTCCATAGTCAATTTTTAAAATCGGATGATTTTATCTAATTTAGTCCGATTTTTGGAAACTGCTTAATCTCACATCTGTTCTTCAGAAATAGTTTTCCTAAAAACCAAGATTGACAGTTCCCTTATGTGCCTCACAAACTAATATGGACAAATAAAGAAAAAAAGGAATATATATGAAAAGGTTAATTTTTAGCATCATCGCAATTTCATTGGCGCTATCCTCTTTCGCCGCAAAAAGAGGGAATACAGACACAGAGGAAAAGACATACAACATTCTAGTCAACATTCCTGAAATGAAGAATGATACCGTATATCTTGGATTTTACTACAATGGCAAGACCTATTCAAAAGACACTGCGATACTCAACAACAAGGGAACAGGTGCCTTCACCAACAAGGATAAGAAGAAAAAAGAAAAACTAAAGGAGGGTATCTACATGATATACTTCAACTCAGACAAGTTCTTCGATGTCCTCATCGGCAACGATCAGGACTTCAAAATTTCCATCTTCGACACCAACGTCAAACTAAAAGAAGGAGAAAAGAAAAAAGAGACGGAAATTAAGGTTCAAGATGCCATCGAAAGCATGAAATTCCAAGGTCTGATTAACTTCATGACAGAGAAAAGGGAAGAGCAAAAGGTGCTTTCAAAGAGATATAAGGACAAACAAATCGACTCCACGTCTTATATGGAGCAATCTAAAAAGCTGAACGATGAAGTCACCTCATTCCAAGAAAACGAAATAAAGACAACGGAAGGCACCTTCTATTCTGCATTTCTGAAAGGAACGATTCCTGTAGAAACGCCGGAGATGAAAGAAATGCCCGACTCATCCCGCCAGATGGCCCGCTACCACTATGCAAAGAATCATTACTTCGACAACGTCAGTCTGAACAATCCATGGTTTCTGCACACCCCCTATTTCCCTAACAAGGTGGATACATACATCAGCAAATATGTGATTCAACATCCGGACAGTATCATTGCATCTGCGGTAGATTTAATCGAGAGGAGCAAAGGAAACGACGAGACATTTCAGACCATGACCAGCAAAATGATCAACTACGGGCTCCAAAGTAAGATTATGGGAATGGACAAGGTATGGTTGGCTATCGCCGACAAATACTACTTCTCCGGGCAAGCCACTTGGGCCGACTCCTCTTGGGTGGAAGATTTGAGAAAAGAGGCCGACAAGATACGGTACAACTTGATAGGCATGCAGGCCCACAACTTGATGGCCAGAGACTCCAACGACAACGTGGTACAACTGCGAGACCTTCCACAAGACCTCGTCCTCGTCTATTTCTACGAGCCTTCTTGCGGCCACTGTAAAAAGACGACTCCTGTTCTTCATGACTCCGTTTATGTGAAATACAAGGATCTAGGATTCGAAGTGTTCGCCTTCTATACCCAAACAGACAAAGCTGAGTGGCAGGAGTTTTTGAAAAAACACAACCTGATGGACTGGACCAACGTATGGGATCCTCATCGAGAATCTTGGTTCTGGAAATATTATGACGCATCGTCTACTCCTGGCATTTATCTGTTGGACAAAGACAGAAAATTCATCGCCAAGAAGATTGACATGAATACTCTCGACATGATATTAAATGAAGAACTCATCAAACGCAAAAAGAAATAATCATGGCACTAATAAAATCAGTAAGAGGATATACGCCTAAAATAGGAGAAAACGTATTTTTGGCAGACAACGCCACCGTAATAGGAGACGTTGAGATAGGAAAGGATTGCAGCATCTGGTTCAACACCGTATTGAGAGGCGACGTAAACACCATCAAATTAGGCAATAAAGTGAACATTCAAGATGGCAGCGTCTTGCACACGTTATACCAGAAATCGACGATAGAGATTGGAAACAACGTATCCGTAGGGCACAACGCCACCATCCATGGCGCAAAAATATGCGACAACGTTCTTGTAGGCATGGGAGCCACCATACTCGACGGTGCAGTGATTGGAGAAAACTCCATCATTGCCGCCAACGCTTTGATAACAAGCAACACTGTTGTAGAACCGGGCAGCCTTTATGCCGGTGTGCCTGCGAAGAAGATAAAAGATGTCTCTCCGGAACAGACCAAAGAGATGATCAATAAAATCTCCAACAACTACTTGATGTACGCAAGTTGGTACAAAGAGGAATAGAAGAAGATGATGATAGACTAAAGGAAATCTCCAAACGTTGCAGTACGCTTGGAGATTTTTTATTCTATCATGAATTCATATTTGGAGGACACAAAATAACTTACGGTCAAACTCCGTTTTTATCCAATCCAACACGTCTTTATCTCCTACTACCATTTCTGAAATTCATCGGACAGTTATATTCTTAATATTCAATAATATAACCACAAAAAAACAACATTTTTTACTGACAACTAATATTTTCTTCCCTTTATTCGAAAAGGAAACAGTTTTTAAAATAAAAAATAACACATTAATTCACAATAACATATCAAAAAACTTTTCTTTTTTGTCAAAAAAATCACGCAAAAATATTTTGTTGTTATAAAAACTATACATACATTTGCAACATCAAAATCAAGAAGATATGATTAAGAGTTGGTTTACATATTTCTATTTTTACTTTTACTACGACAGTAAGAGCGGGATTTTGATGTTTTAATTTTGAACAAGAAAAAAACAAATAAATATAAAGTCCCGCAATAATGTGGGACTTTTTTATTCATAACAGATACAAAAGCATGGAAATGGCATACGGACATAACAATTTTTATTTTTACTTCTTTTATTACTTTATGAGGACATAAGGTGGGTATCGTCGTATGACATGACAAATCAAAATTCGAATCCCACCCATTTAGGTGGGATTCCCTTTTTTATACAGAAAACAAAAAACAAATGAAAAAAGTAGCAATACAAGGAATCGCAGGTTCTTTCCACGACATCGCAGCCAGAGAATACTTCAGAGGAGAGGAGATTGAAATCATCCCATGCGAGACATTCTCGCAGGTATTCCAAACCATCAAAAAAGACAACTCGATCATTGGCGTCATCGCCATCGAAAATACAATTGCCGGAAGTCTACTGCAAAACCACAATCTACTAAAAGAGAGCGGATTGAAAATAGCAGGAGAACAAAAATTGAGAATTAGGCATAATCTGGTCGCTCTTCCTGGCCAGGACATCTCCGAAATCAAAGAAGCCCATTCCCACCCCATCGCACTTATGCAATGCGGAGATTTCCTTACGAAAAACAAGAACATCAAAGCAGTAGAGAGCGACGACACCGCATCCAGCGCAAAGAGAGTGGCAGAAGAGGGGATAAAGGGACACGCTGCCATCTGCGGCGAACTTGCGGCACAAATCTACGGACTTGAAATAATCGCCAAAGGAATAGAAACGAACAAAAGGAACTTCACCAGATTCCTTATCGTAGCCGATCCTTGGGTGGTAGAAGACATGAACAAAGGAAAATATCCGAACAAATCATCCCTAGTATTTTCACTACCTCACGAAGAGGGCAGTTTGGCAAAGGTTCTTTCCATCCTATCCTATTACGGGATGAACCTCACCAAAATCCAATCGTTGCCTATCATAGGTCGTGAATGGGAATATATGTTCTACGTCAATCTCACCTACGAACAATACCTAAGATACACACAGGCCCTCTCGGCCATATCGCCTCTCACCAAAGACCTCCAGATATTAGGAGAATACGAAGAAGGCAGACAAACAGTATAAAAAGGAAATAACAACTAATAAAATCATAGAATATGGATTTCGAAAAGATTACACTTCCCGGAGTGGAAGACAAAAGACCAATGATCATTGCAGGACCATGCAGTGCAGAGACCGAAGATCAAGTATTGGAGACTGCCAAACAGCTGAAAAAACAGGGAATCAAAATTTTCCGTGCCGGAGTATGGAAACCCCGCACCAAACCCGGAGGTTTCGAAGGTGTAGGAGTAGAAGCTCTCACTTGGTTGGAGAAGGTGAAAAAGGAGACCGGCATGTACGTTTCTACAGAAGTAGCCACAGCAAAGCACGTAGAAGAAGCTCTCAAACACAACATCGACCTTCTTTGGATTGGTGCCAGAACTACAGCCAACCCGTTCGCCGTCCAAGAGATTGCAGATACGCTGAAGGGACATGAAGACATCCCGGTTCTGATTAAGAATCCGGTGAACCCAGATCTTGAGTTATGGATTGGAGCCATAGAACGTATCTACAACGCAGGTATAAAGAAGATCGGGGTCATCCATCGGGGATTCAGCTCCTACGACAAAAAGCTGTACAGGAATCTTCCCCAATGGCATATTCCTATCGAGCTACACAGAAGACTTCCTAATCTTCAGATTTTCTGCGATCCCAGCCACATCGGAGGCCGCCGCGACCTCATCGCTCCTCTTTCCCAGCAGGCCATGGATCTACGGTTCGACGGTCTAATCATCGAATCGCACTGTACGCCGGACTTGGCATGGAGCGACAAAGATCAGCAGGTAACGCCAGACGTATTAGGATTGATACTTAATACTTTGGTAATCCGTGAAATGAACCAAACAACAGAAAATTTGTCCGAACTCCGTAAACAAATAGACGAAATAGACATGACACTTACCGAACTTCTCGCCAAACGTATGCGCGTAGCAAGAGAAATTGGTCAATACAAGAAGGAACACGACATGCCTATCTTGCAAACTATGCGTTATGATGAGATTCTTTCTCGTCGCGCAACAGACGGAGCTAGCATGGGAATGGATCAGGATTTTGTCAAGACTATATTCGAGTCCATCCACTCCGAATCCGTTCGTCAACAAATGGAAATCATGAATAAGATAAAATAATAAAAGATCATTCATAACACGGAGAAGGACAAAGAGCCCGTGACCATTCATTATCATAAGGAAAAAATAACGAAAAATGGTCTCGAACTTTGCCCTTCCCTTTTTATATTATGGAACTCCCCATACGATTCGTTATAGAGCCCGTTTATTTTAAGGATAAATTAAACAACGGCATCTCACTAACAAAAAAAACTCCACCCACCTTATTCAAGTCTTAAACGCTCATTAAATGTTTGAAATGCATCAAATGCAATCCACTTTCCCTTATACTCTACAAAAAAAACTCGCAATCCTCGACCTTCATCTCTCTTCCAATCGCGTGCTTTAATTGTAATGGGATAGTCTGATTTAGAAAACAAATCGGAATAGTCATATCCTTCAATGAAACCTAACTCATCTTCCACTATTACTCCTTTACAATCTCCCAAACCACCGATGCTTTTCCCATAAAGAGATTCTACTTGTTCTAATGTAAAACCTTTTATTTGGAAATCATCAATATCTGCAAAGTTTTGCTCTTTAGGTACAATTTTAACCGTGTCAATATTTGCAGAATTCCGTATCCAGATTCCTATTGTTTCTTCATTTTTTCCACATCCACATATGAAACACAATACTACCAACAATTTCCATTTCATCATTTCTTGACATTTTCAGGGTCTTCCGACATTAGGAGTGATGGATTTTCCGACCTTACAATCAGACTTATACCAAAACTACGGCAATATATTATTTTGATTGCCAACATAATATTTTCACCAAACTTACAATTTAATGCTTAGATGATTACTGAAATCACATAGACTTCTTTAATATTAACAACCAAGAAGACAAGTATAAAAATGACATTATTTTCATTGGCATCACGAAGAAGCCATCACTCGAAATCCCGGACAAACCAATATTTTTAACGTGGCTTGAAATCTGTTTCCCAATACAAACACTACCTGCATGGGCCTGACGGAAGTGCTGTATCTGCCGAAAAAAGTTTACAGTGCAAAAATATAATAATAAAATGATAGGCATGCTTGAATGTCAAAAAAAATATCATGTGAGATTCCACAAAAGACACATGGTATCCTACCGAATATTTTTACTTCTAAAATAGATAAAAAACAAAACGTTAACCACTATTATCACAGCAGGGTCAACGCATTTAAATTCCCAGCAAATCGAGTAGAAACTTGTTGTCCCATCCGGCCTTGAGCCTTTTCGAGACTAATGACCCTTTGGACTTGTCCTTCTTCAGGAGGTTTATCCCTATCTTTCTGATGAAGGAAAAGTTGTGGGCCGAATTTCCCGT
>Ga0172378_10007162_pt1 | contig 10381 bp, 6 predicted proteins | sample GrowelOW332metaG_FD_119755 | JGI IMG/M metagenome (GOLD analysis project Ga0172378, IMG submission 119755) | Groundwater microbial communities from an aquifer near a municipal landfill in Southern Ontario, Canada - Pumphouse #3_1 metaG | ecosystem: Environmental > Aquatic > Deep subsurface >... | reverse complement strand
CTATGATTGTCTGGCTGTGCAGACGATCACATCATATTGTAGCCACACCTCTTTAATCAGGCGTAATGCCTGGGAGATGCCAATGCCTTTGGAAAATCCCGAGGGGTACGGGGAGCAGAGCTCGCTGTATCATTTTTATTCGTTTGTACCCACAAATTCAGGTGAATACCCAAAAATTTAGCACTCAAGTTTCCATCATTGCGGGAAAATCCACTACAAAAACAATGGGGGTATAAACTTGACATCACCCAACTTGCCGGCACGCCCTATATGTGGTGGTATGATTTCGAGAGGTCTTGTCTGACAGCAATTCATGTCCCTTTCTCAATCCAGCATAGTTCAAAATAAGGTTACACTGCAGGACATGGTTCCAATGTGGTTTGAACGAGAATCGCACTCGATAAAATCCACATAAAAGAGTGATAATAAACATATTGAATACTATAAAACACCCCCATCGTTCCTCACCATAGCATTCCTCAACTTGTCAACGGCTTTTCTATTGTTGGGATATGCATCGATATACTAATACACTAAATATGTTTCGGGTAGTATCAAGTTTATACCCCTAAAAACAAAATCTGTGGTGATCTGCGTAAGCTGCGGATAAAATCTCCCGGAAGACCTTTTTGGATGGGGTCTCCCTAAGGAACCGTTAAAAAATATACGGGGCAGACTGTTATCCACACACATTTGCTTTAAGTCTAACCTAGCCAGCAAGGATTATCAGACTCATAAAGAATCCAAAACTTTCCCAGAAATTCCTACACAATCATGGACGCTCCATGACTTTTTATGATAGTGTATGATTCTGCTTGAAAATTCACTCTGGGAAGCTATTTTTTCATTGCTACGCAGAAATCAGCCAGCCCACCCAACCGGGGGGACCTCCTACCCTAAAGGTAGACGCGCGCGCGACGAGTAGCGCTCCACAAAAAGGAAACTGGGGAAGTGGGCGATTACACCCAGCTCAATAACTTTCCTTGCTCCAGCATCAGTAGCGCTTTCCCTTTCATATTTGGCCATTATCTTAAATAGGTAACACAAACGGCCTGTAACTGCAGGTTGCTTTCCTTTTCCGACAACCCATTTGTTTTTGCAATACAGGAGAGTGAAGATGAAAATTATCGATGCCCACAATCATCCGGATTGGCATGGTCATGATTTGGACAAATTTCTGGCGAATATGGATCGCTATGGCATTGCACAAACCTGGCTGTTGAGCTGGGAATGCCCACTTCATGAATATGGCAAGGGGTACGCTAATGTCGTGCCAGCCGAAACGCTCGGCTCCACCACTGGTCCGATCCCTTTCAGCCGTTGTGTCAGCTACAAAGAACGCGCACCGGAACGTTTCATCCTCGGCTATGCACCCGACCCCAGACGCCCCAATGCCTGTGAATTACTGCAGGCCGCACATGATATCTATGGCGCAAAAATCTGCGGTGAATTCAAGATCCGCTTGATGATGGATGACCGCGATGCAATCTGGCTATTCCGGCAGGCCGGCAAATTGAAAATGCCGGTGACTTTGCATCTTCAGGAAGACTTGCGCCAGGATGTCAATCCCTGGAATGAGTGGTGGGGAGGCTCCATTGATGCCCTGGAACGCGCCCTGCAGCTGTGTCCGGAAACCATCTTTCTCGGCCATGCCCCGGGTTTCTGGATTCATATTTCCGGAGATGAGCTGTATAAAACGACGCAGTATCCCCCGATGCCCTGCCCCGTGCAGACCAATGGACGCCTGATTCAGCTGTTGCGACAATATCCCAACCTCTACTGTGACTGGTCGGCGGGCTCAGGACGCAGTGCACTACAACGAGACCCTATCTTTGCCAAAGAATTCTTGCTGGAATTCCAGGATCGCTTCCTGTATGCCAGAGATTATTTCGACAACCTGCATCAGGAATTCTTAGGCACCCTGGATCTGCCGGAAGCCGTACTGGCAAAAATCTATTACCAGAATGCGGAAAAACTGTTACAAGAAAGTTGAGGAAAGACGTTGACCACTTCTGTTCTCAAACCTAGACTGGTCATCCATCTGCAACACCCGCGAGTAGCCTGTTGGAGCATGACTGCCACTCAGGCGGAAAAACTTGCCGTACAGTTGCCGGAGTATTGCGTCAAACTCTGCGACGATAAAAGCGAATTCCAGGCTGCGCTCCCCACTGCCGAAATTGTCATCACCTGGCATTTTCGCCAGGAATGGCTCTCCCTAGCCCCAAAGCTGAAAATCCTCGCCACCCCGGCTGCAGGGAAGGATTATTTCACCCTGCAACTACCGCCTCAGATACAAAGTTGGAATGGGCGTTTCCATGGCGAACTGATCGCTGAAACCGCAGTCGGTGCCCTGCTGGGCATGTGTCGGGGGCTCTTCTCCTCGGTCAGCCATTTTGCCCATCAAGCCTGGCCACAAACAGAAATCAGTGTGCAACAAACGACCCTCCGAAACAGCCGAATCCTGATCCTCGGCTTTGGCAGAATCGGACAGTGGATCGGAAAGCAGCTAAAGCCTTTCGGAGCCCGCATCGAAGGCATGCGCCGGAACCTCAGCCTCCCCCCACCAGATTGGTTCGCACCAAACGATCAGATTTTCAGCGAATCCGAGCTGGATGCCAAACTGCCGCAAACCGATCACCTGATCCTCTGTTTGCCGCGCAGCTTGGAAACGGATCAAATCTTGGACCGCCGCAGAATCAACTTGCTACCCCCAAATGCCACGATCAGCAATTTTGGCAGGGGCAATGCCATTGCTACAGAGGCTCTGGCCGATGCACTTCAACAGCAACGCCTCAAAGGGGCTTTTCTGGATGTCTTTCCGGAAGAACCCCTGCCGGAAGAGTCTCCCCTACGCCACTGCCCAAAGCTCTGGCGCCTCCCACATCTTTCTGCAGTCGCCCCGGATTATCTGGATTTATTTATTCAGGATTTCATCAGGCAATATCAGGAATTCCAGCATCCTATTCCCTAAACGGGCGATCGATATTATGTTTCCTCAAGCAAACGGCTGCGGACTTTGTTGCTCCGAATTGCTGAAAATTCCACTTCCACTCGGTGGCGAGCTTGCTGGCGGCGTTTTTCGCATTCAGCAGGATTTTGCAGCAATTTCTCCAGTGCCTCTGCCAAAGTTTCGGCGCTTATTTTTTGCAGTGGCCAACCTGTTTCGGCGCTCAATAATTCACCGATTCCGCCACTTTGACCGCCTAGCACCGGGACGCCAACCGCCATCGCTTCCACCAAGACATTCGGAATGCCCTCCTGATTACGATCTACAGCCTCAATGCTGGGAAGGCAGAAAATATCCGTCGATTGCAGGCGTTCCAACACCTGTTTGCGTTCCACCACTCCCGGCCATTCCAACTGCCCTTCGATCCCCAGTTGCGCCGCCTGCAGACGCAATTCCTCCTCCAGTGGCCCGGCTCCCAGCAGGGTCAAACGCAAAGCCCGCTTGCGCTGCAACAACAATGCAACAGCCCCAAATAAAAATCGAATCCCCTTTTTGGCAACAAAGCGCCCGACAAAAAGCAATTTTGGGACTGGACTGAGTTTCCACTGTTCGCGGTATGGCCAAGCATCCAGATCCAGACCATGATGAATCAGGTGCAGTTTTTTGGCGGCCACCGGGCATTGCTGTACCAGAAAGGTACCCGCAGCGCGATTGCAGGCGGTAATAAATTTTGCTCCCTGACAAAGCCGCTCCAGCGAATATTGATTCGTATAGACATCCGCGGCATGGACGCCGATACTATAGCTGATTTCCAGACGTTTTGCCGCCTCGGAAGCCAACAATGCTCCCAGATCCGCAAATTCCGCATGGATATGCCGCGCATGACATGTACGCCCCAGACGTACAAGTTTGTGCATCAGCCGGCGTTGCCGAAACAGTGTCAGCCGGCACTGGACGCTGGACGGGATCCAACGACGCAGCTTCTGCCATCTGCTTTTGCTGCTTTCGGAAAATCTGGAAATTCCTTTGGCAACGCTGAGAATCTCCACGTCCGGCCAATCCGGTTGCGGCTCACAGTCTCCCGGAAAAAGTGCCAGAGCCTTCAGCGGCAGTTCTTCTTTCAGCAACAGCTGCAGATCCTGACGAAGAAAAGTCTCGCTCCATAACGGATAATGCGTCAGCAGATAGATGATTTTCGCCTGGCCGACTCCTTCACTCAGCCATTTTTCCTGTTCGCGTTGCCGTAAGAACCCACGCACTAATTTTTCGAGTTTATAGCCAAGTGCTACATGGAGCAAGATCAGCAGCACGATAACGACATAAGTAAAGAAAAGTGGCAGGTATTCCAAAGAACAGACTTCGCAGGCAAGATGCAGCTGTACTTCCGGCGGATTGCCGCCTTGTGGCGAGCTGTTAATCCTTGCCTGCAACTGATAGCGTCCCTCTGGCAGTAGCGGCAAACGGGCGATTGGCAAAAGATTACTGCCAAGACGGGTTTGCAGGCTATGCTGCAAACGCAAAGGAGCACTTGCCATAATATGCCCCCCCCTATCCATAATATTAACAATGCCGGCCATTTGCCCCCAATCTTTCTGCAAATCCTGCATCGTTTCGGCCTCATCGACATTCTCGCTTTGCAGTTGTGCAACGACTGCTTGAAGGCTGAGCAGCAAGCCCTGTCCGGTAGCTGGAAAATCAAACGAAAATTCCAAGACCTGCTCGCTGCCGGCAACAGGTTGAAAAGCATCCCCCGTCACCAGAAAATTCTGGGAGCGGGCAAGCCGGCCTCGCAAATGCCAGGCTTTGCTGATCTGCGACAAGAGCAGCACCAAGGCCACAAGCCCTGTTATAATTAAAAGCGATCCGACCCAATAAATAGAATGACTCTTACGCATAATCCGCCTTTCAAAAATATCAATTTTCTGAATCTCCTACAATATAAGAAGTTTTCCCGTTTTGTCGATTCTCCGGCTAGCTTTTCTTTCCAATTCTCCCCTTTTCGATCAAATGCTGTATTTTATTGACTTTCCGCTGATCGCTGATTAACTTAAGAAGGAGCCATTGCGTAAATGGGCTCCTAATAAGGCGGCCACAAGTACCCGCCAACAGCGCTGATCGAGAGTAGGGAAAACACCATGGGAAAAGGGTTTATCCACAGCGTCCACTTCGGATTTATTCACAATGAACAGTTCTGATCCTGAACACACAGCCTTGACTCTTGCAGAAAACACTGCGCTACAGTCGCCTTTGCTGGTACAAGGCGGTTCTGTCTTTCTGCCTGGAAAAAAACGATGCAGGATAGGGGATCCGGATTTTAACGAACAACTTTCGGCCATTCTGCCGGATGATATCGGGCCGGTATTACTACAACAACTCGCGCATAAACGCCAGCGGACACACCCACTTTTTATTCCAGCTCTGCTGCTTTTCTTTGCTCTCTGCCTTTTTTTCATGTACTCTTTTTTCCCTAGACAGCTGCCAACGACCCAGGGACGAGCATTCATTCCTGCCCCAGCATATGTCGCGCCGCAAAACAAAGAGTTTTATGAAATCTTCAAAAAAGCAGAAAAAGCATATCGGCAACAAGCTTTTCAGGAATCCCATCAACTTCTGCTCCCTTTGCTTAAGCAATTAGAACAACAAATCCCCCTGTCAGAAGCGACATCCCTGCTCTATTATTATTTCAATTCCCTGCATGAAGGTCTTTTCTCCCCGATAGACTTGGGACGGGCACGCGGTCTACTTTCCCAGCTCTGTGCACGCGATCCGGAACAAATTCTCTGGAAAATTTATTACGTAGCCTTTACTGCCCCTGATCTGAATTATCAGCAAACCCTCCGGGAACTGAACGAAGGCAGGCTGGAGCAAACCTGGGAGATTAGACTGCTGCACATGAAAAAACTTATGAGCTACCTCGATCAGGCGACACTTATCAATCAAAAAAAACGGACCAAGGATAAGAATCCGCAGCTCCAGTATGAAATTGTCCTGGACCTGTTAAAAAGCAAAGTACTGGTCAACCGCTGGCTGCTGGAGGGCGGCAAAGGAAAAAGCAAACTGCCCGATGACCTCCGAAACCCCGGCGTCGAATTCAGGGAACAAGCCTACCAAATCGCCAGTCAGCATAAATATCACCAGCACCTGGAATTTCTGCAAATCCGACACTTCATTGTGCTGACCCTGAAAAATCAGCACCGCTTTGCCAATCCCTTCTTTTTTAATGGCAGAGAACATATCCTGGCGGATGCTTTGAATCAGGAACTGGAAAGCCTGACACTGCAGATGCAAAGGACCGAAAAATAAGATAAAAACCGCAATCATTCCACAGAAACAATGTCAAATTCAATCCCACTTCTTCGCTTGGAACCAGAGCAAATCCCCTGGGCCAATGGGGTCACTTCCTTCCATGACCCCAAATTCTATCTCGCTTTCATTCTTTATTTGGCGGCCTTCAGCTCTTTTGCCGCCGACCCGTTTTTTCAACAACAAGGAGTTTTTGTTTATCAGCAGGGTGTCATTACGCTTTTTTTGGCCTTCATTCTGGCGGCGGCTTTCAACTGGGAGCTCTACCTGTTTGGAAAACCCTCCGGTGCCAACCTGATCCTGCAATTTCTGCTGATTCTGCCACTGGCCCTGTTTCTGGCCCGGATTCTGTCCAGTGCCAGTCCACTGCCGGAGCCAGTCGGCTTCGTGGCTGAATTTCTGAGCAAAATCAAAAACAGCCTGAAAACCAATGCGAGCAGCCTGCTGCCGCCTTGGTTGCTGGACCTTTTCGTTAACTGGAAAATATCCCTGCTCACCGTACTTTTTCTTTTTGTCCTCAGTCTGAAACATTTGCATCTGAAATTAGCGGGCATCCTGATCCTGCTGGCCATCCCCTTATTTACCACGCTGACCCTGAAACCCGAACTGCCATTCCTGATCGGTGCGTTGCTTCTGCTGATCGGCAGCAGCCTGCAATTCTGCCGTTATGACAAGATCCTCTACTATGAAAACGTGATTAAAGCAGTCACTGCCCCAGGCGAGATTGATGCAACCCTGCTGCAAGTCCTGTTGCTGGCCATGAAAAAACTCTTTCAACGTGGCGAAAAATTGTCAGAATTCCATTTGTTGCAAATCATCAAAGACGCTTATGGGTCACAGCACCCCTTTAGCGACGAGGAATTTAAATTAATGGCCGCTGAAATCAGCAAAAAGATGGTCTATACCTATGACCTGGTGCATATACAGGGAACCAGTGCCGGCTTTTATATGCTGCCCAATCCCGCCCTGTTTTATTATGATAACTTGCTGGGTGGAATCGCCGTCTTTCCGCGGCTGGTATTATCCCTGGCCGTTGCAGTCATCTGGGTTCTCTTACCCATCGACCTGATCCCGGATGCCATCCCATTCTTCGGCACTCTCGACGACATCGGAGTCGTCGCCTTCGCAAGCCTAATACTGAAAAACTCTCTTGAACAGAAATAAAAAGCGATCAGGAAATTGGGGCAACAGTTCGATTTGCCAATTTGTCCATCGCCCTCTGGCGAAAAAAACTTCCATAAATCGATTATGGGACAGGCAGTTTGTAGCAGACCCGCATACCAAGACCATTAATACGCTGTTCAGGAGGAGCACCCTCACAAAAAGCGGCCCGGCAATGGCGCGCATCGCTGTTCCAGCCGCCACCCCGGGTCACTTTTTTCACGCACTGCTGGATCATTTCTTCCGCATTATTTGTGGAACTCTTTGCCGAAGAGCCTCTCAAGCCATCCTGACACCATTCCCAGACATTGCCATGCATATCGTACAATCCCCAGGCATTTGCTTGAAATTGAGCGACCTCCACAGTCATTCTCCGATAACTTCTCTTTTCAGCTCCGCCATAGGGATAGCGGCCATCGAAATTTGCCATGCTAGCAGCGAGCTGTTGTCCGAAATGAAATGCGCTTGTCGTTCCAGCCCGACAAGCATATTCCCATTGTATTTCTGTCGGCAAACAAAAATCATGCCCTAATTTTTCGCAGAATATTTGGCAGTCTTCCCAGGAAACATTTTCCACAGGTGCGTTTAATCCGACCTGTTTGAAACAAGATGGATTTGCTTTCATCACTTGCTCCCATTGCCCCTGCGTCACTTCCGTTTTTCCCAGGTAATAACATTTTTCCACCATGACGAACTGCGGCTTTTCTTCTTCATAGCGCCCTGACTCCGTTAGGAGACTGCCCATCCGGCACTTGCCAGAAGGAATAAACATCATCGACAGGCCGGATGCCTCATGCAGAATTTCCTTCGCCCACCCGGTTCGGGTATAGGGTTCTTCGGTCGTTTCTGCGGCGGCTCGGAAGCCCGGAGGAACCCGCAAGCCCACCACAGCAAGCTGTGCTGTCCAGGATTGCAATCCCTCCCAGCCAGCCGTTATTTCTCTCTCAACAATATTGCTGCGTTTTCCTGCCGATATTGGCAAGCTTGCGTAGACACGATAAGTTTCTCCCGGCAGCAGCACAAAAGTATCGTCCTCCTTGCGACAATCTGGTTTAACGCACACGATTCCTTCTGAAATCTCTATTCCATCCAATTCCACAACAACCCGTAAACGAGGCAAATGAGAACCTACTGTAGCCTGTTTCAACGTATTGGCTTCCGAGATTGCCGTTGGCAACAAAGTTAAAGCACTGGAGTATGCCTTCTTCCCTGCCATCGGTTCATCGTAGCTGGCAATCCCGCATTGGGCAAGCTCCTCGACTTCTGACCAAGTTTTCCCACCATAGGCCAATAACAGCTGCTGATCGGCGCTGACGATTTTTTCATATTCACTGCGAATCGTTTGATAAGCCCGATATTGCCATGCCCGAAAGCCCAGCCACCCAGCCGCAAGCACAAAGAACAACAGCAAAACCAAACAAATTCGGGGAAAAGCGCTGGACGAATGGCGCTTCTGCAGAGTGTCGATAAAAACACCGCAACTGGCAAAACGCAAGGCAGGGTCTTTTGTCAAAGCTTGCTGCAAGGCCGCATTCTGTCCTCTTGACAATTCCGGCAATGGCTCCGGATTTTTCTCTTCTAACACTCTGGCCATAATTGCCGAATCGCCAGTCTCAAAAACGGAAGCAAAGGGGATTTCACCACCGACCAGTTCATAAAACATCACGGCCAAGGCATACTGATCTGCCGCTGCATCTTGGTGTCGTCCGTTCCACTGCTCAGGAGCCATATAGGGACGGATTCTAGAGCTCACGCCAATCATAACCGATATCCGGCTCAGCGACAAGCGAATTTCTGATTCCAAAGCAAAAGGCAAAATTTTAACAGAAACTCCAGTCTCTTTTTGCTCAATGAGTACATTCACCGGTTTGAAATCCCTGTGCACGATCTTCTCTGAATGCGCATAATCAAGTACCGAAGCAAGCTGTCTACACACATAAAGCGCCAGCCCCAGCGGTACACACCCCCCTGAAAATGTGTTCTGCCACTCTGGGAGGGTTCGACCGAACGCATAGTCCATAACAATTAGAATATCACCTGGAAAAATGCGAAAATCACGCGAAATAACTGGATCCAGCGCCTGTACCTGATGCAAATATTTGATATTGACTATCTGTGGATGCGAGAGCCTCTGTAAATCAGTAATACATTGACGAATTCGTTCGAGTTCCTCAGGACTCTGTGATATTGCACCAGGCAGAACGCAGGCGGACAGCTGCATTCCGGTTACCGTATCTTCAAGAGTATAAAATACTCCACAAGAACCCTGTATCGGCTGGCTGGTCAAGCGAAAATGATCCACATACCCCAAATCGGAACGATCCATGCTCCCCCCCCCTTGAAAAACAAAGGCTCATCGAATTCTTGATAAAATACCCCTCCAATAATATTCTGCAAAAAAAACTGCAAACTTTTTACAAAATCAGTATTTGCTCAGTTGACACCACAGAGTGCTTGCTCCTTGGCACAGAAAATAAAGTTGCACAACTTATTATTTTACAAAAAGTCGTTATCTTAAAACAAAAAAACCTCCTGTTTTAACTTTGGAGCAAGGATGAAACACGAACTACAGGGGACATATACCACGACCAACTCGGTTGGCGAAACCGTTCGGGCCTTTGTACCGAACCGTATCCGGATTCTCCCCAGAAAGTAGCCGGCGCTTCCAGCTCCCATTCCCGTCTCCGTCTCCAAAAGATTTCACACTGCGACACGAGGTCATTTCGGGGCAGGCGCGTTCGTCGGATAGATACGTTTGTAGTTCAGCCTTCAGGCTGCGTGGCCCCCGCGGGCTTTAGCCCGCTTACTCGTTCCCGGACACCTCCGTTTTTCGAGACGAAAACGAACCGCGATACCGGATGCTGGCGAGGACGCCTATTGGCGCTAACTTAAAATATATCGGGGTGTGAAATGAATCATTGAGGTGCCCCTACAGGGCACTATTTACAAACTACACGCCTACCCCGGGCG
>Ga0172378_10007161_pt1 | contig 10381 bp, 9 predicted proteins | sample GrowelOW332metaG_FD_119755 | JGI IMG/M metagenome (GOLD analysis project Ga0172378, IMG submission 119755) | Groundwater microbial communities from an aquifer near a municipal landfill in Southern Ontario, Canada - Pumphouse #3_1 metaG | ecosystem: Environmental > Aquatic > Deep subsurface >... | reverse complement strand
TTTGTGATTAATAGTAAAGGACACAGGAGGATACTTTACAAAAAAGCTCCTGATAATTTGTTCTGCCTGTACTTTACTATAGGTACCCTCACTTCCCGGAATAGTCAAATCTATTGAATTATTGAAATATTTGCTTAGTTCTGAAGAATTGGAAGCTTTAATGGCTTGGGATATCTTCGTATTAATATCCTGTCCCACAACATCTCCGGGAGATAATAGTGAAAACAAAGTCATTAACAGAATGCCGGTTATGAGTTTCATAAACCCTTTACCTGATTTATTCATGGTTATTTAACATTAAATAGTAGATAAATACTTACAAAAACCGAACCAAAAGTAAAATTCAAACAACTTGCTTGATGCAAATATACAAATATAGTAAACCCTAAAGGGAAAAAGCTACTTTTGTATGATGAAAATTACCTTACTCACCGTTGGTAAAACTGAAAACAACTACCTCAGTGAAGGTATCAGGATCTATTTTGATCGGATACAACATTACATCAAGTTTGATGCCATAGAAATACAGGTCCCCAAAAATCTTAAAAAACTAAATAGTGACCAGTTAAAAGATGCCGAAGGCAAAATATTGTTAAAGTATTTTCAGGAGGCAGATATAGTCATCTTGCTGGATGAGAAAGGTCGGAATTACACATCTGAAGAATTCGCCTCATGGATTCAAAAAACCATGAATGCCGGTAACCGTCATCTGATGTTTGTTGTTGGTGGAGCTTTTGGATTTTCACCTGAAGTATATAGTTATGCTCATGGTAAAATTGCGCTTTCAGCGATGACCTTCTCTCATCAGATGGTACGCTTGTTTTTTATGGAGCAGCTTTACCGGGCTTTCACCATTCTTCGCAATGAGCCATACCATAACTCCTGATAAGCAATATTATAATTCACAGTGAACCACACAAACTATACTTATCATAACTTTACAATTATTCTTATAACATGAATACACTGATTTTTGCAACCAATAACCTTCATAAAATTAAAGAAGTAAATGAAATACTTCATAACCAATATAAAATAGCATCTCTCGCTGATTTAGGCTTTAATGAAGACATCCCCGAGACAGCCCTCACTCTTGAGGGTAATGCTTCACAAAAAGCATGGTTCATATATAACCGCTTTGGTAAAGATTGTTTTGCCGATGATACCGGGCTGGAAGTTGATGCCTTAAATGGGGAACCGGGAGTGTATTCGGCTCGTTATGCAGGTCATGGTCATGATTTTAATCAAAATGTTATCAAACTGCTTCATAACCTCGATGGCAAAGCAAACCGCAAAGCACGCTTTCGCACCGTGATCTCCCTAATTATCAAAGGTAACGAAACGCAGTTTGAAGGGATTATCAATGGGGAGATTATTACTGAACGCAGAGGGAATGAAGGTTTTGGATATGATCCTGTCTTTGTTCCGGAAGGCTATTCACAAACTTTTGCAGAAATGCCCGCTATTTATAAAAATGAAATCAGCCATCGCGCATTGGCTATGCACAAGATGGCTGATTTCCTGAAAATTTAAAGATCAAAGTTTCCTTCAGATTCCGGTTGATAGACTATATCCAATATCTTAAATTCAGCAGTACCTGATGGAATAGTCCAACTTATAATATCTCCTTTACGATATCCCAGCAATGCAGTACCAATAGGTGCAAAGATTGAGATTTTCTTTTTTGTCAAATCGGCGTCTTCAGGGTACACAATCTGCAGTTTCGTAATCTGTTCCGTCTTTATGTTCTGAAGGGTAATTATTGAATTCATCGTAACCAAGTCCTTCGGAACTTTGGCAGGTTCTACTTTTTTTGCCCTATTCAACTCATTCATGAGTGGAACCAGGTTAATCGGGGCATTGATTCCTCCATTACGTGCCTTATCGATACGACTTTGAATGCGTACGGCATCTAATGAACTGATCAGAATTTCATTCATAGCTGTCATTGTTTTTATGTTTTTATTAATAATAAAAAAGCCGGGAAAACCCGGCTTTTCATATAGCTCAAAAGGTTTTCACTCAGAATAATGTACAGTATTTCTTAATAAAAAGCATTGTTATTAGATTTTGATCAAAGATAAGCATAAAAAGTGTAAAACCCATAAAAACAAAAAAAAACATTTTTTCTATATTTCAGAAAATTCAGACGCTCATTCAGTAATTCTACGATACCTTGTGCAACTTAGTTATATAAGATTCCGGCAAACAGGCTGCATACTCATTTTTAAGATCTTGCACCAACTGTTTCACTGTAGTAATTTCATTAATCCTCCATACATTGCTCCCTGAAAAAGCATACCCTTTATTGAAATTACCCCTTAAAGCTGAGGTCAAAGCGTCAACGATACAATAAGGCACCCTGTCAACCTGGCACGTTTTGATGCAGTTTACCGGACATATTTTAGGTTTCCTCTCCCCTGCTTCTACGGCTTCTAAAAAAGGTGAATTTATTGCTCTCCCCGGCATTCCTACAGGGCTCTGGATGATCCGAATATCTTCTTTTTTGGCATCTATATAAGCTTGTTTAAACTCATCAGAGGCATCACACTCTTCAGTTGCTACAAACCGGGTACCCATTTGGACACCGGATGCTCCCAACTTTAAAAATTTGTAAATATCTTCACCGGTAAATATTCCTCCACCTGCAATTACAGGAATGTTACAATGGTGTTGCAAACCGATTTCTGTGGCTACGGCAACCACCTCAGGGACTATTTGCTCTAATGAAAAGGACTCGTCTGAAATTTGTTGCAATTTAAATCCCAGATGTCCTCCAGCCTTAGGACCTTCTACAACCAGGGCATCAGGTAAATAATTATAAGTGGAATACCACTTATTGCACAATAATGCAGCAGCCCGGGCAGAAGATACAATAGGTACCAGCAATGTTTTACTGCCGGGCTTCAGGTATTTAGGCAGGTCTAATGGTAATCCGGCACCTGAAAATATGATGTCAATATTCTCCTCTATGGAAGTGTTAACCATATCAGCATAATTTGATAAAGCAACCATAATGTTAACACCTATCACCCCATTTGATAATTCCCTTGCTTTACGGATCTCTGATCGCAAGCCATCTATACTGTTTTGAAGGTAACCTCCTCCGTTTTTATAGAGTACACCTAAACCTGCTGCTGAAATTACTCCTATTCCCCCTTGGTTAGCTACTGCTGATGCAAGGCCGGATAATGAAATTCCAACACCCATTCCACCCTGTATAATGGGCAGTGTACATGTGAAGCTGCCAATCTTTAACTTTTTCATCCTTCTTGAAATTTGATGCAAGGATAGCTACAAGTTTCCAAACTGGTGAAAATTTGGTTTGTAATACCCAATTTGTGCGCAAATACACACTTTTGGGACGAATTACATTAATCTGAGTGACGAATTGCAACTTGGCAGCCTGATCAATTACTGATTTCTGTTGGATACAAGGTTCTTCAATTCGGTAATTTTACTTCTTGAAACAGGCACTTCAAAGTCTAGTCCATTCATTTGAATCGTATAATTCCCTGAGGCATTTATTATCCTGTTCATAAAATGAGTGTTGATTATACAACACCGGTGTGATCGTTGAAATTGAGGGTGTTCTATTACAAGGTTTTCCAAATTAGTCAGAGTTTGCCTGATTAGTGATTTGCGTGTTATCTGACCTTCCTGGTAAAACACTTCTACATAGTTACCACTTGAGCGAAGCATAATGAGTTTGTCAGTTTCAACAGTCAGTGTTTCCCTACCATTCTCTGAAATAAACTTAATAACCGGTTGATGTATTTTTCGTTCCTCAGCTAACCATTGCTTTCCTGAATCAAACACTTTCACTACCTTCATTTTTAGCGCACTGTTATAATTAACAAAGTTAAAGAGCACTATAGGTAATAGAGCTAAAGCTCCGGTTCTGAATAATGGTAACGAATTGTCAATAAACCTAAGGGCAAACACCCACGCTAACAAACCAAAAGAAACAGACAAGACAACAAATACACAAATATTCTGAATAATTTCTTTTTTAATGGTCCATTCCTGAGGATCAAAAGTCTTCGGAAATATACCCGGTAATACCAAAGTACTGATAAAAAATACTATTGAAGTCAGAATACCGGCCCCCAAAACGAAATAACCATCATGAGGTGACTTAAAGAAATTGATCCCAAATGGCTGAAAGTAAAGCATTAAAAGCATAAACACCATACTTACCAGGAAGATGGTTTTTATACTGTGCTTAAAGTTATTATTGATAATATAAGGCTGATTGAGATTCTCGAACATAACTCATTTTTACAGTTACAAAGATAATCATTCTTGAAATGCGAAATGCCATGATGCGATCAACGCCCTAAACCGCTTTCTTAATCTTGCACTTTTCTCTGTTACCGTGATGGTAATTTTATTAATTTCGTTCGGTTTAATTACCGGTATCTATGTTAAAATTTTTGTTCAGTTTGTGGGTAGTCAGTATGGTATGCTTATTCAATACTGAGACCTTTTCGCAGGTGAGTATGGGTGGCACACCTCCGGGTTTTAGTCCTGAAATTTCCAGGCAGGCTGTTGAGTATAGAACTTTTAAAGCCCCTGACTATGATGCGTTGCATCGTGAAGATGATTCTTTAAGTTCATTGGGTGCCCCCGAGCGAATGGGAGTTACGGTTACATCAGATCTATCACCTGATAATTCCGGTACATGGGCCTACCTGAATTCAAATACAAAATTATGGAGGTTAAACCTTAAAGTAGACCAAGCGGTTGGTCTTGGATTATATTTTTCAAAATTCCATCTTGCACCGGGTGATCTATTATATGTCTATTCCGCTGATAAAACGCATATTATTGGAGCTTTTACTTCTCTCAACAACAAAAAAAGCAGGCTTTTTGCCACTGAAGTAGTCAAAGGGGAATCCATTATTGTGGAGCTTGTTGAAAACGAAGCCAATATTGAAAAGAGCCAGATAGTCATTTCTGACATTCTGGTAGTGTATACCCCCATGACATTTAGCCCCCTTTTGAATCCTGCAGAGGCTGATACTTGTGAGGTCAATATTAATTGCTCAGAAGGTGAAAACTGGCAAAACCAGGCAAACGGAGTGGTACGCATCATGATACGTAATGGGAACGCTGCCTATTGGTGCACTGGTTCATTGTTGAATAACACTGCACTTAATTTTGCCTCACTCTTGCTCACAGCCGATCATTGTGCCTGCTCAAACGGACGATATGCCATTCCTTCTGATCTTCAACAATGGATCATTTACTTTAAACATGTCTCCAAAACATGCACTGACAATACTCCTTATGGTACCAGGAGTATGTCAGGAGCTGAAAAACTTGCCAGCAGTTCCCCTAATGGAAATAATGGAAGCGACTTTTATCTGATTCATTTACTTGAAGCCATTCCGAATGATTATCAACCTTTCTTCTTAGGCTGGAATGCTCAGAATGAGACGAGCAATTCAGGGGTCAGCATTCATCATCCTGATGGAGATGTAAAGAAAATTAGCACTTACACCTCTCCTTTGCTTTATTCACAGTGGGGTGATGTTCCTGAAACCCACTTTAAAGTTTCATGGAGCCGCACTGAAAACGGTTACGGTGTTACTGAAGGAGGTTCATCAGGTTCCCCACTGTTCAATAATTCAGGTTTAGTGATTGGCCAGCTTACAGGAGGCCAATCTGATTGTACGCACCAGTCATCACCTGATTACTATGGTCGATTCTATTTTTCCTGGGATATGAACGGTGCGGATGATTCCGTACAGTTAAAACCCTGGCTTGATCCAATCAATAGCGGACTTAAAATGCTGAGTGGTTCTTACAACACCAAAACGGCTATTGCACAGTTTGCTTCAGATCAAACGGTTATTCCGGTTGGATCATCTGTTGAATTTTATGATTTGAGCATTAATAGTCCGAACTCATGGGAATGGGAGTTTGAAGGTGGCTATCCTGCTACTGCCCATATAAGTAATCCCGGATTAATCAGTTATAACAAACTGGGAACTTATTCGGTCAGGTTGGTTGTGGGTAATGAGTACGGAAAGGACACTACGACATTAGAAGATTATATCAGAGTTGTTCCGGTAGTTTACCCAAACCCTACCCGTAATATCGTACATATACTAATTGGTCAGGGTAACAGTCATCATGATGTAACCATTACTGATTCCATGGGGAGGGTAATAACTAACTTTCAAATTCCTGAAAGTATTACCACTTATGATTGGTCATTTATGAACCGACCCTCCGGATTATACATCGTTCAAATAAAATCAGGAGACAACGTTGAACACTATAAAATTATATTTACCCCTTAATGGTATAGTATCTCAGCGTTTCGTTCATTACGTCAGTAAACAATTCTTTCAGTGATAAGCCGATACTTGCAGCTTGCTTAGGGACAATACTTGCCTCTGAAAGTCCCGGAATCGTATTTACTTCCAGGAAATAGAAATATCGTTTATTGTTTGCATCCGGTGGAGTAAGGATATAGTCAAACCTCACAATTCCCCTGCAATTAAGCAAACGATATAACTTTAATGACATTTCACGGCATTCTTTAGTAAGATCCTCATTAATTCGTGCCGGAGTAATTTCATCCGAAAGCCCCTTGGTGTACTTTGCCTGGTAATCAAAGAATTCTTTAGTACTGACAATTTCAGTTAAAGGAAATGCAACAGGTTGCTGATCCTTCTCATAAACGCCACAGGTTATTTCAATTCCCGGAATAAACTGCTGAACCAATACCTCATCATCCACTGCAAAGGCAAGATTAAGTGCAGGTTGAAGCTCTTCAAAAGTATGAACTTTTGATATACCTACGCTTGATCCATTACAATTTGGTTTCACAAAACAAGGTAATCCGCTGAAGTCTATAATACTTCGAAGGTTAAGCTTATCACGGCTATTTAAATAAAGGGTACGGGCTACATGATAACCCCAACTCCCTATTAATTCATTTGAAAAATACTTATTAAAAGTCAATGCTGAAGTTGTTCGTCCACAGGTATTATAAGGTACCCCCATCATATCAAGGTAACCCTGCAATTTCCCATCTTCACCGGGTGTTCCATGTATACCTATAAATGCAGCATCAAAACGGATTTTATCCTTGCCCAGCTTTATACTGAAGTCATTTTTATCCACTTCAACCACATCATCCCCCTCTAAGTACAACCACCTTTCCTTTGCTATGTTAATCTGGTATACATTGAATAAATGATGATCAAGATTAGCTGCAACAACCATTCCGCTGCTTACAGATATCTCGTATTCTTTTGAATATCCACCAGTCAATAATGCTATATTCTTCTTCATCTTTACTTGTTTGTTTTTCGATCGCAAAATTAACAGAAAATAAAGGAACTTGATGTGGTTATTATACCCCTTTCAAAAATATGTATATTTGCATGGGCAACAATATTTGTTACCTTTTTAGAGTTTATTAGTTATTTATACCTGGTAAACAAAATCTTGCAACTTTTAGAGCATGAATTTCATTGAATTTATCAAGACCAAGTTGTTTCTGCGACATTTTATTTTGTCAGTAGTACTTTCGGCTGCCATAATTACCATTATCCTGACCATGCTAAAGGGGTACACCCATCATGGTGAATCCTATGTAGTTCCTTCCCTGGTAGGGTTGTTACCGGAGCAAATAGAGCAACTTGAAACGATCAATAATTTTGAAGTACTGATTATTGATTCTGTCTTTGATTCCCGGCAACCCAAAGGAACCGTATTGATTCAGGAACCGGTTGCTGGTGCCCATGTAAAGAAATCCAGGAAAATATACCTGACCACAGTAGCTGTTTTGCCTGAGCAGATCAAGATGCCTAACCTGGTTGATTTGACTTTACGTCAGGCAAAGGCTACCATTGAAACCTATGGATTAAGGCTGGGTGAAATTAATTACGTACCTGATATAGCCACCAATGCAGTACTGGCACAATCCTACAAAGGTCGGGCTATTGAACCGGGTGATGAATTATTGAAAGGCTCCGTGATTGATTTGAAAGTGGGTGAAGAAACCGGTAATGGAAAATACCAGGCGCCTTTCCTTATCGGCAAAACCAGGGAGGAAGCACTGGCTCTCCTTAAAAAATATTATTTAATGGTTGGCGATGAAACATTCGAAGGAGGTGCTGATCCTGAAACTGCAAAAGTATATTCTCAATCACCTGCTTATAACCAGGATGAATTCCTCAATGCAGGGCAGCCTGTTAATCTGGTTTATCGCGATCCGGATAAGTTTGATTTTGATGAATACCTTGAGTCGTTAAGTGCCAAAGAGTCAAATCAGGAAGAGGATGAGTAAAACTAAATCTGTCATTATTTAGCCATAACCGCTATGAAAATATTCAAGTTGAAACCCTGGATTTTTACCTTTCTTTTATTCTTTTTCTGCATGGAAGTATCAGCTCAGGAAAGGATTACAGGTTTAGTGGTTAACCCGAAAGTAAAAGCTGCTGCCCATAAATATCAGAAGAGCAGGAAGGTTCGGCAGTCTATGATTTTACCTTTCTTCGATGACTTCAGTAATCCTGAGAGCATATTCCCTGACCAAAACCGCTGGGCTGATAATTATGTGTACATAAATGATAGTTACGCATATAACGCTCCTACTGTAGGAGTGGCCACTTTTGATGCTATTGATAATTTGGGCAATTTATTTAGTCATGCCAGTCCATATGCTTTTAAAGCTGATTCATTAACATCTGTTGAAATTCGATTGGATTCCATATTCACCCCTTCGGCTCGAAAGATCACACGTGCTGATTCATTGTATTTTAGTTTCTTTTACCAACCCCAGGGATATGGAAATGCTCCGGCACCCGGCGACTCATTGATTCTTGATTTCCTTGCACCTGATGAAGATATTGTTTTTATTATCCCCGCTGATACAGTCATAACCGGGTCTGTCATCGTGATTACTCCGGCTGATACGATCATCAATGAAAGCTGGGTCAGGGTATGGAGCTCAAAAGGTGAAAGTCTGTCGTCTTTTTATAACAGCGACAGCACCTGGTTCAGGCACGTGATGATACCGGTTACCGACAGTGCACGTTTTTACAAACCTGATTTCAAATTCAGGTTTACCAATTATGCAAGTCTTGCTTCGTCCATTTTACCTGACTGGCAAAGTAATGGCGACCAGTGGAATATTGATTATGTGTACTTCAACACCGGAAGATCTATCCACGACACAGCATATCCTGATGTGGCGTTTGCTTCCAGGGCTCCCAATATGCTCCGTAATTTTACTTCCATGCCTTATGATCAGTTCCGACAGAATTTTGTAAATGAAATGGCTGATTCCGTTAATATTAAGATCACCAATCTGGATGACAATGCATACAATGCCAGCTATCGTTATGAAGTAGAGAATGCTCAACATATCGTATTCCATACATATTCAGGAGGTAATTTCACGGTACCCCCTTATGCAACTAATGGCTATGTCACCCATTCACCCGTCGCACATCCACCGGTAAATTTTATCTACCAGATAGGCAATCAAGAGCAAATTACCTTCACCACTACCCACATCCTTTCCCCGGAAGTCAATTTAAGCAGGAAACAGAATGATACCATCAGGTATCACCAAATTTTCAGCAATTACCTTGCTTATGATGATGGTACAGCTGAAGCAGGATATGGAGTCACTCCTGCCGGAGCACAGGCAGCTTATAAGTTCCAGCTCAACAAATCAGATTCACTCTTTGGCGCTTACATTTATTTCAACCGAACATTGACTCAGGGTAATGTCCATAAGTTTACGCTGAAAATTTGGAACGACTACTTTGGTGAACCAGGTGATGTTATTTACTCTAAAGTTGGCTACGAACCTGCTTTTGAAGACAGTCTGAATAAATTCTTCTATTATAAGCTGGATAGCGCACTCATGATTGAACCGGGAACTTTTTCAAATAATATCTTTTATATCGGTTGGGAACAAACAACTGACGATCACCTGAACCTGGGTTATGATATGAACACTGATGCCTCTACCCATACCTTTTGGAAAACATTCCAGGGGTGGAATTCCAGTATCAATAAAGGAGCTATTATGTTGAGACCGGTTATCGGGAAAGAAAAAGTGCTGTCGATGGGTGAAAAACCCAATATTAAATTATTTTCATTATACCCGAATCCTGCCTCCGGTGATAAGGTTGGAATCAAATCAGCTATTGCTTCATCTGAACAAAATCAATATTTACTGCGTATCAGTTCTTCCGACGGCAGAGTCATCGCTAAGCAAACACTCAGTCATGAACTCAGTATTGCAGGAATTCCTGGCGGGTTTTATATTGTTCAGCTTTTAAAACAAGGCAAGACAGTGGCAACTCAAAAACTGATTATATACCGGTAAAAGTGGAGGAACTGA
>Ga0172378_10007160_pt1 | contig 10381 bp, 12 predicted proteins | sample GrowelOW332metaG_FD_119755 | JGI IMG/M metagenome (GOLD analysis project Ga0172378, IMG submission 119755) | Groundwater microbial communities from an aquifer near a municipal landfill in Southern Ontario, Canada - Pumphouse #3_1 metaG | ecosystem: Environmental > Aquatic > Deep subsurface >... | reverse complement strand
CTTATACCGCAAATGAGAGAACAGCAATTATAACTTTTATTGAGTCAATTGCTGCCACTCGTCCTTCGTTGGTTCCGAGATTAAGTTTAAAATATGACAATGCCATTGGAGCAACATTAGCAAAGCAGAACAGCTATGCTCTTGGAAAAATGGTTCAGCAAATAGGTCGTAATTTTAAATCGTTATTTCCAACCCTCGCAGAAAAAGAGCTTTGTGACACATTGTTTACATTAACAGATTATCGTAGAAACCTTGCTTATAATGGTTATGTAACAGATATTGAAGAGACTGGTGAAGTAACAGGTGAAGAAGCTGAAGTAACTGGTGAAGTAACTGGTGAAGTAACTGGTGAAGTAACTGGTGAAGTAACTGGTGAAGTAACTGGTGAAGAAACTGGTGTTTAAGTAATAGTTGTGAGGTACTTATAGGTGTCCCCCTATAAGTACCTCAAGCGCCCTACAAGTTTAGGAGAAAACATGAGAGAGGTTAGAAGTAATTTTCCAATAGCGCACATTCTTGAAAATCCTAAAAAAGAATGGCCCTTGTTAACGAGACCAAAGAATGTAAGAGTTGCTTATAGAGATCTTAATGTGGATTGGTCTGTTTACAAGCCGGATTCTTATTTGTTTTCTCATATTTCAATTTTAACATCTTGTGAAACGGAAGAAAATGGATATCGAATAGTTGAACCTTGTGATGAATTAGTTAATGCAAATGGTAATGCTTGGACTAATCAGGTAATTCAGCAATGTTATTTAACGTTCAGGGGAGCGGCCAACTATTTAGAGCATTTACAAATTCCTAGTTTAAGTAAGGGAACAATTTTAGATGCTGTATTAAGACCCGTTGAACATATTGGGAAGAACGGCAAAAAATCTAAAGTATTTACTGTAGATTTGCTTGTTGCGACGAACAGAAAACACCATCAGTTAATTAATGATATTGAGAGTGGCAAGTTAACTACATTATCAATGGGGGCTATTTGTTCTCATGTACAGTGTTCTTATTGTGGAAAGATTATTGGAGATGATGAACAGAATTGTGAACATCTTGATAATTATATTGGGAAGTATCTTGAAGACAAGCAAACTGGAAAGAAGTATATTGTCAGTGAGCTTTGTGGCGCTTTTAGAAATGGCCTTTATATTCCTGATAGTTGTCATTTTATTGAAGCTTCTTGGGTTTCTCATCCCGCCTTTAGTGGTGCTGTAGTAAATCATTTTGTTGAAACCGATGAGATGAGATTGAGTAGAGAATCCAACTTCAAGAAAGACAATATATTATCTTCTGTTACAGAGGATATATTTTCTCGTGGTTTAAGAGTCGCAGATGTGAATGGAAGAATGGCTTTGAAGTTAGCGAGAGAAGAATTGATGCTTCACAGAGTTGCTGAATCTGTATTGAAATCTAATAGGAGTTAATGATATGGCGACTTTTCCAAGCACAGTAGTAGAGGAGTTTTCAAGTGAAAATCCTCGTATTACTTATATCATTAACAAATTGATGTCTTCGCAGATGATAGAGTTTTGGCAGATTGGTATTTATTATGAGACCGGCAATAGGATGAATCATTCTGTCAAGGCAAATTCTTATAAGTTTTCTTATCAAAATTGGAATGTTGCCTTTGAACCGGAGGTGTATTTGAATGGGAGTGACATGCCGTTAAATAAAGATATGTATGTTGTTGATTTTATCAATGGCATTGTTACTTTAAATATAGACTTAGAGCCTGGAGACAATGTACAATGTTCTTATAATTTTTGTTATTTCCCGTTGTATCAATTAGAGGGATATATTACAAGAGCGCTATCTGTTTGTAATACCGCAGGTGATTCTATGTATACCGAATATACTTTAGACAATGCTCCTGCAATTTTTGATGGTATTATGGCTGATTTATCTATATCTATGTGTATGGAGAAATTGTTATTGGACTATGATTTATGGAAAGGCAGATTAATTTTTGCCATTGGTGCGGAGAGTTTATATTCTGGTTCAGATAATATTTCTGGACAGCTTGAGACGATTAAGAGAAATTGTGAAGAAAGGGCTTATAAGAGTTTAGACAATCCTAAATTGCGTGTTGGTCAATTATTAAGTTATCCTACTCGTTGGTATTGGGAAGCAATTCATTCTGGCATTGGCTTAAGAGGAGGAATGCATGGGAATGGAGCCTATGGTCTTGTAAGAGGTTTGAAAATTAATAAGGGGGTTTATACAGGGGCAGGGAACTTATTGGGGTACTGATATGGTAGAGAATTCTTTATTTATTGATCAATTTTTTCAAGTGATGAGAGAGTCCTTGCCAAGACAATCTCTAAACGAAGAAACTATTAATTTTTTAAAAAACATTTCGAGACATATGAATTCTGTTTCTTTTGAGATCAATAATTCTTTAAGAGACGAAGATGGAACAATTACTAATCCGAATGAAATTAAATTTTTATTAGAAGATTTACATGGAAACATCGCTAAGATTTTAGCGGATTTAAATAAAGAAACAAAAAAGAAAAATAGAGAGAGAAAAAATGAACATAAATCGAGTGTTATATAATGTGGTGTCTTCATTTTGTGCTGAAAAATCTTTGATTGCTTCTTTTACTAAAAAAGAAGCGATTGAATATTTAAGGTGGCGTATTGGTTTTGATGATAAGTGGTGTAAGAAAGCATTAACAGTAATTTTTTCTAGGCAAACGGTAGAAGAGCAGAATACAGATCAAACCATATTATATAATAAAATGGGTTTTACCGGCAGAGATGCTAATTTTTTAAGCAGTATTTATAAAAATATGAAACAATATAACGGGCATTTGACTTCTCGTCAATTAGATGTACTAAAAAGAATTATGCCAAAATATTCTCGTCAGATTTACAGTGTTTGTGATCCTGAGAAGCTTGAGAGAATTATTGACAATGATGAAGATTGGCAAAAAACAAAAGGTAATTAATGTTTATAGTAATTACAGATCAAGATATAATTGACGACAACTATTCTTATAGTTGGAACATAGATATTTTGACGATTGTACACAATTTGAATGGTCGTGTATTGACCGCTCTTTATGATGCTTCTAATACACAGTCTTCTTTATTGCCTACTTATATTGATGAAAATACAATTTCTTATGATTTTACTGGTCTTACTAAACCGACAGAATTAAGTTCTTGGGGTTTACTTGTTTCGACTCCGTTAGTAAGAGCGGAGGCATCTAATGTTGATTCTACTTGGATTTTTGAATATTATGCTGGTAGCATAGATGACGTAATGTTGTTTTGTAAGAGTTTGAATATTGGTGGAGGAAGATTATCGAAATTATCAGATAGCTCGATTCAGTATTACATGAAGTTGGTTAATGATTTTGTTGATGGTTATTTGAATGAGAGTTATTTTCTTCCGATACGGAAATATAATAGGGTATTACCTGACGGCACTGTAGAAAAGATATTTCCTGGGAAAGTAAGATTGTGTGCCATACAATGGACTGCTGGTTTATTGCTTTGTAGTGAGTTTCAGACTCAAGAACCCAACATGAATGAAATGGGCAATAAGTTAATTGAAGAAGCAAGGAAAGAAATCCATCAAATGACTCTATGGAATATGAGAATACCCGGTCAGAGATTCAAGAGTAATGTTAGTAGGACTTTCCCGCCGGGCATGCAAGTTCCATTAAACCCTGAGACCTTATTTTGATAAACAGTTGAAAACAAGAAAGTTATAACGTTGGCTTATATATCCCCATCAAATATCATTAAAGGCATCATTGAGATTCTAAGATTGAATTTAGAAGATATCAATGAGTTAATTCATTATTATCGGACTTCCGATGAGTTGCATGTATTTGAAGGAATGAGAGCCACCTTGCCTATAAGTTCTTTTCCTAGTTTAGAATTGGAACCTGACAGTAGTAGTTCCGAATGGTACACTACCACAGCACAAGATTGTACTTATGATATAAGATGTACATTGACTGTAAATTCTCAGAATGATGAATTGGGAGCGGAGTATATTTCTGAGTTAACAAGAAAGATTGTGCAGATATTTAACTATCCATCAAACATGACTTTTATTATTCCGAATGAATATCAGGGGAAAGAAGAGGAACCGGTTTGGGCGCAGTATGGTTATATAAGCAGTGTATCGTATGGATCTACAAAACAGAGCAGCATTAGGCAGGCAGAATGGACTTATAGTTGTAAAGTTTTGGAGATTTACGATTATTGGAATTTGACGAATGGTCCAAAGAAAGTTGATTTTAAGGAAGATGTAATTCCTGAAGGTTAATTTTTTTATTGATATTTATTTTTAATAAAGAAGAGAAAAGTTTTATTTGAACTTTAACTTTAACAGGAGAATATATTATGGCAACTAGATTTAGTGGTGATGTTGGATATAGGGGTATTGTAAAATTAAATGATGTTATTTTACTTGCCACTAGTGGTAATTTTACAATTAACCATGAACCTATTTTTTCTACTGGTGTATGGGGTGCTGGTTATGCTAATGCTGCTGAGAATGTGGCCTATGCAAACAACTATCTTGGGGTTAGTGGTTCTATTGGTTATGAATTAACCAAAGGTGGTGGTATTGGAGCATTGAATACTTTTGCTTTTACCAATCGTGGCGCGGCTGCTGGTACTCCTATTTTGATTTATCCCAACGGCGAATATGGTCTGAACAGTTTTGCTTGGTGTTCAGGATTTTCTTTAGAAACTTCTCAAGATTCTATTGTGACTGGTAGTTCGGATTTCACTTCTTATATTAGGGAGGACGAGCTTGGTAATATTTCTGGTGTTACTACTGGTATAAATAGCAATTCCAGCACTGGTGCTTCTTTGGGTACATTGCCCATGTCTTTCAATGATTTGTATCCATATTGGGCAAGTAAGGTATATGTGACTTGGGATTCTGTAGCCAATGCCGGATTGGATTTGAATAGTGAAAACACTGATGGGTCATTAAAAGACATTGTTGAATGGAGTTCTTCTTATAGTTCAAGCATTGAAGTCTTGAAGTGCTGTGATGGACAGATTGAGGATCCAAATTATGGTAAATCCATTGTTGATGGTCAAGATGCTCCTCTTGCCCCAGATTATATTCTTCTTGGTCCTATGACTGGTGAATGTAGCTTTACTGTGTTCCGTCTTAAGGATGGTTTTTATCCAGAGATTTTCCACTCCGCTCGTGGAGCCAAATTTATGTTTGCTCCTTCTTCTGACCTTGGTGTTTATGATGAGATGGAAATTGCGAAGATTGTTGTTAATAGTGCGGACACTCAGATTCAGACTGGTGCGACCTATGTACAGGCAAGTTATAATTTTACTGCTATTGGCGATGGCGCTGGTGCTCCTGTTAAGTTGACTGTTGCTTCTCGGTCTTAATGATTGATTAAACGAAGGGCAGAGGGGTTTTACTCTCTGCCCTTTTTTGTTTAGGGAGGGTGATGTATAAGTATGAGTACAAAATTAAGAATACAGGGTTATACAGCGCTTTTCAAATTATCTTTATATGACAAAGAAGAAAGATTGATTAGTTTGACTGGTTATAGCATTGAAATGAATCGTAATATTCTTGATTCAGAAGGTCATTGGGGTCAATATGATGTTCAAGGTTTTAATACATTAAAGCGATTAAAGACTGTTTATCTTCAGGATTGTCCCACTTATTCTTTAAGTATTGATTTTGAATTAACGGAGCCTTTGTTAGATGATATTTTAACTCAAATAACTACAGCAAGGGAGAAGAAGATTACTAGTTTGTTTTTAGATTCTGCGAATGGGATTAGTATTACTCTTGGTGAAATGTATTTAACTTCTTTTTCTATGGGTGTTGATAACAACGATATTGCCAAAGGGAAATTAGATTTTTTAGTAAGGAGGAGTGATTTTTATTATGAATTTTGTGAGAATTTAAATCTTGAAGCAAAAAGTATAATTCTTCCTTTTGATGTCGACAATAAATTAATGCCGTATTATTGGTGGGGATTAGATACTGAAGTTTTTGCTGTGCCGAATATAATTTCTTTTAATTTGACTTGGAGTCAAGAATTAATACCGAAGTTTACTTGTAACAACAGTTTGGAAGATTTAGCTCCGACTTTTCAGCATTTATATTTTTGCAAGCCGGAGGTAAAATTTAGTTCTGATGTATTTTTGGGGTCTAATACAGTTATAAATTACGATCAGTATATTGGAACGAATTTGAATGTAGAGTTTAAGGATGACTTTCTTCATCTTGAGAATATATATGTAAAATACAAGGGAGTTAATAAGTTAGAAATGAATGGTGTAGTAGTGAAGGAGTTTTCTCCTAATTTTAATTTAGGAGGTAGATATGAATGTTCTTTTAATTGTGATGTTTATGGTGTTTTGAAAAAGGTTTCTAATTAGTAATAGTAGTAGGTAAACATGAAAAAAATAATAAATGGCGAGGAGCAATTTTCGCCACCCGTTAATCCGATTGATGCCATGAAGGAACGTATTGGTGTTCCTTCTGGTGTTTCTATTCAAGTGCCTGTTCAAAACGCTTCTAAATCTAATTATCCTATTGAGAAGAGTAAGTATGAAGTAAAGAAAGAATCTTTTTTTACTATTGAATTTGGTTTAATAGAATCAGACGGTCGTTTTTTGATAGTAGATAAAGAGAACTATGGTTCTTTCCCCGATATTGAGAAGCATTGGGTAAAGTTTCGTTATTGGCGTTATGATGAAGAATTGAAATGGCGTGAGAGCAGTACTAAGTTTGATCCAGACTCCAGGAATTTTACAATAGATCGTGGGAAGTTTGATGAATTAAAAATCAGGAATTTGATGATAGATTGGTCTTTTGCTGAATTATCAGATCGCCACAAATTATTTCATGTGAATGGATTTTTAGTAGATGAAAGTTTTGAGATGTTTAAGTCTTTGTTTCCTAATATTATTTTAGCCATAATTAATAGTATGAATAACATATTGGAAAACAATCAATGAGTTTGAATGAATGTTTAATAAAAAACAATGATTCTGTTATTTTGAGTTGTTGGGTAAAGATAGGTAAAGAATATCCTGATGTATATGATGAATATACCGATGGTGCTGAAGAAATATGGATGTGTTTTCGTAGAATGAATCACAGAGAATTTTTTAAGATAGAGAACAGTTGCATTGTTGAAGTCGTTGGCCATAATGAAAGAGACAAGACTTATGTTTATGACACTGTGAAATTAAAGGAATACATTTTAAGACACATGGTAATAGATTGGTGCTTTGATACGCCGCTTATATTTGACCAATACGGCTATTTAACAGAAGAATCCTATCAATCCCTACTGAATTTACATCCACGCATTTTAAGGGCTATTATGAGCAAGTATCGCTATCGTTTAGATTTAACCAAAGAAGAAGAGGGGAAATTAGAAAGAGATTGTTATGTAATTTTTGAAAAAGGGAATTCTATTTCTAATGCCCATGAATATTTATCGTTATATTTGGAGTTGAGTTCTTTTTGGGAAAAATTTGGTATGAATTATAATGATGTATTAGATTTACCCCATGAGGTATATGAGGGATTAAAAAAGATAATGAGTGCCGAGAACAAAGCAATGTCTGCAAAGAAAGATTCTCCAAAGTCTTCTGGTCATTCTCTTAAACGTGGTGGGACAACACAAACATTTGGGTTTTAATTATGTCTGATGCTTATACATATTTATTAGGTGAGGGTGGTTGGTCGTCAATACACTGTTATTCGATAAGCGCCGGTAGTGATTCGGCGCAAGACATAGGTAATGCCATTATACCTTATGTAAGTGCTTCAGTTGATAGAACAATGAATATTCCGATGGCAGAGACTGCTAATATTCCTTGGTCTGATGATCCTCGGTCGAGTATTAGGTTAGGTAAAGGGACGTATGTTTTTCAAGGGAATATTTCTTTTGAATTAACTAATAAATTAAAAGAATATATTTTTAATATTCACAAAGATGGGAGCTATGACGGTGTTTTCTTTTATAGAAACAGTTTATTTGATTTAGTATTGTGCGATACCAGCAAGATTGTTTTAAATGGCTGTAGTTGGACAAATTTTAGTATGTCTTGTAAGGCAAATTCTTTAATTACTTGTGATATGAGTTTTCTTTCTTTGAACATGAAAAATAATATGGTAGAAAGAGAAGACATAGAATTAGCTTCTTGGTCTTCTCCCGAAAAATTTTCTGTTGATAATGAACATACTTTAGAAGAGTATTGGCAATATGGTGTAGACGATATTTCCTTGACTGATTTTTCGATTTCTTTAAGTCGTAATGTTGAGCCAATATTTTTGAATAATGAGCTTTGTGTTCCTACTTATTTAAGAGTTGGGTCATTAAAGACTTCAATTAATTTATCGTGTACTTCTGATTGGTTTAGTAATCAGACAAATGCTTCTCCAACGAGTTTTTCGTTGGGTGGCGGTTATTATTTTGAGTTATTAAATGATTATCAACAGTCCAAGAATTATATGTTCCACGGTTTTAATGAAGTAGGGACAAAGACCTATACAATAGAGGGTACTAACAATAGTACAAAAGAGGTTTTTCAAGTAGTAAAAAAATAAGTATAAGTAGGAGGATATTATGGAAGTAAAAGATTTAGAAGAAAAAGTGGATGTTAAAGCGGACGGTGATGTTTCTCAGAAAGAAGTTGTCCCTGAAGTGAAGAAAAAGATTTCTCCGAAACTTTTCATGAAGAAGGACGATCATATTATTATTGACATTGTTGGTTATTATAGTAATGAAGATGGCTCTTTAGTTTTTGTGTTGCCAAAAGATATGGAGAAAGAAATTTCGGATAAGGAAGAGATTGTTTCTGGAATTTGGACTGCTGTTCACCATCGCTTTGAATTTACTCGTGTTGGTTATGACAAATTAAATCGTTATCGTAAGGGTTCAATGATTTATAATCATGAGGGAAAAAACAACACAATTAATTTGGTTCAATTGCATGATTTTTTTCTTGTATTTCATTTAGTTGATTGGAATTATTGTGATGAAGATGGCAATCCGATTAAATTCAAATTTGATATGAATGGTGCTTTATCTGATGAGAGTTTGGGATATGTATATTCTCTTCCTCCTATGGTATTAGATTTGGTTTTTTCTATATATGAGAAAAGGATGAATATAATTTAACATTTATGTCTTCTTGTTTTTTATTCTATGCATACTATATTGCAGACATAAAAAACAAGGAGTTAAGAATGAATTACTTATTAGAAAAAGAACAGAAAAAGAAAGAATTGTTATCTGAGAATCCTTGGGATTATTATATGATAAGTGATCATAATCCTTCTGTTAGTTTTGTAAAGAATTTGTGTAACATTGGTTTAAGTTCTTATTTTGCTGATTTGGATTATGAATATATATTCAATTTTCATTCTGGGATGGGCAATGATTCTTGTTTGTCTGGTGATGTAGATAATTTGGAAGGATTGTTATTATATTTATATAACGGGATGGACAATAGTTGTAAACCCACAACGTTGTTACGCCGTTTTATGCCTCCGGGCAAAGAGTATGTACTAGAAGATTTTTTAGAAGATCGACATATTTCATCTTCTGACAAGTCTGTTTGTGAGAAATATTTTGGGTCTTGTATTATGTTGTTGTGGGGTCGTTATCGTGAATATTTTTATAAGAACACGGGGTTTTATGATCCTTTTCACTATGATGCTATGAGTTCTAGTGGTTTATATTATTATGTATCGAGTTGGCATGAGTCTTATAGGACAGTTTTTGGCAAAGAGCCTGAAGGGATTCAATGTCCTATATTATCTGAGGAGCCTGGTGCTTTAGAGGAAGAATTATCTTTTTATGAACATGTTTTATCTGGTGAATTGGATCCAAATTCGCTTCGCAAGAATAAAATTATTAATGAATTAGATTTAAGCCTTTCGCCAAAAAAGATAGAGTCATTTTTGAGTCAGTATTATAATTTGGAGAAATCTCTTAGTTGTAATTGCCCGACTCTTTTCAGCAAGAATTATTCTTTAGAGAAAGTAAAGAAGTGGGAGAAAGATCCTAATGGTTTTTTGCGTCAATTCAAAATCATGTATGAGCGCGATGATTCTCATTATAGATATTTTCCCGAAGCTGTGCGTTTTGCGAAGTGTTCTTATGTCCGTTCAAGGTTTTTGAGTAATCTTAAGGAATTAGTAGAATTTTATTTAATCTTTGTTACTGGTAGCCGCAAGCAATATTTGTTGTCGTTAGACAAGAAGAATTCTCATTTAGCGAGTTATTTAATAGGCCGTGAGATAGAAAATAATAAGTTATTAGGTTATGGTGCGATTACGAATGGTACGAAAGAGGAGTTGTTGAAAAGATATCTTTGTGGTTTGAGACATTATCAAGATGACTTTGCTTTT
>Ga0172378_10007159_pt1 | contig 10381 bp, 11 predicted proteins | sample GrowelOW332metaG_FD_119755 | JGI IMG/M metagenome (GOLD analysis project Ga0172378, IMG submission 119755) | Groundwater microbial communities from an aquifer near a municipal landfill in Southern Ontario, Canada - Pumphouse #3_1 metaG | ecosystem: Environmental > Aquatic > Deep subsurface >... | reverse complement strand
TTGTTCAAATAACGAAGCCATTTTTCACCCCAATTAGCCGATTTTAATTTTGACGGTTGATGCTCCTGCCGATGCCGCTTCAACACAGATGCCGGAGTTCGTCAATGTGCCCTTTGTCGATGTGAAATATTCATTTGCAGAATCCCAGTACATGACCTGTCCGAAAGTCGCCTCTGCGTCATCTTTGGGGAAAGTACCGATACCATCAACGACCAAGCTACCCAATTCACCAGCTTCGATAGCTGCCGTAGTAAAACCAAGCAAACTTCCAGATTCAACCACATCATTTGCATCTAATGCGCCGACTGGTGTATAGTCGATAGTTTGGCTTTCGTCTGCGTCATTGATTACAGTGCTGCTGACCTCAATACATCCGATTTTTACTTGTACGGTTGCGTCTCCAGCTTCTGCGGCTTGAACACAGATTCCGGGGTTCGTCAATGCGCCCTTTGTCGATGTAAAACAACTGTTCGCGGCATCCCAATAAAGGACCTGCCCGAAAGTTGCTTCTGCGTCATCTTTAGGAAATACGCCTACGCCATCAATCGCCAAGTTGCCTAATTCGCCTGCTGCGATATCATAGGTTGCTACACCTAACAAGCTGCCGGATTCGATTACATCTCCTCCGGTAACTGCTGCTACTGGGGTATATTTTACAGATTTGCCTTCTTTTAACATATATGCTAACATTTTTATTTTCTCCTTATATTTTGAAATTTGGGCGCCCTAATTATTTAGGACGCCGTTTGTGGTTACGATTATGCCCCGGCGTTGAATGTCATGCCGCGGTGATCTTGTTCACGGATACCGAAGTTGAAGAAACAACGGAACGCAAGACCCAACTTATTTGGCGCGACATCAATTTGTTCAACTGTCGGAGCGGTGCGGCCATTAAAATAGCCAATTTCGAATGTATCAACAACATTCGGATCGCCGAATAAATACCATCCTGTCGCCGCTGTATCAAGCAACTGAGAATAGACAAGTGTAAGACCGTATTTCGTGATAATGTTTGTTGCGACGGATTTCGCTGTCGAGCCCTGAATAGTTTGAGAATTAAGAATTTCCAAACCAGTATTGTACAAGCCAGTAGGAACGAGCAGATATTTCGGTGCGACGCTGATAGAATCGCCAGCAGCGTCGACCTGTTGCAAGAATTTGGTATAAGCCAAAGGCAGCGAAGTAAGAGACAACGCACTGTCTGATCCGCTTGTATAATTCTTGTGGCTAGCGCTGAATAGCGCCTTACCATCTGCCTGTATCGGGTTTGATTTCAAACGCTCAAAGAAAACTTTGTCTTTTTTGAGTTGGCATTTTGTGCCCATGGATTTAGGGATTTTCAAGAATAAGCCAAGGTCATCATTCGCAACCATCTTATGACCAAACTCGAACATTTTCGCGTAAGTTTTCAATTGATTCTTTGCGCTGTCTTCGCCAAGTGTCCCGGTTTGGATCTCTCCTCCATCTTCAAGTTCATCAATATCGCCGACGTCAGATAAGCGATAACGAGATGCCTCTTTATAATCAGATAAATTACCAACGGAGCAAAGTTTGTCAGCCACTGATCCGCGCGCGTTGTAGGATTTCAATGCGGCTTTGTGTGCGACATTGCTCAAAATACCGGGAAGCGAAACAGTAGTAAATGCGGCCTTAATCGTGTCGTTGTTGAAGACGTTGCTTACAGGCTTGCCCTCAAGCTGACAAAGTACACGAAGGGAATCTTTCAATCCCATGTCGCGGTATTGGCTCGATGCGAGTTGTAATTGTTGTTCACCGCAGGAAGCGATAATTTCTTCCTCAGTAAATCCGGAACGAAGGAACATTGCCGCTTCGACCGTTTTTGCGCTCAGGTCAGAATTTGATTTCATTAAAATGTTTACTCCAGATTCGGGAATTGTTTTTGTTGCGGCCGCCAATGCTTCAACGACATCTTTGGTTCTGCTTTCGGTCCATCCATTTGTCAAAGCTTTTTCACGCAACGACAAATTACCAGCAGTGAGCTCAATAATTGAATTTATTCGCTTTTGTGCATCAGCTTCCGCTTTTGCTTTGATGTCCGCTTCAGAAATATGAGTTTCTGCTTCTGGAATCACCACGGTTTCTTTTGCTTCTACTTTTTTGACAGGTTCTACTTTCATTGTGTTTTCTCCTTGTTGGTCACTTTTGGGGTTAAATTTACTCTCTCCGAATTTCGCCGCTATCTTCATATAGGTATCGCTGTCAGCGCCAACGGCGACAACTGAGACCTCCCTTAATTTTGATTTTGTAACAACTGTAAGCGGGCCATCGTACATTGTCCCATTCACTTCTATCTTTTCGTCATTGGCAACAACCAATTTCTCGATTGCCTCAGCCCCGATTGATAATTGCCAATCGTATTGTTTTCCCATTTCTATAATTGATTTACCGCGTTCTGTCTTGCTTGAAACGCTGCCGGTTACAGAAATGTTGCTTGAAATAGTTGCGGTAACTTCGCCGATTTTGTATTCGGGCGTATTGGCATGGTCAATAAGAAGGGGTATCTGTTTAGAAAGTTCCATCCCTTTTAAATCAACAACGATTCGCCCGCCCCACCACTGCGCGAATGTTCCACCGGAATACGCAACGCCGTTAATTTTTGAAAAGTCTTTAATCTTTTCCGAGTCTTCCTGCAGCAGATGAAGGATATTTTCCCCAGCCGCTAATTTTACAGGCTTATTTTTCATCGTCTTTTCCATCTTCATCATCCTCTGGATCGTCTGAATCCGTTGTGGTTTGTGTTGTTTCAGTAGCTTCTGTTAAACCATATTTTTCCCTTAGCTGTTTTTCTCTAGCTTGTACCCGCAAAACTTGCAAATAATCTTTGCCTTCGATTGCGCACTCTTCAGTTCTACTAACGATCTGAGAATCTATTAGGCGCGTTTTCTGTGCATTTGCCTCTTTAACAGGATCTGTATGTCCAAATCCATCCCACATCCAAGTGTGTTCAACCCGTTTAAGTCCTGTGTAATCCTCAGGGTAATAAATTTTATCGAGCATTTCAAAGCTTTTAAGCAAATTATCAAGTATAGTTTCCTGAATTAATGCCCGTTCGCCCAAGATACGCTTAAAATACGACTGGTGATCTAATCGACCAGAAGCATAATTGTATCCCGACGAATCTCCTAATGCAACACTCAATGTCATCCCAAGCGGACGAGCAGCCTCGCGAATTTTGTTTTTAACAAATTCGGAATATTGTGTTGTTGGCTGCTCGCTTTTAAGCTGATTTACCTTCCAGCCTTCGGGCATTGAGATACCCTGTCCTCGGACATAATCAATAACAGTACCGGGAAGAAGATGTTCTGCGCCCTGTGGATCGTCAGGATTAGAAACGGGCCCCTCTGGATCGATGTCCGCCGGCGTGTCAGTTGTTAAAATAAACGCAATTTCAGCAGCAATTTCAGCAGCCGATAACACCGCATTTGTGAATCGTCGCAAATCATTGAAAATTGGAAGCGTGGATGCGATTTCAGATAATCCGCGATGCTGTCCAGGACGAACGATATTTGCGTAGTGGATTACATTTTTTGCTTCGACTTCGTCCGCTTCTAAAACATTACAATTAATTACACTGTTGTTTCCGGGGTGCGCTTTTAGGAAACGATATTTTGAAACATTGCCATAAGCGTCATAAATAATCCCGTCAAACTCTTTTACTCCGCCATTTTCGTAATATTCTGTGGATTTGAAGTAGTCCGACGCTATTTGATCGCCCTCATAGGTTGTAATGTCGAGCTTAATTTCATTGTCAAGATTCGGATTTATAGTTTTTTTAATAAAAACTTCGCCATCCTGCGCCTTTGTGCGACGACAAATCTTGAGTTTATCACGCAAGTGGACTGCTTTACACCATTCTTTCCACCGGTATTCTCGGTTAGAGAACTTCTCTTCTATGATTTCCTGCCGTTTGCCGTCGGTTTTGAGCGTCTCGTCCGATAGAAGTTGAAGACGTGGACCAGTTCCGATGCAATCCTCTGCAAGTGTCTTCATTATTCCTTCGCCGTAGCCATTATTTCCGATTTCATAACGAGCTCGGGAAATAATAATTCTGCGGACGTCGGAAGAAATTGCTGCGTCGGCCGATAAAAAATCAGACCCTGCAAAGTGTCTCACAGAATCTTTTGCAAGACTTGCAGCGTCATACTTCGCTCGGATTATATTCGAGTTAGCTTTCAGCTGTGATTGTACTTTATTAGTTGTTTTGTTTTTCAACGTCCCGGCCCCTCGGTTGAAATATGAGCCCCTCGCAAAGCAGCAAATGGGTTACGAGATGCCGCCAAAGATCGCTTGTATTTAAGAAGTTTGATCTCTTTGTCGATGTCCTGATAGACTGCTTTTTCACCGTCCTGCTCGTAAGATTTGAGCGTCTGCGGTTCATTGTCGATTATGTCAGCCATGTTTATATATCCTTTTTAATATTTGGACTCTATAAACTATATATGTTTGATATTCGGCTTTGTGAACATTTAGGCGATATTTTCCTAATAATTTTATATATTTGTGCTTTTTTTATGCTATTTAGGTTATTATATCCTCGCTTTTATTGTTTTCCCTGCTGTTATGTGGCGTTTGTAATTTAAGCGTTTCTGTGGTTTGAGCGTCTTAGGACCTGTTTTATACTGCAATTTACATCCAGCGTGAGATGCAGCAGCGTATGCGCCGACGATGAAATCAAGTAGATGGTTGTCGCGATTTGGGATAAGTGTCCAAATGTCAACTTTTCGACTGCCAGCGGACGTTAATACGCTGATTTCGCTTGTCCAATGTTCTGCAAGCATACGATGCTGTTCGATATTCTTGCCCCAAATTGTCAAACTCCCAGGATCGCCGATTGGAGTAAAGAGTCTTTGCCGGAAAAAAGACTTAAAAAAGTTAGTATCGTACTCAAAAAGTCTAGCTGATTTTTTGGCTACTTTATAAATGCGCCAGTTGAAGCCCAACCGAGTCCCAACCTGTTTCTTATATTCCGTGAAAGGCTTTTGCGCTGCTGTTATTCCCTTCCCTTTCGCCGAGTAGATAATCGACGAGTAAACGCTCTCTTTAGCAAAATCATAAACGGCATCCGTAGACTCACCCCAGCCGGAATCAACAAGACAGCACTCTATTTTCATTCCTAATCCGTCATTGCGGACATACTGCTTTCCCAGAAATTCGCCGGTTAAGTCGTCGAGTGCGCGTCTTATTTTCCCTTCAAGCCCCATCCCGGTATAAACAGTTTCAAAATTCGGGTTCGCCTTACGCAACGTGAAATATCGCTGTTGTTGATGTGGGAATCCTCCGTAATCAATGACCCACGCGGTGAAATTATCCGATACGGCAATTATACCCCAGTACAGCAATTTACCCTGTACGTCGATATACATGATTAAGTGATCGGCTTTGTCTGGTATCTCATTGCGTTTTAAGCCGTTCATTTTTGCAAAAACATTATCCAAAGTTATTTTCGTTTCTGAGTTGTTGGTTTCGGGGATCGGCTCATTTTGATACTCTGCAAAAAAAGCCTGCTCATCACGAAAATATAAATTCATCGCGTGCTGGATTCCGCTTAATTCGTCGGGGGTGAAGTTCTTTTCCCAAGACACTTTCGCACCCTTGTCCATTTCTTCGCGGTGTTCCTTGTAGAATTTAGTAGCGCCGGCGATTCCATTTCCATCGCGGTAAGAATCCGCCATGACTTCGTTGTACTTGTTCCAAATCTTCATGTCATCCGGGAATGATAAAAGCATTTTTCGGCGCTCTCCATTCCATTCGGGGTGTACTTTTTTATCTAAAATTTGGTCAATCATGTCGCCCGGCTTAATCACTGTGCAGGGCATTACAGCGCCCATTTTTATACCAGGGCCCGCAAGTCCAAGGATCGCGCCGGCTATTAGATTTGTCCGTGTTTTGTTTTGGTCAAAGCTCCGCGCGCTTTCGTCGGTTTGTGGATCGTCGATGATGGCGAAGTCCGGCCTGAATGTTCCGCCGTCTGGATTGTGGTACTTCATTCCGCGGACTCGTCCAGTTATCCCCGTTGCTTGAATAATTGCTCCAGATGCTTGAGAACCATTGACCGTCGGCATAATTACCCGCTTGTCAGTCCATGATATTCGAGTCCGTTCTCCTTTGCAAGTCTGCCCGGCACATCGGTTGTTAATACCATCAAGCGCCACAATCGGAAAACAAACCTCGGGGAAGTCGTCGTAGAGGTCTTCGTTTGTCTCAAACTCGATTTTTATTTCATCTAACAACTGCTTTGCGGCGCCGTCAGTGGACCCTATCAATGCAATATATTTCCTATGACCGTAGACAATAGCCCAACTGCAAGCGCTCTCACATAATGAAGTCTTACCAGTACCGCGGGGCATCGCCATTGCAAACATACCGCCGTGGAGGATTGAATTTTCAATTTTGGTGATTGCGCAAAGCTGGTCTGAACTCCAACTAAAATAAAATGTTTTCGGATAGTAAGTTTCAAGATACAGCCGTAAATTTAATCGGCACAACTCACGGCGCCGCGGATCAATGACGTCCGGAATGTCTCCAATATCACGGCCGACGGCGGATCGCTCTAAACTTTTCTGCCGTGCAACCCGCTTTGTTTCTTCGTATGCTGATTTATTCTTTTGCGGTGAAGTCTTCCTGTTCCGCTTGTTTAATAACCACGCTGTATATTTGAATAAATTTACGCGTTTATTTCTGCTATCGCCGGATATTTTGCTGCCGGCTTTTTTAAGATGCTGAGAAACCAGTTCATGGCCGCAAATCTTACCTAGTGGCGTAGAATTTAACTCTTTCGTCAATGTCGTTGGTGATATTTTTAAGTAAGATTCATCCATGTTTAATGAGCCATGCTGTATAATTTAATAAGTTGATCGTGCCGTCTCCGTTCATCGGAGCCCCATTCCTAAAATCTTGGTTCATTTTCTCTTTTGATAGAGTGTCCTTCTCAATTTTGTTGATGACGAGTAAAAACTCTTCTTGCGTTAATTTTAATATATTTAGTGCCATAAAAAAATGAAACCCCGTGTTCTTTCAAAAAAGCAACTCTATATATTTATTTGCGATTTATCTCGTGTTTTGACTTGTTTATAAAAGTCCAAATAAAAAGTTGCTAATTTTTTGCTGATTGTGATTGAAGTCTGTTCTGTCCGCGGATTCGCCATTACATTTGCACTACCCTCTATTGCAAATGAGAACTTCTTGCCATGCCCCGCCATCACCTTCGAGTGGTTGTTAAACATGCAAATCCTGCCGCCTGTTGATCGACAAACGTCACCTGCAAGCGCGTACTGCGACGGATAACTATATTTAAAAAGGCTTCCGACGTAGATTGACAACTTTTTTATTCGCCCAATTTTCACCGCTCGCTGGAACTCATAGCAGTCGGCGATTGACATTTTCCACGTTGAGCAGATAAGCTCATCGACGACCTGCTGGTTCCATATCCACATCAAATATGCAAATGCGGAGATGCCACCGCCAGAAATTAAATGATAACTCATCCCATTTCTAGCAGTGACACCAATCAGGTCTTCTATTTTCCGAGTACCGACGTACCGAAAAAATGAATGCTCATTTGATATCTTAATCGCCTGGGATTCTATTTGCTGAGCGTCATCGGTTGTCTCTGGGAAGATATCGCCCATTGAAAAATCTGATTTTATTTCTTTTGACATGCTTTGTTATTTTGCGTTTCTTATTATATCGCCGCCGATGATGATTCCAGATTCATTTTCGCCGATATGGAAATCGTCAACGAGAACGTAATCAGGCGGGTAAGTTTCTCCATTTTGTTTTAAGTACTTAAACCCACCTCCGTATCCGTTAAATTGCTTTTTTGTTATTGCCGTAAATATATTATATCTATAGTCGTCGGTTGGAAAATCATATCTCCATAATTCATTATTTTCATGCTCCATTTTGAATGATCTTATTAATTCATTTACTGAAACTTTATTATCAACAACAACAACGACGTTTTTTCTATGTACGAAAAGAAGTGCCCATATGCTTGAGTATAAACATAACGATGTTTTACCCTCGCCGCGGTTGAACTTAGCAGAAAACATTTCACCGGTTAGGATTGAATTCTGGATCTTTTTAATTGCGTTAATTTGGCTTGGTGTCCATTCTTCAGTGAAGACGAATGGAAAATATGTTTTAAGAAATTTAGCTAAATCATCTTCACATAATTCTTTGTTTGTTGGTTTGTGCATTGCTTTCCACCCTTTTGGTAATTTTATCATATTCATTTTTCAATTACTCCTTCCATGAATTTTTCTATCGCGATTATGATAATCTTTTGCTGCAAACAAATGTTTTCAGTTATAGGAGAACCATAATAATTAGACTCAGTCTCTATTGAAATTGATATATAATATCCATTAAGAATGCAATTATATAAATATTCAGGACAATCATGTGATTAGATTTCAATTCTTGTCTTACCTCCAAGCGAAGCAGACGCTTTGTGTCATTATTCTTAACATCATTTCAATTCTCCTTTTTCTTGTTTTACTTAAATAGGGGCGAAAACCCTAGCTTTTTGTACTGATTCTACTAATATTAAGGGGGTGAGCCCTAAAATAAACTAACTGTGCGATATAAGGTAGCTCTTCCGGTCGGCTAGAACTGCCTCCAAATCAACAGGTAGTACCTTTTTGCGTCCAAAACCGAGCTATTTTGCGTATTTTTAGTATATTCGCCCCTATTCGCCCCTATTTCAATTTTAGAGCTTGAAAATGTTCTAAGATTACCCATATTAATCACTTCCTAACCTTTTCAGGTTCAACGCCCCTAACACTGCTCTTTGTGCTTACTTCATACTCGTTAGCTAATGGTGCTAAAGCCTTCTTCAACCTGTTGTATACGCACTTAGGAGATACCGCCATACACTTTGCGATCTCCGACACTGCCAAGTTGTCAACTAGATACATCGTCACGCATTGCCTGTACGGCTCCTGTAGCGTTAATATGTACTCGTTGATGTCTATCAACGCTATAACCTTGTTAATCACCAGTGTACTCCTTATAGGCTTGTATAGCACTGCGGTAATTGAACATCTTCGTTATGATATCCCTAGCCTTTGATCGCATCACTACATTTATGAACGTATGCTGGCAAGCCCTCTTACTGTTGTACTGCGATTGTTTAATAAGGATAGCAATACATAGCTCTTGCTGGAAGTCTTCCCTGTCAGAGCTTCCAGTCTTACGGCTGATATACCGTGCGTAATACTGCGCCCGTGATAGGATAAAGTTTTTGTTGTTATCAAAAAAGTTCATGATTTACTATAGCATACATACCAAGAAAGGCAACAAGCGCCGCTAAATTAATAACGACGCTGGGCGCTGGGTGATTTATTATAAATTAATAACACCTATTTTATTTACTGGTTTCCACCATCTCAAACTTGTATCCCAATGCCAACGCGATGCTGATTATTGATCGCATACTGGCATTCTGTTTGCCCTGTAAGATTGACTTAACAGAACTCTCCGCAACTCCGCATTGCTTAGATAATTCATTGTAGTTTAATCCCATCTCTTTGCGCTTTGCTTCAAGTGCTTTAATTATTTTTTCCATGTTTCCTCCGTTTCGGCTTCCTTTTCTTTGTTATACTTCAATATTCAACGCAAACGGCTATATTTTGCGTTCTAACCGATTCTTATATAATCACCCTCTTTCTATCACTTTGCCTAAATTCACGCGGCTGCTGTTAAGACATCTTCGCCGCTGGTGTGATCTTATCCGACGGAATGCCGTGATTTTACCAACATTAATAATATAGCACGGAAAAACCGTTTGTCAAGTGCATTTCTATTTTATTTATAAGTTACACTCGCCGTCAAGGTTGCTGCTGCTACCCAATAAACAAACATGCGCCAATCTTTATAACATGCATATACTATCGCCGCGCCAATATCTCCGAGAATTAACGCTGTTGGGAAAGCGCATATTATTATTGTTTTTGTTTCTGTTGTCATTTCTTATTTTCCTTTTCTTCGCTGTTAAGCCCCGCTAGTTGACACTCTTTTAGAAGAATCTCATCGCTTAGTTTTTGCTCCAACTTCTGCAACTGATTTCGCATTAAATATGCGTTGCAAAGCTCGCCGCGGATTGAAGCTTTTTTGATCAATGTATCAACACATTTCTTTACTTTGTTTTCGTCGCTCATTTTGTAAACTCCTTTTCTTCTTTGATTGCCATCGCTAAACTTGCTTCCTTTTCGAGAATGTCTGAAGCTGTTTCTTTTATTATTTTTAGTAGCTTTTTTTTGACAATCTCGTCTTCAATTTCATAAGCTATTTTTCTCAATTTTAAACGCATCCAACGTGAGCTCAATATATCGACTCGGATATCATTTTTTCTTCTCGA
>Ga0172378_10007158_pt1 | contig 10384 bp, 7 predicted proteins | sample GrowelOW332metaG_FD_119755 | JGI IMG/M metagenome (GOLD analysis project Ga0172378, IMG submission 119755) | Groundwater microbial communities from an aquifer near a municipal landfill in Southern Ontario, Canada - Pumphouse #3_1 metaG | ecosystem: Environmental > Aquatic > Deep subsurface >... | reverse complement strand
CCAATACGAAATCACCGTTGCTGTTGCGTTCATATTCATTATAGGTGAACGGCTTGAAAGAACTCAAGGTCTGGGCAAGCATATATCCATTGTTCATATCCTCTTTAAAAGCTGTAACGGAGAGGTTAATCCGTCCGGCCCTTAAATCAAAACCGATTTCCGACTTTTTATTTTTTGCAATCTTCAAGTCGGGATTGCAGCTATCATAAACCTTGGTCGTAGTGATTAGTGTTCTGTCAGCTTCGGCTATACTCTCGTCGGCCATTTCATTCAGATTGATATATTCAAAATACGCATTCTCAGGATGCAGATATAAGAGAGTCGGCATCTTGGCCGTTACACCATATCCTCCTCTCAATTTCAATATATAAGGAATCACCTCATACGAAGCATTAAAGCGGGGAGTGACGATGCCGCCCGCCACCGACACGTGATCATATCTCACACCGGCTTGTAGCTTGAGTTCCCTTTTCGCTATTACCCAATTCAGATTTTCTTCGGCAAACGCACTGAACTGATTAATGAAAGGTACGTCACTGTATTTGCGTGGGCGGGAGCTGGAATTGCTGTATGACAAATTGCGAAGGGGAGGATTGGTGGGGTCGAAAGTCTTACCCTTACCCTTATTGCCATCCGATTTGAAATCCCCACCGATCAAGAAACGGTTGTTCACATTTTTGCCGAAACGTTTGAAGAAGTTTGCTGACAAATTGGCAAAAGTATTCATTTCCTTTCCGTCAATATCATAAACACCGAAATAAGAGCTCGGCAAATAGATGGCGTAATTATGCTTGTCGGCGGTCGATATGTTTGTAATTTCCTTTCTGTCTGCATCATAGATCGATTTTCCCGCGGTATTCGACAATATCGCACCATCTGTGGTGGTCATCGAGTAAGGCGCGTTGGCAGACAGGTAGTCACTTTCATAATGACTGTCTTTCTTCGTATAACTGAATGAAGCTACATACTTTATATTCTTTAACCATAAATTGTTAAAGATGTACATCCCGTTGGTATTGATTACGCCTCCGGCGTTCTTACCTTTCGAAGAAATCTCCATTAGCTTATCATCCGGATTTTTCTTTCGCGTGTCTTTGCCGTAAATAAAGCTCAGCGATGTATTGCTGTGCAAACGGTTGTTGAAAAAAGTGTTTGAGTATAGCACTTTTGCATTTATACGTTGATAATATAAATAAGATTCTATCGGTTCTTTTTCATTATAGGCATAATCCATGCTTACGTTCAAAGCTCCCTTTCTTCTACCCAAAGAATAGCCGCCTCCCAAGGAAACCTGTGAAACGTTGGGATTGATTTTTGCCCTGATCCTCAAAGGCTGACTACCCGCTTTCGAATGCAGGATTACGGCCCCCGAAGTTAAATCTCCGTATTGCACCGATGGTATACCGCGAAGCACCTCTACGGATTCTATGTTTTCTACGGAGATGCTACGCAGATCCACGCCGCCGCTTGCCGAAGCACCGCCGCCCAAGGCCACCGCACCTCCTGTAAGGGTAGGGTTGAGCATTTGCATATTTGCATTATTGCTTATCGGAGCCCCATCTTGAATTAAAGCAGCTCCCAAACTATTCATATCCGTAGAGCTTACTGTGCGCAGATTGACTTGAGATGCCTTATTTAATGTCTGGTTATCCATGATACCACCCGGGATGAGAGACAACACATCATTCAAGCTTGTTGCCTGAAGATGTTCCATCGCCAAACTTGAGATACTTGAAGACGAAGACATTCCGCTACCCTTGTTTTGTGCCGTAACAATCACATCTTTCAACTTAAAGTTCTCATCATCCATTGTAATATGAATATTAAGATTACTTTTTACATCGATTAACGTATCCTTTTCAACTTTTCCAATATATTTTATCGTTAATTTGGTTTTTCCCACAGGCACATCTTTTAAATAAAATGCACCTTGTCCGCTTGCCACAGCGTTAATTGCATAAGAAGATAGAGAAAGTGTTGCAAATGGTAACGGCACTTTTTTACCATTCTGAATTTCATAAACCGTTCCTGCAACCTCGTACTTATTGGCTTTTTGGGCCCATACCAAGTTGTATGGAACAATAATTAACAGAGATAGGATAAACCTCCTCCATAGTTTTGCATTCCATTTTACCTTAATTTTCTTCATAAATCCTGATTTTCTTAGTTAATATAATTTCACTACCTTAAACTCAAATCTATCCAATATAATCTTAATAAATGATTCTGTAACAAGAAGCTATTTTTCCTTACGATTCTCCTTATGTTTCTTGTCGTTTTGTTTCTTTTGTATGCATTTTAGGCGCAAATATATATAATTATCCTTATATAGCAAACTTTTTGCAGTAAAATATGCCTTTAATAAAACATATTTGTTTGCTAATATACCGATGACCTTTTATTAGTTTTCTTTTTATTTTTTATCAATTGCAAATATATAGAGAAAGTAAACCCTTAGCCAAATTATTTAGAATGAAATTAAATAGCAAACAGGCAAAATACTTAATTGTGATTAGCATCAAATGGTTCTTTATACCGATTATTGATGAGTATATAAAAAAAAGCATATCCGAATTCTTATCGGATATACTGACGTATGGTATGTAAATGATTGCTGATTATTTTTTATCCTTTTGTCTTTTACTAAAGACAAAAAAACGTTGAATCATGAATGAAAGAATAGCAACAATGGGTGTTGCTAAAATCCCTGCCCAATATTTGTTTAATGATGGATATAATAGAAAGGTTTTTATCAGAAATAAATTAACGAAACATATTATCATATATGATAATATAAACTTAAAAATTAATCGATTATTATTATTTTCAAATACGAGTGTACCTGTAGTTTTAAAATTAAATAAGATACCCAGTATGTTTGATCCCAATACAGCCAACCAATAAGGAGCTCCAATAAATATGAGTAGACAATAAACGCTAATGGCAAAGACTGTATTAACAATTCCTACTAAAATAAACCTTATAAATTTATTTTTGATTTTATAAAAGTTCCGGAGTAGATCAGTCACTTTATTTATCTTGTTTCTCTTTTAAGAGTAATTCCACCAATTTATGGATTTCAGCTTGAGGAGTTTCCGGATTATCAGGATTGTACTTGGAAAGTTGTTTTGCATTGTCTATGGCCTTCGTAAGGTTAGGGTGGAGACGTTTATAAATATTATTTGTCTGTTTATAATATTTTTCTGTCTTTTCATAATCGTTCATGAATTTCTTTAAGTCTTTTATCAGCTTATTATATGTAGGATAATATCGTCCGCAATAGGTGAAATGTTGCAAATACCAAAATTCCAAACAAGGATCATTTATAAGAACTTCTACATTAGGTCGTTTCTTCAGTTCTTTATAATATTCATTAAATTTAGCTAGGCTGGAAGATTTCCCTTTTTTACATTCTCTATCTTCTTTTATAAAAGTATCAAAGTCAACAATCCAATAAACCTTATCATATCCCTCTTTTGATTTGTTTTTCACAATATCGAATAGCGCATCAAGACTTTTATGATTAGGAAGTTCTGGCACGATTTTTACCAAAATATTTTCTTCCTGTTTCATCATTTGAAAATACCACGCTTCCGTTTTGCCATCTGCCACAATAGCATAAGATTTGTTGCCGAATCTTTTCGATATACGTTTATTTATCTTCCTCATCATTTTCCAAATCTATATAATAATCACCGAGATTAGGCTTAGCTCCTAGTTTACCGATTTTATAAGCATTGTAAATAGATGATGTGTCTCTAACGACAGAGGAATCAAAATCATCTAAGCAGAAAAGGTCCGTACTGCCGTTTTTTTTCTTTTCAGTGAACCAAATAGCATCATTTCTTAGTATTTCCCTGTTCATTAATAGTTCTCTATAATGAGTGGTAACGATAAGTTGTGACTTTTTAGCATTGGCAAGATAAATGCGTAAGAAGTGTTCCAGTAAGTCCGGATGAAGAGAATTTTCTATTTCATCTATCGGAAAGATACACTCTGTGCGAATAAGTAAATCCAAGATACCGCAGAGTTGATAAAAACGCTGGGTGCCTAAAGATTCATCGGTATAGTCTAATTTGCAAGATACGGTATCGGTCTTATGAATAAAAGCAACCTTTGTGCTTACAAATTTCTTTTTTGTTTTTATCTCCTCGATTTCTTTCTCTGGGATATTCGTTGTTATTTTAGTGATTGCTTCAATCATCTCATCATCCAAGGGTATCTCTTCCTTTTCAAAAAGGATGCTATCAATCATCAGATCAGCTTTCTTTAACAATGTAGTGACATTAGACTTGTGTATTTCTCCCTTTTCTATTTTAGAAGAAACATAACCATATAAGTCTGTTTTAGGAGCAATCATCGGTTTCAGTTTTCTGTCGAACCAATGTACAATATCTTTTAAAATAGTAGATTCTACGTTTGTCTTAAGAAATCCCCCCAATACTGTATTGTTCCACAAGGTGGCATTTTCCAATGCTGTAACAGAATCCTTATTCAGAAAATCTTTACCTGTTTTTTCAATTTTTGTTATTTGTTTTTCTATATCCGAAATCCTTTTATAAACGATAGAAGGTTTGTTGGAATTGTATTTGTAAAGGACTTCTTTCTTAATCGCTTTTTTGTTAAAGACCACTTCATAATGATACCTGGTATTAGCGGTTATAAAGTTTAATTTAAAAGAAGAATCACCTTCAATCGTATCTTTGTCCAGAAGAAAAGGTGTATATTTTATTGTTTCCGTTTTTTTTTCAAGTGGATTTAAAACAAGATCTCTAAAGAAATTCAGAGCCTCTATGACTGTCGATTTTCCGGATGCATTACTCCCATAAATTAATGCGATCTTCAGCAGTCTTATTCCCTTGATGGGCTCATATACATAATAGTTTTCCAAGTTTGTACTCTTGTCTGCCTCGAACGATAGTGTGACCTCATCTTTTATGGGCCCAAAATTGCTTACTGAAAAATTAATTATCATGATTTATGGTCCTTAAATTTGTAACTCACTTACAAATATAGAATAAATATATCTATAATGATTGTATTTTAATTATTTTTATATTTTATTTTTTCGGGTGAAGCCTCTTTAATATATATGATTGGGATTTACGATTTGGTACAAGGCCCATTTTTCTTTTTTGTCCACCTTCACGTGCTTAATCATATTTTTCATAATTAATTTATTGATGTACCGGGGGCTTTTATCGGTGTCCCACAATACATAATTGGCACACAAATCGTTGATCGCATTAAAATCTCCTGCTGACAGCCGGTTGTAGGCATCAATCAGCCTATCTTCTTTCTCGGGATTATAAAGATAAGTGTAGTTGGCATTATTTATAATAGGAATTCCGAGATCAGTGGAGATACAGTCAAACGAACTCACGGAATATGGAATAGTGAAAACCTCAGAAGTCTCCCATTTCTTATCAGGATTCATTCGATAGCATGACAGATTATCGTTTAATACCAGAATAGGAGTATCGTAACTCAGTTTCTGTTCACATAGCTGTAATAAATTATGATATTTTCTTAAGGTGTTGTCATAAGCCATATGTTCTTGAAAAGGATGTCTGGCAGCCAGATAATCAGTTGAAATCGTATTCCTTAATCCTTGCACGGAAATCAACGCAAAAAAGAGAAAAATATATTTTACTACCTTATTGGTTTTGAAGTACCGATACATCATAACAAGCAAAAAGAAAGAAGCCTGAATCCCTATGAAGTTGAATTTGCAGTAATTATCATAAAGGTTAATGTTATCGAAAACCGCAAAATACGGAATAAAGGTCAGAGGGAACAGGACAAACAAAAACCTTTCCGATGAGTTCAGCGTAGCAAATTTGTTTGTTTTCAGATATGAATGAGCAAAGGTCAATACGATCAAAGATGGAATAATGATAGCGGTATATACCAACGTGTATTTAATAGCCACGGTCATATCAAAAGACAGAAAGATAGAACTCAGATGAGGCTTTATATATCCGGGTATTTGTTTAAGCATGCCCATATCGGCAATACCCCAAAAGATGAGTAAACAGATACCGGCAAGCATAGATTTGCCTGCATTAATGAACTCTTTGCCGGTAAGGTTAACTAGAAAACAATAGCCCAGATAAATCCCGATAAGAACGATCGAAGTAGCAGAATATACCGGCGCAAACAGCCCCAACAAAATAATGAATAAATAGTCTTTCCATTCAAGATTTTTTTTATTCTTTTCCAATGACAGTAAAAGTATCATCAGTAGTGAAACCGTAAAAGACCAGGCCGGCTGTCCCAACATCCCAATCCTCACATCCGTAAAACTTGATAAGTCGAACAGATAGCTGAAAAATCTATATCCCGAACCTTCAAAGAACAGGATGACCAGAAAAGAGGTTTCAAACCCGTTCCAATGTCTTCTTCTGCACCACAGACAAATTTCCAAAAAGATGCTTGCGGTAAACAAGGCCAGTAGGAGAGAAGAAACGTAAGTATAAGAGATATTCCAATCGGCACTGAGCTCTGCCAATATGCCGTCAAAACCATAGTGATATTGCAGCTCCGTATTTCTGGGGAAATAACTGAGAGGAGGAAACTGTCCGTGTATGAATTGTGCTACATTAATGCCGTGATATTTGTAGTCTGATATCCAATATTTAAGATAAACCAACTCTCTTAAAAACAAATACCCGCCTAAAATAAATAAATATTTTGGTGGGCGTGCAAAAACATATCTCCACATTCTCTTCCGATAAAAGCGAAAGGCAACATAGATTACAAAAGCGGCATCGAAAAGATAGATGAATAAATTTGGATTGTATTGATAATGATTGAAGTAAAATACGGAAACGCCAAAAATCATTCCAACGGGAAACGCAGACACTATTCTCTCCATTCGCTCATCCTCCCTTTTAGGGAAAAGAAGATATGAGAGAAGATATCCGGAGAAAAGAATAAACAATAAGATGTCCATCTTATTTCACTATAGGTTGGTTGAAACGATTAAACAAGTCCGTCTATTATTTGAAAAAGCTTTCAGGATGTTCCATCTCATAAATGAGATTATTTACAGTAGTGCATGGCTTATGAGAAGCATAATCCTTATTTGTGAAATTTCTTTGAAGTTTTTTAGCATATTCGCAGGCCAGATTTTCGTCTCCGTATTTTTGAAGAATAGAATAAGTGTTAGGATCATTTTTCTGATAATGATAAGATTTATCCTTTGATCTTTTACGTATTTCTCTTTCTATTTTATCAATATATTGAGTTCTACTTATGCCGGTATCCAGATATTGAAAATGTAGATAATACCATAATTCAAAAGATTCGTTAGACCATCCACAATTTATTTTCTTTTTTTGAGCAAGTTCTATCGCCTCATTGAAATCTGTAAAATCGTCCTTATCAAAGACTGCCCATACACGATCAAATTTTTTATCGGATTTGTTTCTAATTTTAACAGTTTGTCGAATGAGGCTAACAGTTCCGCGTCCACTTCCTTCAACTTCAATATTTATAACTTTAGAAAATCTATTTTCTTTCAAAGCTTCAAAATAATTCGGTTCGGTTTTTGTTCCCTCACAAACGATTAAGAAACTTATATTTCCCGGTCTGGTAGCAACTTTACGTTTTTTCTCTTTTTTCCTCTGACGTTGGTCACGTTTATATTGTTCCTCTTTATATTTTGGTATTAATCCCATTTTTTTTAGTTTTTGATATAGGGGATAGCACCATATCTTCCATTGATATAATCTTTTTCCAGACTTCTGTCATTTCTTATTTTAGTGCCGTCCGGACTTTTAAATTCAACTAAAGAGTATAAGTCCGTAGATTCGGTCTTATCCTTTTCTGTAAACCAAATTTGATCACGTCTAAAGTTTTTTACGCTCAACAAATTAGTATCGTGAGTGGCGAAAATCAGTTGCGCATTATTTGGATTTGTTTTATGGGTATTAAATAGTCTGATAATATTTAGAGTCAGCAGAGGATGAAGTTTGGCATCCAATTCGTCAATCAATAATAATTTTCCATTCATAAGAGTATCAAAGATTGGTCCTGACATCTCAATTATTTTTTTTGATCCGGCCGATTCCATCTCATTTTCATTAAAATAATTGGTTCCGATTATTTCTCCACTTTCATTATAGATGTTGTGAAGTGTCTTTACAGATAATATTTTTCCTTTAGAGAGTTGTTGCTTCAATTTTTCTTTAACCTCTTGCGATAAGGTAGTCGGCAACATTTCATCTTTAAATTCTGTTTCGCTGATGTTAAGATCAGTAAAACCTAAATCCAGTTGTTGAAAGAATTTTAATGCATCTTCATATCCGTTGCGATGTTCGAGTAGCATTTGAATTGTAAGTTCACCGTATCCGTTACTGCTCAGTCCGGATACATAATTACACTGTTTGAACCAATTCATGATTTTACCGGAAATTTCTCCATTTAGTTGAGCGGTCAAAGATAGAAATAATCGGTTATTAGTTGTTTTGCTTTCTAAATCTTTACCTTCTTTGAACAGTGTATTTGAAATGTTGAAATCATTATCAATGCGTAGAAATAGATTATATTCACGCTGTCCGTCTTTTTTCTCATAGAGCCATTCGGATTTAATTTCTGTTGCATTGTATTCAAATCCATATCTAAAGGCAGTGTCGTCGATTAAGAATTCCATTTCAAAATAAGTTGTTTTTTCTTTCTTATCAACTAAAGCAAATGGTTTATAATCAAGTTCGTCTCCCGGATTTGTTTTAACTGATCCCAGAATTATACGTTTCATGGTAGCAATAGCCTCCATGAGGTTGCTTTTCCCACTGGAATTAGCACCATAAATAACGGCAGAAGGTAAAAGTCTATATTTTTTTTTAGTAATTACCGTTTCATGGAGTTCTTTGATGGCAGTAGCTTCCATACTTAGAGTACGTTTCTCTTTAAACGATCTAAAATTTCCTACCGTAAAATTGATCAACATAAGATTTTGCATTTTTGCAAAGATAACGAAAATATCTATATGGTTATACAATATTGAGATAATTTCTCAACATATCGGGTGCTTTCTATTTTATCTATGGAAAAGATACACTTTGTGCGAAAAAGTAAATGATTAATTATTTTTATTTTTTGTCAATGGCTCCCCGCGTTTAATTGGTATTTTCGTCCCGTTATATTCATCGGCGATATAGACGGGCCGATTTTTTGTTTCCTCAAAAATCTTTCCCAAATATTCACCGATGATACCCAGAGCCAGTAATTGAGTACCGCCTAAAAACAGAATTACGATGATTAAAGTAGGGAAACCTGCGGTAGGGTCACCGATGATGATTGTTTTAATCAAATAAAAAATCAGCATGATGAAGCTGAAAAGAGAAATAAGTAGTCCGAGAATGGTAGCCATCCTCAGCGGTGCCGTGGTAAATGTGGTAATGCCGTCAATAGCCAGATTGAATAAGTTGAAAAACTGCCATGAAGATTTTCCGGCCCTACGGTTCGAGCGATCAAAAAGAATTTCTTTTTTCTTATAACCTATCCAGCAAAACAGGCCCTTGGTATAGCGTTCGGTCTCCCCGAATTGTCGTAAAGCGTCAAGACATCTTTTATCCAACAGTCTGAAATCTCCAACATTCTTCAGGATATTTATTTTTGTTATTTTTTGCAGTAAAGCATAATATGAAAGCGATAAGTGTTTCCTCAGCCATGATTCCTTGCCGCGATCCCTGCGCTTGGCATAGATATCTTCATATCCCTCTTCCCAATATTTAATCATTTCATCCACCAGTTCCGGAGGGTCTTGCAGATCAGCGTCCATTATTATGCAGCAGTCACCGGTCACAAAATCAAATCCGGCAGCCATGGCCCGTTCTTTTCCGAAATTTCTGGATAAGCTCACATAAGATACTCTGTCATCTATCTTCCGCAGTTCCTTGATGACTGATAACGTATTGTCTTTGCTGCCATCATTCACGAATAATATTTCCCATTCATATTTATTTTGGCGATTAAACAGTTTCAGCAATTCATCATATAATAAGTTGAGCACCTTCTCTTCATTATATGCAGGAACCAATATCGATATTTTCTTTGCCATTCTTATATCAGGTTTTTTTATAGAATATTTGTCCTACACGGTCAATGTGTTCACCGATGGGTGTACCTGTTTTTTCGTTATAATTGATGACATCAACTCCATAAAGAAGTCCCAAATCATCTATTTGAATGTTTATATCCATCAACTCTTCATAAGAGATATGATGTCCCTTGATGGCAAGATCAATATCGGAACCCTCATGATAGTTACCCTTGGCCCTTGATCCGAAGATTATAGCTTCATCTATATGGTCATGTTTTTTTAAAACAGAACATATATCTTGTATCACTATATCGCTGAGTCCGTACATTCCTTCGT
>Ga0172378_10007157_pt1 | contig 10384 bp, 8 predicted proteins | sample GrowelOW332metaG_FD_119755 | JGI IMG/M metagenome (GOLD analysis project Ga0172378, IMG submission 119755) | Groundwater microbial communities from an aquifer near a municipal landfill in Southern Ontario, Canada - Pumphouse #3_1 metaG | ecosystem: Environmental > Aquatic > Deep subsurface >... | reverse complement strand
GGGAACGGAGAGGATCCGGAGCTGGAAGCTCCGGGCACTTTCTGGGGAGAGAGTGGGGAAATTGTAAGTTGTGAATGGTAAGTTGTAAGTTGTGGGGAACGGGAACGGAGAGGATCCGGAGCTGGAAGCTCCGGGCACTTTCTGGGGAGAGAGTGGGGAAATTGTAAGTTGTGAATGGTAAGTTGTAAGTTGTGGGGAACGGGAACGGGGAGGATCCGGAGCTGGAAGCTCCGGGCACTTTCTGGAGAAGGAACGGGAACGGGGAGCGAGTGCGTGGTGCGTGGTGCTTATTGAAGGATTATCGGCGTGCTACCGGATGGTGTTGTTTTGCCTGTCTTGATGGAAAATCGGTATTATATTAACGATGAGTTTTGGGTATTTCCGGTGTTGTTGCCGGGATTCGTTTCTGTAACCGGAAGGAGTCCGCATTATGCGCAAAGGTATTTATTACAGTTTTTTGCCTGGCGAAACGCCGGAGGAACGCTTTAGCACCGCCGCTGAGCTTGGTTTTTCCTGTGTGGAGATTCCGGCGTTGGAGACGGCGGCGGAACGGGTTCGTTACCGCAAGGCCGCCGAAGCTGCAGGGATTGCGGTTGCCAGCGTGATGAACAGCAAGCATTGGGCTAGTCCTTTGTCTGATCCCGATGCAACGGTTCGCCAAGCATCCCGGGAAGGAATTTTGCAGGCGCTGGCTACGGCGGTGGAACTTGGCGCAAATACGGTGCTTCTGGTACCTGCCGTAGTGAAGCCGGATGTGACCTACGAACAGGCTTGGGATCGCTCCGCCGCCGAAATCGAAATGCTGCTGCCCTCTTTTGAAGCAGAAAAGGTGTGTCTAGCCATCGAAAATGTGTGGAATAAATTTTTGCTCAGTCCTTTGGAAATGAGGGCTTATATTGATTCTTTTGCCAATCCGTTTCTGGGTGCCTATTTCGATGTCGGAAATATCTGTTTTTTCGGATATCCCCAACATTGGATTCATGGTCTTGGCAAGCGTTTAAAAAAGGTTCATATCAAGGGTTTTGATACTCGTACGCGGGCTTTTACGAGCCGTTTGCTGGGTGGAGATATTGACTGGCAAGGCGTCTGCCGGGCTTTGCAAGAGGTTGCTTACGACGATGTGCTGACTGCCGAAATTTCCGGAGAAGGGGACACTCCCTTGGCCAAGGCGCAGAATATCAGTACGGAGATGGATCAGATTCTGGGATATTTGTAAGTTTTATAAGAAGAGAAGCGCAGTTATGTCATATGCACGCACAACGATTGCCAGGATTGCCGGGTACACGCCCGGAGAGCAGCCTGGGGATCAGCCGATCATCAAACTTAACACCAATGAGAATCCCTATCCGCCGGCTGGCAAAGTTGGGGAGGTTTTGCGGAGTTTTCCGTTTGAGCGTTTGCGTTTATATTCCGAGCCCAGTGCACAGATGGTTCGGGTAGCCGCCAGTGCGGTTTATGGGATTCCTGCGGAGCAGATTCTCTGCGGCAATGGGTCGGATGATTTGCTGACGATTGCGTTGCGCAGCTTTGTTGATCAAGGAGCCGCGTTGGCCTACACCGATCCGAGTTATTCTCTGTATCCGGTGTTGGCGGATTTGCAGGGGGCGATACGGCATCCCGTTCCCTTGGATGAAGATTTCGAATTGCCGGAAAATGCGGCGGAATTGGCCGGCGATGCAACACTTTTTTTGTTGGCTCGTCCGAATGCGCCTACTGGAAACAGTTTTCCCATGGCCAGGGTGAAAAAACTCTGCCAGGATTTTTCCGGAGTGGTCTGGATTGATGAAGCGTATGCCGATTTTGCCGAAGACCATTGCCTGGGGCTGGTATCTCGATTTCCCAATGTCGTAGTCTCCCGCACCTTTTCGAAGAGTTATTCTCTGGCGGGGCTGCGCCTTGGCCTGGCGTTTGCTCAAGGCGGATTGATTCAGGAGATGGAAAAAGTCAAGGACTCTTACAATGTGGATATGCTGACTCAATTTCTGGGCAAAGCGGCTCTGGAGGAGCATGCCGTGATGCTGGCGAATGTCCAAAAGATTCAGCAGACTCGCCAATGGACAAGGGAAAAACTGCTTGAACTAGGCTGTCAGGTACTGCCATCCCAAGCGAATTTTCTTTTTGTCAAAACCGTGCGTCCTGCGACGGAGGTTTTTGCCGGCTTACGGCAACATGGTTATCTGGTGCGCTACTTTAATTTGCCGCGGGTGTCCGAATACATACGGGTGACGATTGGACGTCCGGACGACATGGCCGGTTTCATTGCCTGTCTGTCAAAGATTGGGTGTTGAGGCAAAGCGGGGCGGGGGGGCGTCCTGCCCGGCTATTTTGGCGGCATTTTCAGGTATTCGCGTGCCAGTGTTGCCAGTGCACGGGAGCGTGGGATTTCAGTCATATGAGCCAGTTTTTCTGCGAGGTATTGGATTTCTTCGTTTTCCGTAAAGGTGATGATTTGTTCGACTTGTTCCAGGGATAGTGGGTTTGAGCGAGGGAGTTTTATGGTTTTGGCGGGTAGGCTGGGGGCATTTCCGGCACCGGTTTTCAGCCATTCCAGATCGACTTGTGCTTCGGCTGCGATGGCCAGAAGGAGCGCGTCACTGATGCCCCCGATGCCGGATTCGAGTTTGGAATAATGGCTGAGGCTGATTTGCAGGCGTTGCGCAAAGTCACGCTGAGAAATCCGCAGCAGACTGCGGATGATTCGTAAGCGGGGAGCAATCTCGATAAGCTGTTTTTTCATGTGGATTAATATAAAGCACGAAAGGATGGATGCGACGAATCGCAGAGACTGCCCAGCCTTCGTCTCATTGACTCTTCAATGTGTCACATGAATTTTGCTGAAATATCTGGAATTTTCATGAGGATTTACGAATCTCCATATCAGGATGCCGTTTCAAATGCCGCTCTGGAAGAATTTTTGTTTCGGCGACGTCCATTGCAGTCTGCTTTGTTGTTTTACCGTAATGAAGATAGTGTTCTTTGGGGGCGCAACCAGAATCCCTTGTACGAATGCGCGTTGGATCACTGTCTGGCTGAAAAGGTGACCCTGATTCGGCGGATTTCCGGGGGAGGTACGGTATACCATGATTTGGGGAATTTGAATTATTGTTTTGTTTTGCCTCGGGAAGCCTACGATCCGGCTCGATACGTTGGACTGATCGCTGGGGCGCTCCAGGATTTAGGGCTGAGCGTGGTGTCTGTCTGTCCCCGGCACAGTATCTGGGTGGATAACAGAAAAGTGTCGGGAACGGCTTTTGCCTTGTCCGGCCCCGCCGTTCTGTTGCATGGTTGTTTGTTGTTGCAGACGGATTTGCAGCGCTTGCAGAAGTTATTGACACCGCAAATGCTTTTTGCTAAGGAGGGGGCAGTGCGGCGGATCGCTTCTATACGCTCTACGGTTGCCAATTTGCAGGAATATGTACCGGGTCTGGACATGCCGGCGCTGATGGATGCGATCTGCAAGCGCCTCCGGAAAAACAATGTGGTGTCACCTGAAGTGTTTTGTCCGGAAAGGCTGCAGATCGATGAAATGGAATTGGCTCCGTTCCGGAAAAAGTTTTCGGAGGCGTCTTGGACTTTGGAGCTCGCCAAATCCTGATCGGGGTGCTGTGGACTCGCAACCCGTTTGCTATTGCCGTTCTGCTGCTTTTTTAACCGGAAATAAGTTGCGAAACACGATGCCGAAAATTTTGCAAACTGTATTATTACTGATTGCTTCGAATGTCTTTATGACCTTTGCCTGGTATGGGCATTTGCGCAATATGGGGCATCGTCCTTGGGTAATTGCGGCGATTGCGAGTTGGGGCATTGCCCTGTTTGAATATCTGCTGCAGGTGCCAGCCAATCGGATCGGCTCCGGCGTGGTTTCCGTGGCTCAGTTAAAAATCATTCAGGAAGCGATTTCTCTGAGTGTTTTTGTTCCTTTTGCCCTGTTTTATATGCGGGAGAAATGGAATTGGAATTTTCTTTGGGCGGCTTTGTGTATTGTAGGGGCTGTATTTTTCATGTTCCGGCGTTAGGGAGGCAGAATGATTGGTATCCGGGACAATTTGGAGAAACTTGAACAGTATGTGGTGGAAATCATCAATGGGAAGAAGCGGGATGGCTTTGCCCGGATTTTTCGCTATTTTTTGTTTTTCTTGTCGAGGTTGTACCGTAATGCGGTGCAGTTTCGCCTGAGTTTGTATAATACGTCGATTTTACGGCAACGGGTGCTGGGCTGCTTTGTCGTCAGTGTCGGCAATCTGACGACGGGGGGTACCGGCAAGACGCCTTTGGTGGAGATGTTGGCTCGCACGCTGGCGGAGCGCGGCAAACGGGTGGCGATTTTGAGTCGTGGTTATCGCAGTAAGCCGGGACCTCTCTGGCATCGCATCAAATCGCTGTTTTCCGGCAATCCAGAAGTCGTGCCGCCGCGGTTTGTTTCCGATGGCAATCGGGTATTGCTTGACTCCAGTCAGGCCGGCGATGAACCGTTTATGCTGGCGCGGAACCTGTTGGGTCGTAATGGTCGTCCCGGGGTCATGGTGGTGGTTGACAAAGACCGTTACAAAGGCGGAACCTTTGCCACCCGTCGAGGTGCCGATATCATGATCCTGGATGATGGCTTCCAGCATCTGCGCCTGCGTCCCTGGACTAATATCCTGGTCGTCGATTCAACAAATCCTTTTCATAATCACGAAATGTTGCCTTGCGGGATGCTTCGCGAACCGATCAAAAATTTGCGTCGGGCGGATTATATTTTTCTGACTAAATGCAACAATGGGGAACATTTACGGCATTTGCACCGTTTTTTGAAGCGTCATAATTCGCAGGCCAAGATCATTGAATGCAATCATGTGCCCTGTTATCTCGAACAGGTTGATGATCCCGAAAAAGTGTTGCCCATATCCGCTCTTGCCGGTCGCCGGCTGGCGGCTTTGAGTGCGATCGCGGTTCCGGAAAGCTTTGAAAGCGATCTGGAGGCCTTGGGGGGAGAGTTGGTGTATCGGAAACATTTTGCTGATCATCATCGCTACCACGAACAGGAATTGCTGGTATTTTGCAAGAAAGCCCGAAAAGCAGGTGCGGAATTCCTGCTGACCACCGAAAAAGATGCTGTCCGTCTTCCCAAACTGCCGATGGAAATCGCCCCCTTCCTTTTTCTCCGCGTAGAAATCAAAATTTTGCGTGGTCAGGAGCATTTTGAAACTTGTGTTTCGCAGATTTGTCTTGGGCGGTGAATGGACTGGCCGGATTCCGTCTGTTGAATTGGATGGCTAAATTCATTTTTTTCTGTTGAAAGGCAAAAAAAACTGTTTGTGATGTTGCAAAGGCGGTATTTTGGCGTAAACTAATAGATAAGGTACTGATTTTGTTATCGATGATGACTGTTTTCATAACGAGGAATTTGTCCATGCGTTTTAATTTTGTTTGCCGTGAACTGTGTTATATACTGTTTTTCGTCTTGTTGTGCTGTTCTTTTCGGGTTCATGCGCTTGTCGTTCCTCCGGGTGAGCAGTCCGCCCTGCGGGTACAGAAGATTCATTCGGTCTGTGAAGCAGTCTTTACCCGTTTTGGGGAGCAGGTGGCGGAAGCGTCTTTGCTTGCGGAAGTTCGCGCGAAATTGAAGGGCCAGCTGGCTCCTCCTCAGGGGAAAGCGTTGACCGAGGAAGACAGTCAGCGCCTGGTTCAAAAAACGATGCAGCAACGAGCTGCTGAGGCGTATCCCATCCCGGAACCGGCAAAACTTCAGGAAATGGCCGAACAGGCTTTTCCACTTTACCAGCGAGGCGACAGGGTACGGATCCTGCATAAGAAAAATCCTTTTGCGACAACGATTACAGAGGGAATTCTCTATGAAGCCGACAACGGCGTTATCAAAGTCGGCAACAAAGTCATCCGTTTGCGCGACATGTTGGGAATCAGCGAAAATGCGGTCGAAGCCCTGAAATTTGATGAAAAAGCCACTCAGACTAGGCGGGAAAATTTTATTGCTGCGTTGGTTGAAAAACAGCAAGCTGCCAGGAAAGCCTGGTTGCTTGAAAATAAGCAAGCAGTTGAAGAGGAAGTGCTGCGACTCTGTGGGCGCAAGAATGAAGAGAATGGCTATACTTTTTTGGATGACGAATGGCTTTCTGAGGAGGATTTGTTGGTGCGCGTTAGCAGTCTGTCCTTTGCTCGCCTGTCCCTGTTACGGAAAATGGAGAAGGAACGGGAGATCATTTTGGCGGAACGTTCACTGGAAGCTCAGATGCAGACGGTTGAGTTGAGCAACCGGATTGCTCCGGCGGGTACTTGGCTTAGTCCTGCGGCGGAGCTCAACCGACGAGCCAAGGCGGAGAAGGAGCGGCTGGCCGCTCTGGCCGCTGCCAAAGAAGCCGTTTTGAAACGGGAAGCGGAAGAAAAAGCCCGTCTGGCAGAAGAAAAATCAGCGAAAATACGAGCTGTGGAGGCTGCTGCTGCCCACAAACGCGCGGAGATGGAAGAGCAGATGGCGGAGATTAATTACAGTCGTGGCAAAGGAATTCCGTCTTGGGTTATCATCGTGGTTGTTTTACTGATTGTTGGTCTTGGTGTGGGCTTTTTCCTGTGGTTCCGTAAGAAAAATGAAGATCCGGATTTCAAAAAATTTTTTGAGGGTAAAGGCAAGCTTCAGAAGGAGTTTTGGGCCAGAGTGGATGCTGACCCGGAGCATTTCAAATATGTTTCCTATTTGTTTCCCAACATGAATGAGGCTGGCAGTGCGTTGAGCAAGTTGTCTTATATTTTAACCGATCGGGATGGCAATCTGTCCTGCCGCAAGAAAATTCATTTTGGGGTTTATCCTCATCAAAATGGGGCGGTTTGTTTTGTTGGAGGTGAGAAGCTCAATTATGCTCTTTGGCGGGAGGCTTCGGCGATTTTACCGGAATTGCCTGGGGCGACCTATTTCAAGGTCAGCACCGAGCCGGATGTGATGCTTGATCTGCCGGACGTTGATGCCCTGAACCGGGAAGGTGATTTGCAGGTCAAATCCCTCGGTGTGGAAGACCTTTTGAGTGAATCCGGCGAATACAGCCGTTGCTTCAAATACAGTACGGTCAATAAAGCGAATGCCTTGGCTTTCCTTGAAAAAACGGAGGTGAAGGAAGAAGGTATTGTTATTCATGTCGAGACCCCAGAAGGCATCTTCGGCAAGGATCTTAATGGAATATTCGAGACCTGATGCGGCTCTTGGTTTTGTGTTCGATTTTACCAGCCTAGGTTTTCTGGCCAGAACGCATCGAGCAATTGCTGTATTTCCGCTACGATCAGGGTCGGGCGGAGGTCGCCAAGTTCCGGTTGTTTTTGGCCGTTGAGTACCAGCATGGAGCGCATATTGAAATTGGCGGCGAAACGCATATCGGTATTGACGCGGTCTCCGACCATAATAATTTCCTCACGTTTCACCTGGAAGCGCTGTTCGAGCAGTTCGACCAGCCAGCGATGAGGTTTGCCGGCGATGGCCTGAATAATCGTTCCCGGTTTGACAGCCTTGAAATATTCCAGCAGCAGTCCGGCATCCGGGAGGTCGCCTGGGCAGATCGGGTCTGGGTGGGAAGCCACGATTGGCAGTCCAGCCAGTACCAGTCGGGTCGCTTCGGTTAGTTTCCGGTAGGTCAATTCCGTGTCAAAGCCGATCAGCAGAGCCTTGGCCTTCTCGTAGGAATGCAGATATCCTTGGCTGGCCATATAGGCTTTGAATTTCCGGGTACCCAGGATATAGATTTCCGGGCCTAATTGCATGCCTTTGAGCATCCGGCAGCTGGCTTCACAACTGGTGACAACATTGTGTGGCTTGAGCGTCAGCCCTAGGCGTTTGAGTTTGCGATAATAATCGTTGGGACCGACGGTGCTGTTATTGGTCAAAAAACCGTATTGCAGAGACGATTTACTTAATTTTTCAATCAGTTCTTTAACCCCGGGAAAGAGCACGCCATCAAGGTAAAGGGTGCCGTCCAAGTCGAATAAAATCAGTTTTGCTTTGCTCATGACAGAGGGTTGTAAAGGGGAATTGTTGGCTTTTTGAAGGGGAAAGTTTTACCTGTTCGGGCGCCTGCAGTCGTTTCAAATTTGTGGAGTTTTATATTGTTCTGAGGCCAGGAAGTCGTCCACATCAAAGGGGGATAGATTCCAGATATCACGGGCGTATTCCCGGATGGTGCGATCTGAGGAGAATTTTCCGGAGCGCGCGGTATTCATCAAGGCTTTCTGCACCCATTCCCGGGGATTTTGATAGAGCATGGAGACTCTTTCCTGAGCATCAATATAGCTTCGTAAATCTGCCAGAACCATGAAATGATCGCCGAAATCCAGCAGCGAACGTACGATTGGGGCAAAGGCGTCGGGGTTCTGCGGGCTGAACACATTCTGCCGGATGCAGTCAATCGCGTCTTCGATTTCCCGGTCACTGTGAATGATATCCCAGGGAGAATAATTCTTACGCCGTTCGGCGACTTCTTCGGCATTCATACCGAAAATGAAAATGTTGTCTTCTCCAACTTCCTGCAGGATTTCGAGGTTGGCTCCATCCAGGGTGCCGATGGTGATCGCTCCATTAAGCATCAGTTTCATATTTCCGGTGCCGGATGCCTCGGTGCCGGCCAAGGAAATCTGTTCGCTGAGATCGGCCGCCGGGATGATTTTTTCAGCTAGGGAAACACGGTAATCCGGCATGAAAATGATATGGAGATATTTATTGATGGCGGGGTTGTTATTGACGACTTTGCCGACGCCGTGAATCAGGCCGATAATGCGTTTGGCCATGTCATATCCCGGGGCGGCCTTGGCACCGAAAATAAAAGTCCGGGGCTGGATATGCTGACTGGGGTCTTTCAGCAGTTTACGGTATTGAATGATGATATAGAGCAGTAGCATCAGCTGTCGTTTATATTCGTGCAGGCGTTTTACTTGTACGTCAAACAGAGAATTCGGATTGATCTTCACGCCCAGATGTTCGAGAATGTAATGGGCGAGTTTTTTCTTATTGGCGGCTTTGATGGCTTGGAATTCGCTGAGGAAATCCTCGTCCACAAGAAAACGTTCCAGTTTCCGCAGTTCTTCGAGGTCGGTAATCCAGCCAGATCCCAGTTGAGAATTGATCAAGGTTGCCAATTGTGGATTACATTGCAAGAGCCAACGTCGCGGGGTGATGCCGTTGGTTTTGTTCTGAAATTTGTTTGGCCAGAGTTCGACAAAGTCTTTGAACAAATCTTTTTTCAAAATCTCGGTATGAATTTCAGCGACCCCATTGGTGAATTTTGAGCCGATGATCGCCAGATTTGCCATGCGAATTTTTTGGGAATCGCCCTCTTCAATGATGCTCATACGCTGCATTTTTACCTGATCGCCGGGAAAACGCTGGCTGATTTCATGGATGAAACGGCTGTTGATCTCAAAGATGATTTGCATGTGCCGTGGCAACAATTTACTGAAGGGAGCGACATTCCATTTTTCCAGAGCCTCCGGCAGGGTAGTATGGTTTGTATAACCCGTACAAGCTCGAGTAATCGTCCAAGCGGCTTCCCATTCCAGCCCTTTCAAATCAATCAGGATGCGCATCAGTTCCGGAATCACCAAGGCGGGATGTGTTTCGTTCAGCTGAATGAAAATCTTTTCTGGTAACTGGAAATAATCCAGGGTCTCGGACTCAAACTGGCGGAAGATGTCCGCCATTGTACAGGCGACAAAAAAGTATTGCTGGCGCACCCGCAATTCTCGTCCTTGCGAAACATTATCGTTTGGATAGAGTACCTTTGTCAAGTTCTCAGCAAGAATTTTATTTCCTACGGCCTCTGCATAGGAGCCCTGATTAAAGGTTTTGAAATCGAATTCCTTGGTTGCTTTTGCGGACCAAAGGCGCAACAGGTTGACGGTTTTTCCGCCATACCCAATAATCGGGATATCGTAAGGCACTCCAGTGACATGTTCGTTGGGGAACCAGTGCCAGGCTTTACGCCCATTTTCTTCGACTTGAGTCGTGGTGCCGCCAAAGCCGATGGTGGTCGCGTAATCCGAACGTTTGATTTCCCAGGGATAGCCTTCCTGATGCCAAAAATCCGGCTCTTCGACCTGAAAACCATTAACAATTTTTTGCCGGAACAAGCCGCAGTCATAGCGCAAGCCATAGCCTTGACAGGGCAAGCTCAGAGTGGACATGGAATCTAGGAAACAGGCTGCCAAACGTCCCAATCCCCCATTTCCAAGGCCGGGATCCCGTTCGAATTCTTTCATCTCTTCCCAGCAGAGTTTTTGATCTGCAAGGACTTCCCGGCAGGTATCCGCGCAGAGCAGATTACTGGCATTGGTGTCCAGCATGCGGCCAATCAGAAATTCCATCGACAGATAATAGACCCGGCGGGTTTTGGCCAGATGATACGCATCCTGC
>Ga0172378_10007155_pt1 | contig 10385 bp, 8 predicted proteins | sample GrowelOW332metaG_FD_119755 | JGI IMG/M metagenome (GOLD analysis project Ga0172378, IMG submission 119755) | Groundwater microbial communities from an aquifer near a municipal landfill in Southern Ontario, Canada - Pumphouse #3_1 metaG | ecosystem: Environmental > Aquatic > Deep subsurface >... | reverse complement strand
GTTTTGCTTCTCTGAGGGCTCCGGTTGTCCGTCTTTGTGGAAAAGAAAGTCCGATTCCTTTCTCTCCTGAGCTGGAAAAGCAGGTCATTCCCTCAAAGGAAGATGTGGTGGGTGCTGTAAGAAGGCTGTTCTAAGCAGAGGTCAAAAAAAAGGAAGCCGTCAAAACCTTTGCAGTTTGCAACAAGGATTTGACGGGTTTTTCTGCTCTTCATTTGTTTGTATTATCGAATTGGGGGTGGAATGATTTCGTAAGATTTCCTGACACTTTTACCGTTTTCGAGCGTAAAAAAACATGAGAGGCATAGTAGGCATGATGCAGAAATTTTTTAGCTTGTGATTTGCTAGATTGTATAGCCGCTTGGTCAGAAATTAGTGTATCTTTATCAAAGATTGATTTAATATATCTTATAAGAAATAAAATAATTTTGAGGAAAATGGAATGCTTGATAAAAGGTCTCTGGTCGACCAAGTCTATGAAACAATGAGAAACGACATTCTCCAACTCCGTTTCCCTCTCGGAAGCAGGATCAACGTCAATGAATTGCAAACGAAAATCGGTGTCAGTTGCACGCCGATCAGAGAGGCGGTGAACAGACTTCAGCTGGAAGGGCTCATCAGTTATAAAAACAATTTTGGAGCTTCGGTTCTTTCTTTGGACGTCCATGATGTCGAGGAAATCCAGGAATTGGCCATGACTTTACATTGTGCAGCAATAAAGCTTTCGCTGAAACGGAGCGACCCCGAAAAAACCGCGGAAGAACTTGAAAAATACAGAAAAGCTTTTGCCGTTGCAAAAACGGCAGAAGAGCAGGTAACCTCAGTGCACCTTCTCATCGGTGTCTTTTACCACACCTGTGGAAACCGCCGGCTCGACAATACAATGATATCCATGCAGGGGCTTCAACTTCTGCTGCGATACATCTATGCCGCCGAAGGAATTCATAAGGAGGATGATCTTAGAGATTTTGACAATATGATTGGCTGTGTGAGGAAAGGCAATGCCGACGGAGTTTGCGAGTCTCTGAGAAAAACGACTGACCGGATGACTCCTGGTATTCTTTCTTATATTGCAAGGGTAGAAAAATAAAAAAAGTAATTTTTTTGTTTTATCTGTGAATGCCGCATCCTGAATCTGGGTGCGGTTTTTAATGTGTCTAGACAATCTCGATTAAAAGTATAGAATTCCATTTGGAAACTACAAATTTTCCGCCAATTTTACTTGTCATCAGCAAATATTTCCAACAAAACTTCAGGGAGAGTAGGGCTAAAAATAAGCCGATTTCTCTGCTTGGTGATAATTCATACATAAAAAAGCTTGCATTTTTGCATTTAGCAAGATATAAGATATATAATGTAATTTGCAATCTCACTTGTTCTGTGGATAAAAAAGGAGCATTTAGAATGAATCAGTCAAGCAGTATTTCCAAGAAAACAACAGTGTATTACATCTGGGCAGCAATTTCGCTAGCCTTCATGTTCCTGTTCAGAATGGTTGTTCCACCTTTTGCTGGTATTAATGAAGTCGGTATTGGAATGCTAGGGGTATTTTTCGGCGTTCTTATCGCTACAATAACTACGGGCGAGATATTCTGGCCTGCCGTAATGGGCCTCTTCGCAATGATCTTATGTGGATTTGCTTCTGCGGGAGATCTTCTCAAGCTATGGTTCGGTAATACGACCATCCAGCAGATCATCTGGGTGATGGCCTTGACTGGGGCCTTGACTGAGTCTGGAGCCGTCAACGTTTTTGCAAGAAAGATTTTACGCATTAAATTATTGCAGGGACATCCAATGCGTCTCACCATGACCATTTTTTTTGCGGTCCTGATTTGCTCGGCGCTGGTAAGCAGCCCGACCGCCATGCTTCTTCTCTGGTATCCCATCTTGGACGGTCTCTGTGAAAACTGCAAGATTGAAAAAGACAGCGATCTCAAGAGACAATTGCTCCTTGGCGTTTATATTTCTGCAATGGGTGCCTATATTCTTCCCTTCAAAGGCGTCCACCTTTCATCCATCGCTATCATAAGCAGCATCATGCAAGGCAGCGGACTCGAATTTAACAGTGGTCTCTATCTCTTTGGTGCCACGCTCGTTGTCGCTCTTTTCGTTCTTGGCTATGGCTTTTTCATGCGCTTTGTCTGGAAGACTGACCTTACTCCTCTCGAGAGGTTCCGTTTTGCGGATCTCAACATCAAAGAAGAAGACATGAAGATGACTTCCAAACAGAAAATCCTTTTTGGCTTCATGTTCTTTGGTATTCTCTTCCTCATTGCAAGTCTGGTTCTTCCCAAAGAATCTGCTTTCACTGCTTTCTATAATAAAGTCGGAACCACCTGGGTATGGATTATTCTCTTTACAATTCTTTGCATGATGAGGGACAAAGAGGGCAAGCCTTTCATCAACGGTGTAAAACTTCTCCAGACCAAGACCATGTGGGGAATCGTCGCGGTAGCTGGTTGTTTCACAATCTGTGGTGGTGCCATTGCATCCGATGCCTATGGCATCAAGGTTGCCATCTCCAACATGCTTACTCCAATTCTGGGAAATGCGAATTGGCCGATCATGGTTATTTTTTGCGTCGTTATTTCGACATTCTTCACGAACTTCACCAACGGTATGCCTGTAAGCTTTACCATCAATGCTATCTGCATTCCTCTTGCATGCAAGATGCAACTCACCTCTGGTGGTAACTTTGCAACCGTTCTCGGAATTGCGACCATCCTTTCAGGACTGTGCGCATTCCTTACCAACGGTTCAATTGCTTATGCACCACTTCTACTCGGTCGTGAAGAGATGACATCCAAGTTCATTTTTACCAAGGGTGCGATGACCAATATTATCTTTATCGTAATATGCAGTCTGGTTTGTATTTTTCTTGGCTACATTGGATAATTTTTAAAAGGAACGAATAATGGCAACTACGATTATTGAAAAAGAACAAGAAACTCCGATTTATGACGAATGCGACATACTTGTCATCGGTGGCGGCGCGGCAGGACACTCCGCTGCCGTTGCTGCTGCCAGGGCCGGCTCGAAAAGTGTAATACTCCTTGAACGTTACGGGTATATGGGCGGCGATGTTACGGGCGGTTACGTCATAATGGTTCCTGACCTCAGTTGGTATGGAAAATCTTTCGTTCGCGGTCTCCAGGAGGAATGGTTCACAAGACTTGGAAAAATTCCCGGAGCTGCTCTTGGACCTTCCCTCGACCAAATAGGGAGCACTGATCCTCTCCTCCTCAACGCTTTCCGTGCCTACCATGACTGCGTAAGCGCCAATTTCGGGGGAGCTAAGCCTTCCTGCTTGGTCAGGTCAATTTATTTTGAACCCAACCAATTGAAGATCGAGATGGATAAAATGCTTCTCGAACTCAAAGATCGGATTAAGGTTTGTTGCCATACACTCGGTGTCAAACCGATTATGGAGGGCAACGCGGTCAAAGGCGTAATTTTCGAAAGTAAGGAAGGCCGAAAGGCAATCCTTGCGAAAACCGTCATTGACGCAACAGGGGATGGAGACATCTTCAAACAGGCCGGAGCTCCTTACGCTACCTTGGCGGACGGGGAGACACGATCCAGTACCACAGCGCTTGTTTGGAGAATCGGTGGAGTCGATTGGAACAACTTCTATGAATGGAAGAGTGCCCATCCCCAGGAAGCCACTATCCTCAGAACAAATCTCGACAAGGTTGCAGGTTTCAAATCGATCCCCCTGCCCGGTCCCACGAATGATGTCTGTTGGGTCAATAACTGGCATGCCGGAAGAGATTGCAGTGTCATCGAAGACCAGACTGCTACCGAGATGAACACCCGCAACACAATGAGAGAAGTGGTGGAATATCTTCGCTTGACTGTTCCGACTGCTTTCAAGAACGCTTTCATTTACGATATTGCTCCCCAGCTCGGTTGCCGTTGCAGCACTCGCCTTGTTGGTGAATATGTTATGACCGGTAATGATTTTGCTTTTGCACATCACTTTGATGACGTCATCGCCTGGCATTCTACAATTTGCCAGCTTAACGATTGCGGTCCCTTGGAAATTCCGTTCCGAGCTTTGTTGCCTCAGAATGTCGAGAATCTTGTTTGTCCCGGACGCCATCTGTCTGCAGACAACATTGCCATCGATTGGCTCAATCTCATTCCACAGTGTGTTGGAACAGGTCAGGCAGCAGGTGTTGCCGCAGCTGTTGCTGCAGCTGATGGCGTAAGCATCAGGAATGTCGACATTCAAAAGGTCCAGGATATTCTCGTGGATCAGGATGTTCCTCTTCCAAGGAATGCCAAATTCGAAGCAAAGGATCCTTCTTACAAAGAATGCGTGGAAGAACACCAATATGGCCTCTACACAGATTTAGCAAAGCATATAAGCGAAGAAGTTGAGGCGAATGGAACCCTGTCTGCCGAAGAATTCAAGAATTGTACTTGCTGGAAGCCTAATTCTGAAAAGATGGGCAATGGTAAACGGCAATAAAGGAAATCCTCCGTCTGTCGATGGAAATGAGTACAAAGAAGACGAGAAGAGGAAACCTGAAAAAAAAACAAAATTTGTCCGAGGAGTTTTATTCCCGACTCCTCGGGCTTCCTTCTTGCAAAAAATATGGAATCTGCGACAACTGCGGGAAGTGTGATCACTGAACTTTACTACTGGGGCCATGGAATGTATCAAGACCATGAACAATGGAAAACCGACACCTCCAGAGGGTGCCGACCTTCTTTTATAAAAATGATTCCCTCTTTTTTTTGAAAAACTTTTAGAAGAGATTACGAGATCATGAAATGGCCACCGATGATGGTGTAGGGCAAATTTGTCAGGGAATTCTGTTTGGAAAATGGGATGGAAGATAAAACAAGATGAAGCTAGCGGATGAAGTTCTTTCCTGTCTGATAGGTCCTTCTAGCAAAAAAAGCAATAAACTATCAATTTTATCTTGCAAGATATAATATATAAGATATAAAATAAGAATAAGGGAGAACCAAATTGAAACAACTTTTAACTGGAAACGAAGCCGTCGCTCGAGGGGCTTGGGAAGCTGGTGTCCTTTATGCTTCTGGATACCCTGGCACTCCGAGTACGGAAATTCTTGAGAACTTGATAAAATACAGTGGTGTCTATTCAGAATGGGCTCCAAACGAGAAAGTCGCACTTGAAAGCGTCATCGGGGCATCCTTTGCCGGAGCACGTTCCTTGGCTGCCATGAAGCATGTCGGTCTCAACGTCGCTGCTGACCCACTTTTCACATTATCATATACTGGAGTCAATGGCGGATTGGTAATAATCTCTGCAGACGATCCAGGTCTCCACTCCTCACAAGACGAACAGGACAACAGGCACTATGCGCGTTCCGCCCGAGTTGCGATGCTTGAACCTTCTGATTCCCAGGAAGCGAAAGATTTCATGAAAACTGCTTTTGCGCTTTCTGAGAAATATGACATGCCCATTCTCTACAGAATGACAACCAGAGTCTGCCATTCGAAGAGTATCGTTGATATTTCGGAAGGAAGAACCGAAATGCCTCTTATCCCCTACGAGAAAAAAGATAAATTTAATCCTATTCCTGAAATTTCTAAAAAACTGCATTCCAAGGTTGAAAGAAATATCAAGGCACTCGAGGAATACTCAAATTCCACGGAACTCAATTATATCGAATGGGGCTCCAAGAAAACAGGAATTATAGCCGCAGGAGCTGCTTTTCAATATGCGAAGGAAGTTTTTGGCGACAATGCATCCTATCTGAAACTCGGTTTTACCTATCCTCTTCCAATGGAAAAAATCAAAGGATTTGCAAAAGAAGTTGATGAACTCATAGTGGTGGAAGAACTTGATCCCGTAATGGAAATCGAAATCAAGGCCGCAGGCATCAAATGTACGGGAAAAAACAAAATTCCTCGCGAGGGAGAACTCAATCCTGATATTCTCAGGGAAGCCTTGCTCTCCACCAAACACCAAACAATCGATGTCTCTGACATTCAGACCGCCAAGCGTCCTCCAGTTCTTTGTGCAGGCTGTCCTCATCGGGGTTTCTTCCAGGAACTCGGAAAATTGAAAGACATCATCACTGTTTCGGACATTGGTTGCTACGGTCTTGCACCGAAGGACATCGCAATTTGCATGGGTGGTGGATTCTCTGTTGCGCATGGTGCCCAGAAAGTATTTTCTCTTTCGGAAAGCTCAAAGCGCTGCGTGGGAATTATGGGAGACTCCACGTTCTTCCACTCTGGAATGACATCCATGCTCGAAGCCGTTTACAATAATTCCAGCGTTCTGCTCGTCGTTCTCGATAATAGAATAACCGGAATGACCGGCCATCAGCAGAACCCGGGCTCGGGCTTTAACCTTAAAGAAGAGCCGACGAATCTTACCAACATCGAAGAAGTCGCAAAGGCTCTTGGAGTCAAACACATACGGGTAATCAATCCCCTTGATCTCAAGGAAGTCCACGAAACTTTGCAATGGGGTTTGTCGTTTACAGATCCTGCATTGATTATCACACGCTATCCGTGTGCTTTGAAGAAATACAGTACCGCTGATAAATCCGAATTTGGAGTGCTTCAGTCTATCTGCAGAGTCGATGCAGAAAAATGCATTGGTTGCAAAGCATGTGTCAAGACTGGATGTCCCTCTATCCTCTTTGATTCAACTACTAAAAAAGCTTCAATTGATACTACGCAATGTACGGGATGTACTGTTTGTGCCCAAGTTTGTCCGAAGAACGCTATCATCAAGGAGGAGAGATAATATGGAAGAAGTAAAAAACATTCTGCTCTGTGGGGTAGGTGGTCAAGGGACAATTCTTGCCAGCAAGATACTTGCCAATGCTCTTGTTGATGCAGGGTTTGATGTAAAAATGAGCGAAATTCATGGAATGAGCCAAAGAGGCGGAAGTGTATTCACCCAAGTCCGTTATGGGAAGAAAGTGTATTCACCGATCATTGGCCAGGGAAGCGCTGATATTCTTGTGTCTTTCGAAGCGATGGAAGCGTTGCGTTATGTCTCAAATCTAGCAAAAGACGGGCATATAGTGGTCAACGATTACCGCATCCAGACGGCAACCACTGCATCCGGAAAAGAGGGCTATTCTGAAAACATCATGGAGACTCTCAAGAAAAAAGCGAATACATATGTCCTTGATGCCGCTGCTATCGCAACGAAAGTCGGAACAGCGAAAAGCATGAACGTGGTTCTTCTCGGGGCTCTGGCTAAACTGATGAAACTTGAAGACTTGAATTGGGATGCTGCCATTGCAGCCTGTGTGAAACCCCAATTCATCGACATTAACCGTGAGGCTTTCAAAGCCGGAATGAATGCGGTAAGCTGAGGAAAAAGATGGAATACCGTTCATTTGAAGAGTTGATTCAAAAAACAAAAGATTGCAGATCTTCCTGCCGACTGGTCCTTGCCGCAGCTGCGGACAAACATTCTCTAGAAGCAGTTTTTCGGGCTCAGGATCAAGGCCTTGTTTCTCCTGTATTGGTGGGTGACAAGGTTCAGATTGATGCAATACTTGCCGAGTTGCGAAGGGAAGTCCCTTCCGAGGACGTGTATGATGTTCCTGATCTCGCAGAGAGTTGTAAAAAAGCTGTCTCTCTTATAAAAGAAGCTAAAGCTGACTTCCTCATGAAAGGTAAAGTCGATACAAAGATTTTTCTTAAGGCTGTTGTGGACAAGGAAAATGGGCTTTCAGAAGGGGATGTCATGTCGCATTTCTCGATTTTTGAAGTCCCTGGTTACCACAAGTTGCTTGTGCCGGTTGACGGAGGTATGGTTCCCTATCCGACGCTCGAGCAAAAGAAGGCGATAATCGAGAATACAGTCGGCGTACTCCATCGCTTCGGGTATGAATGTCCGAAAGTAGGCGTTGTGACTTGTGTGGAGAAAGTCAATCCGAAGATGCCTGAAACAGTCGAGGCCGCCGCACTTGCAGAAATGAACAGAAACAGCGAGATTTTCGGCTGTTTGGTTGATGGCCCTATATCCTTCGATTGCGCTGTAAACAAAGAGATTGCGGCCTGTAAAGGGTATACAAGTGAAATTGCCGGAGATGTCGATGTGCTCCTTGCACCGAATATTCATGTTGGAAACATCATGGGTAAAATGCTCACCTGCTTTGCAGGAGCAAAGATGGCGGGGTTTGTTGCTGGAGCCTCCTGCCCCATAATCATGACATCAAGAGGTTCCGGAGCCGATGAGAAGTATTATTCCATCGCGCTTGCCGCCGCTGCTTCAGAGGATAATAGATAATGGAACGCATTCTTGTAATCAACCCTGGTTCAACTTCGACGAAACTTGCAATTTTTGATGGGGAGAACGAAGTTTGGAAAGAAAGTCTTAACCACTCCTTGGAAGATCTTCAGAAATATAAATCAATTTACGACCAAATTGATTTACGTTTGGATCTTGTTTATAAAACCATGGAAAAGCATGGAGAGGACCTATCTAAACTTACGGCCATCGCTTCCCGTGGAGGTCCTATTGCGCCAGTAAAAAGTGGTGCTTATGAGATAAACGATGAAATGATTCACGTTGCCTTCGACCACCCCCAGGACCCCCATGTTTCCATTCTCGGAGCAATCATTGCAGATAAAATTGTAAAAAAAGTAGGAATTAAAGCTTATATTTATGATGCTGTATCTGTTGACGAGATGTATCCGCTTTGTACCATCACAGGTTTGCCTGGAATAAGACGGCGTGGGCAGGGTCACAATCTCAACATGAGGGCTGCAGCTCTCAAGTGTTGTGTAGATGACGGCTTTGATTATACCAAGTCAACGCTGATTGTCTCTCATCTTGGAGGAGGTATTTCGGTTTCGCTCCATGTTAATGGCGAGATTGCTGATATTATCCCTGACGAGGATGGTTGCTTTGCACCCGACAGGGCCGGAAATATTCCACAAACGCAACTGGTTGAGCTTTGTTATAGTGGCAAATATACCCAGAAAGAGATGATTTCGCTTCTGAAGCGTTCAGGTGGTCTCGTTGCCTGGCTCGGTACCAACGATACTAGGGACGTAGAGAAAATGATTGCTGGTGGAGATGAAAAAGCCAAATTGATTTACGAGGCAATGGCTTTTGTAGTTGCCGAAAATATCGGTCGCGAGGCTCCTGTCTGTTTCGGCAAGGTCGACCGTATCGTCCTCACCGGTGGAATTGCTTATTCCGAATACTTTACCAGGATGATTGCTGAAAGAGTCAGTTGGATTGCCCCCGTTACTATAATTCCCGGCGAGAACGAGATGCAGGCTTTGGCAAATGGTGTTCTCCGTGTTTTACGCGGTATGGAAATAGCGCATGTTTTCCATGAAAAGCATCAAATTGACTGATAAAAAAATTTCCTTTTCATAGCAAGCCAAGTGTTGCCGACATGAAGGAAGGCTCACTTGGTTTGATTCTGCCGGTATAGAATAAAATTCCTCATTTTCGTTGAGTTGACATGTGGAACGGTGGTTATAATATGTAATTAAAGAATTAGGCTCTTTTGTACAGAAAAGTGAATTGGATTTGCAGTCCCAAAAACCTCTGTTTCAATGGATAGGTGACAGACAAGAAAAAGAGCAGAAGACTTTGGAAATCTACCAGCAACTGATAACACTCTTGAGGACGTACCAGAGAAGGCCGAGATCATCAATATCGTGAACATCCTGATAGAGGAGAACGGTCTTTCTCCTGTTGGGGAGAGCAAGACTCCGCTCGAGATATCCAAAAAGAAGTCTGAATCACACCCTGTTGCCGTGGTTTTTCAGAAATGCGGCTCCAATCATGTGGGCAAGAATGGCTCTGTCCACAGCAAGAGCAGGTTCCGCAGGACCCTGAGCATGGCCTGAGCAGGGCCAATGTGAACAGAGATGGTCTGGACCATGTTTTCTCTTCCAGACTCGACCAGCAATCAATCCTGATTACAGACAAGAGCAAGAGTGGCATCAAGTATGCCGAAAGCACGGGACTTGCCCATTTCGATCTTGACTCCAAGAAATTGGCAAGAAAGGGCTGGTACAAACTGCAACTCGGGAACTCCCTGCAATCGACAATCGCTGAGATATTCCACAGCGGATCTTGTTTTACTACCAAGAACGCTGAGCTGTACATCACTTGGGACGCTTGGAAGGTGCTGAACAGCTTGAGAAGACTGACAGAGAAGAAGGATTCCTCAAGACCTTGGTTGTACCGGGCAAGAGAGCGGCCACGATACGGCAGATAAGAAGGTGGTACTTTCCATCTCCACTGCATCAAGTTACTGGTAATTAAACTAGGTGAAAAGAACCTATTGATAAAACCTGACAGCACTTTGTCAGGTTTATTGTGATATGCTTCAGCTAAGAAAAAGCCGAGGGCCATGTCATGAAAACAGACCGCTTGTTTCAGATTCTCTACATTCTTTTGGAAAAAGGTT
>Ga0172378_10007154_pt1 | contig 10386 bp, 6 predicted proteins | sample GrowelOW332metaG_FD_119755 | JGI IMG/M metagenome (GOLD analysis project Ga0172378, IMG submission 119755) | Groundwater microbial communities from an aquifer near a municipal landfill in Southern Ontario, Canada - Pumphouse #3_1 metaG | ecosystem: Environmental > Aquatic > Deep subsurface >... | reverse complement strand
GACTTCTGAAAAATCTCATGACAAAGAAGGTGCCATCATGATGCAAATATTGGAAGACCTACGTAAAAAAGGATTATCCCTGCTCAATCCCGGAAGAGTCGATATTGGTGTGGGCATGGGGACTTGTGGCATCGGAAATGGTGCTGACGTACTGTATGATACCTTTAAACAAGCAATAGAAAGAGACAATCTTGATATCCAGCTCAGAAAAGTCGGATGTTTTGGTTTTTGTGCAAACGAGCCGTTGGTAAACATTCACTTTCCGAATAAGCCGTTGCTTATGCTCGACAAAGTACAGGTCTCTGATGTCCCGATGATTCTCGAAGGAATTGAGAAAGAGATGTTTCCACAAGACCGGGTGCTTTGCAAGATTTCCACTTGGGACCATCTTGGATACACCTTCACCTATGGGGAAGGATTTGAAACAATCAAGGAATGGAATGAGATATCCTTTTTCAAACCGCAGAAAAAGATAGTGCTTCGCAATGCAGGTCTCATCGATCCCGAATCCATTGAAGAGTACCTTGCCGTTGGCGGCTATAGTGCTTTCTTCAAGGCGGTTTGGGATATGTCCCGTGAAGACGTTCTGGAAGAAGTCAAAAGTTCCAAACTGAGAGGTCGTGGAGGGGCAGGCTTCCCCACGGGTTTGAAGTGGGAGCTGATGAGTAAAGAACAAGCTTTTAAAAAGTACATCATCTGCAACGCCGATGAAGGTGACCCAGGGGCATATATGAACCGCAATGAGATGGAGAGCGATCCCCATATGCTCATTGAAGGAATGCTCATCGGTGCGTATGCGATGCGCACTGAAGAAGGTATCGTGTATGTTCGGGCAGAATATCCACTTGCAGTGCAACGGTTCAAGAAAGCAGTTGAACAAGCAAGACAAGCAGGCCTCTTGGGGCAGACGATTCCTGGTACGCTTTTCAAGTTCGATATCGAGATTGTCGAAGGTGCAGGAGCCTTTGTGTGTGGAGAAGAGACTGCCTTGATCGCTTCAGTGGAAGGCAAAGCAGGAAGACCCCGCATTAAACCACCTTTCCCTGCTCAAAAAGGATATTTAGGGTATCCAACCACCATCAACAACATGGAAACGTGGTGCAATATACCGGTAGTCATTGGAATGGGCAGTTCATGGTTCAAGAAGACCGGTACTGCTGAAAGTTCTGGGACCAAAGTGTTTTCATTGGTTGGTAAGGTGAAAAACACCGGGTTGGTGGAACTTCCTTTGGGAGAGCGTTTGACCACACTCATTTATGAGGTGGGGGGAGGCGCTTCCGGTAAGGAGAAAAAAATCAAAGCTGTGCAGTCGGGAGGACCTTCAGGGGGATGTATCCCAGCCTCCAAGTTCGATACGAGCATAGACTATGAATCTTTGGTTGCTCTTGGGGCCATCATGGGCTCAGGAGGTATGGTCGTCATGGACCAAGACAACTGCATGGTAGATGTTGCAAGATATTTCATTGAGTTCACCAACAAGGAGTCTTGCGGAAAGTGTGTTCCCTGTCGTGAGGGGCTCTCCCAGGAATTTGCCCTGCTGAACAAGATAACCAAGGGCGAAGGAGAAGAGTCGGATCTTCTTCTTATGGAAGAGCTGGGAAAACATATCTGTGACACAGCCTTGTGTGGACTCGGGCAGTCGGCGCCCAATCCGGTGCTGACTACCCTCAAGTATTTCAGAGATGAATATGAGGATCATATACATCGTAAATATTGTGCATCGGGAACCTGTGAAGATCTTGTCACCGCTCTCTGTTCAAATTCCTGTCCCATGCATATGAACATTCCAGCCTATCTGCAGTTGCTCAAGGAAGATCGTCTGGAAGAGGCTTTTGCTTCGACTCTTCAAGACAACCCATTGCCAGGTACCATTGGTAGGATCTGTCACTTCCACTGCCAGATGCGGTGCCGTCGTGACACCATCGATGAACCTGTACATCAAGGGGAGATTCATCGGTATCTTGCAGACACCATGTATAAGATGGGGCGAGAGGGCCCGCTTTACCAAGAACTCATCTCTTCCATGCTTGAGAGTACAGGCAAAAAGATTGCAATTGTTGGTGCTGGACCGGCTGGTCTGGCCGCAGCGTTCTATCTGGTGCGACTCGGGCATGAGATTACCATCTATGATGCCAATCCCAAGGCTGGGGGCGTATTACGCTATGGGATACCGTCATACCGACTTCCCAAGGAAGTGCTTGATAAAGAACTGGAGCTTTTTGATAAATTGGGAGTCATCTTCAAATTCAACACCGTATTGGGTCGTGATGTTGAACTTGAACAGCTCAAAGAATCCTATTCTGCTGTTTTGCTGGCGATGGGAGCATACACCCATTTGGATCTGCAGATACCCGGAAGAGAGTTGAAAGGTGTATTGCAGGGAACTGAACTGCTGGAAAACATGGAAAAGGGAAACCCCGTATCCTATGGCAAACGGATAGTCATTGTAGGTGGTGGCAATGTCGCCATCGATGCAGCGCGCACCCTCTGGAGAAAAGGCTGTGAAGTGCATGTAGCCTATCGTCGCAGCAGAGAGGACTTGCCTGCCAATAAGGTGGAAATTGCAGAAGCCATGGAAGAAGGGGTGATCTTCCACTTCATGGCCGCTCCTCTTAGAGTGGTGGGAGACCAAAAAGGGCAGGTTGAAGCGTTGGAGGTCATGGAGATGGCAGGAGGCGCATATGACCTTTCCGGGCGGAGAAAACCCGTTGAAACTGGAAAGACATCACTCCTTCCTTGCGATACGGTCATCATTGCAATCGGGGAAAAAGTCGACGCCGGTCTCTTGATACGAGAAGGTGTATGTACTACCTCGTCAGGTACTGCTTGTATCGAACGCTACTCCTATAAGACCAATGTGGATGGAGTCTATGCAGCAGGTGATTTGGCCACCGGCCCTTCGACCGCTGCTGAAGCAATGGGCTATGCAAAGGATGCAGCTCAAGTCATCGATTTTGATCTTACAGGAAAACGTAGGTTTTCTCTTCTGTTAAGAAAATTCTCCTACACCAATGAGATACCAAATGAAATCGAACAGGTTAAACCCATTGCACCCCGCCACCTCAAGGTATCAGAGCGTAATGGCAATTTTTCTGAGGTGAATCGAGGCTATCTCGGAGAACAGGCTCGGCAGGAGGCATCCCGTTGTTTACGCTGTGATATTCGCAGTATTGAAGGAAAGGAGGTGGCAAATGGCTGAAGAATATATTGACGTAACCATCGATGGACAGAAACTATCCGTGGCGAAAGGAACCAAGATACTGGAAGCCTGTCAGAAAATCGGCATCAATGTTCCCACATTGTGTCATCTCAAAGATGTTTCCTCACATGGTTCTTGTGGAATTTGCGTAGTGGAAGTGAAAGGTGCAAGGCGCTTAGTGCGTTCCTGTATGTATACGGTGCTTCCCAATATGGAAATCACTACAAACAATGAACGGATCAGGAAGAGTAGGAAACTGAATCTGGAATTGCTGTTGGCCAACCACCCCCTGGACTGTTTGACCTGTGAACGAAACCTCAATTGTGAGCTCCAGAAACTCGCTCAGGACCTTGGGGTGAGGGAAACGCGTTTCCAAAGGACAAAGAAACGCTTGTTGCCTTTGGATGTCTCTTCTTCCTCACTGGTACGAGACCCCAACAAATGCATTCTTTGCAACCGTTGTGTGGAAGTGTGTTCGCAGATGCAGACAGTGCATGCAATTGATATTGTCGGACGAGGTTTGTCAAGCAAGGTTTCGACCTTCATGGACAAGGGTTTGGGAAATGTGGTCTGCACCAACTGCGGTCAATGCTCTTTGGTCTGCCCCACAGGGGCAATCACCGAAAAGTCACAGACCCAGCAGGTATTCGATCTGCTCTCTGATCCCGATCTGGTTACCATTGTACAGACAGCCCCCGCAATTCGAGTCGGCATCGGTGAGGCCATGGGGATGGAAGAAGGGGCGTTGGTTACCAAACAAATGGTTGCCGGTCTACGGCGTCTGGGTTTCTCAAAAGTGTTTGACACACAATTTGCTGCCGATCTGACCATCATGGAAGAGGGCTACGAGTTGATTCATCGTATCAAAGAGGGCGGGGTATTGCCCATGATCACCTCATGCTCCCCAGGATGGATCAAGTTTATAGAGCATTTCTACCCAGAGCAACTTCCTCATTTGTCCACGTGTAAATCGCCCCAACAGATGTTTGGCGCGATAGCAAAGACGTATTATGCCCAGTTGGCAAACATCGATCCTAGAAAGATTCGGGTAGTCTCCATCATGCCTTGTACAGCAAAGAAGTATGAAGCAGGAAGAAATGAGATGGATGGGGCCTTCAGCTTTTGGAAAGAGAAACTTTCTCTTAGTGAAGACGAAAGATTCTGTGATGTCGATATTGCCTTGACTACAAGAGAGCTTGCAAAGATGTTCAAGCAGATTGGACTTGATTTCTCGCATCTGCCGCTTGAAGATTTCGATGATCCTTTGGGAAATTCCACGGGAGCAGCTGTTATTTTTGGAGCTACAGGCGGGGTGATGGAAGCGGCTTTGCGTACAGCCTACGAGGTGTTGACCGAAAAGACCTTGGAGGATGTCAACTTTGAAGTTGTAAGAGGGATGGATGGCATCAAAGAGGCAACCATAGACATCAATGGCACCTCTGTACGTGTCGCTGTGGCCCATACGCTGAAAAACGCCCGTATCTTGCTTGACCAAATCAAAGCTGGCACCTCACCGTATGCGTTCATAGAAGTCATGACCTGCCCTGGAGGGTGTTTGGGAGGAGGTGGACAACCGATACCGTCGACTGCAGAGATCAGGGAAAAACGAGCTGCGTCAATCTATGAGGAGGATATCAATCTCAAGATTCGGAAATCACATGAGAATCCTGATATCCAGACACTCTATGCACAGTTCCTGCTCAATCCCTTGGGGGAGAAATCCCATCACTTGTTGCATACCACCTATACCAAGCGGAATGCCTATGCCTAGAAAGTAGTAAAGAATGTTTGAAGTGGTCTTTCCAGTCTACATGTGTAGGCTGGAATTTCTCATTTTCTTAAATCTGGATAAAAACCTCCTCCAGTGGTTGGCAATGGAGGGTGATAGGATGTTCTCAGCATAAAATCAAAAGAAGAGACTTTGAATTCGCTTGATTGATTGGTAATTAGTAATTATTGTTATGCAGTAGGGTGTACTATTCGAGTAAATGTGAGCGATAGTATTGTAAAAGCACTCAAGGTGCAGGTTAAGTTTTTTTTCTTGTAACAGCGCATAAAAAAATTTCATGGTAAGGATAATACGTGTATGTCTGAAGTATCTGGACCTTTGGTAAAATGCAAACGAAAAAAGGTTACTGATGAAGTCTTTGAACAGATGATAACCCGCCTCAGGCAGAATTATTGGCCGGTAGGTACCAAGCTCCCCTCAGAGAACGATCTCAGAATCGAACTTGGCGTGAGCCGATTTACCATTCGTGAAGTGCTGAACCGACTCGGAACACTTGGCTGGATAGAAACCAAACAAGGAGAAGGTTCATATGTTAAGAGTGTGCCGACTTCTACCTTGACCGATATCCTCATGCCGTTTTTTATGCTTGAGAAGCATACCATGCTTGAGATCCTTGAATATAGAAAGGTCATTGAAGGTGGTTCGTTTGAGATAGCCATGACCAAGATGGACGACGAGGTGATCAAAGAGCTGGAAGAAATCACCTATCGTATGGAACATAGCGATTACTCCACTGAAGCATTTGCAAAGGACGACTTGCACTGGCATTTGGTCATCACCAAGGCAACAGGCAACAAGCTGCTGTATAAATCAACGCAGATGGTGTTGGACTTACTTCAGGAAAGCATGCGCGCTGTTGTATATAAACTCGGCAGGGAAGATGGCAGGCATTATCACCGGGTCATCACAGATGCACTCAAACATCATGAGTATGAGAAAGCCAAGAAGGAGATGCATGACCATCTGGTGCTCACCATCAACAAGATCATGGCGAATGAATAGGTAAGGGCCCTGTTTGGCATTGATGATCATGTCTGCAAGTCTTTTTAAACGGTTCATGAGTTGGAAAGAAACCTGTATTGAAGTATGAAGCCTTTCACTCGCTTCATGGACAAATCTTTTTAGATAGAGTGAAACCATAAGAAAATAGTATTTGTGACTAGAAACCTTCTAGTAAAGGAACGTATATCATGTCTGATGACTCTACCATACAAGAACAACCGAACAATCCTCTTCATGGCGTGACGCTTGAAAACATGTTGCGCTACCTTGTGGATTATTATGGGTGGCGAAATTTATATTATGAAGTTGAGCTTCGTTGTTTCTATAACGATCCTACGATAAAATCGAGTTTGAAATTCTTGCGACAGACGCCATGGGCTCGTGAAAAGGTGGAAGAACTCTATCTTCATCTGCTGAATGAGCGGGAAATGGCAAGTGAGCAGGAGAATGACCGACGAAATTGAAAAGATTTTCGATACAGAATCTTTTCAATGGTTCGAAGGTACTTGTATGGTCAGACAACCTGGCTAAGAAGCAGAGAGAAATTATCTTAGATATAAATCAATATACAGAAAAAAGATAACGCTTGCATAAAAAATAATAAAGAAAACTTGTTCTCCTGATACTTGTATGTTAACATACAAGTAACGTGAATCAAACGCGTTACAAAAGGAGTATCTAAATGAAAAAGGTAGTATTGATTACCCTCGCTCTGCTGTTAGTTGCATCAATGGTGTTTGGTGCAGGTGCAAATGAGACAAGTTCTACGAAAATTTGGCCGAAGAACAACGCCGTGCTTACGGTTGGGTTTTCTGCAGGTGGTGGTACGGATACAGCAGTAAGACCTGTTATTGCTGAAATGGAAAAGTATCTTGGTGAAACCATCAATGTAGTGAACCAAGCTGGTGGTGCATCCGCTGTTGCAGCTACCAACGTACTTGCCAAACCCCATGATGGTTACAGTATGTTTGCAACCGGCTCAGGTGCCTTTGCTGGTTTTGGTGTGAATGGCACCAGCCCTTCCACGTGGATCGATTGGGTCTCTTATCATCCCTACAGTGGTCCTGCAGCAATCATTGTATCTCCTAAATCCGATATCAATACCCTTGATGATTTCTTCAAGTACCTTGCAGATGGAAAACAGAACTTTGCAATTGGTTCTTTTGGAAACGGCCCTCACGTGCAGATTGAAGCGATCCTCAAGATCGCAGGAATCCCAACCCCCAATTACACCACCCTTGGTGCATGTAGAGACGTAGGTATTTCCATTATTGCAGGAGATTCCAAAGTCGGTATCGGTTCCTTTTCTTCCTTGATCGACTTGGCTAACGCCGGGCAGATCAAAGTACTCTGTGTTACCACCGCTGATCCTTGGACGCTTGACAATGGTACGGTCATTCCTTCCATCACCTCGTTGCTCCCTGGAGCTGACAGCATTCCTCAGCTTTGTGAAACCTGGCCGATCATGATTCCTCGTGATGTTCCCCAGAATATTCTTGCAAAGTTGGAAGAAGCCTTCAAATATGCACTCCAGACCGAAGCTGTGAAGAAATATGCTTCTGACATGGCTTTCAATATCGTTTCTTACACTGGCGAAGATGCTGACAAGTTCCTTGCCATCCAGACATCCGGTTATGCTTGGACTCAGTATGATGCTGGTTTGGTCCAGATTTCCCCAGCTACCATTGGCATTCCTAGAATCGAAGATTTTGATTGGGAAGTTGAGAAGAAAAAACTCAATAAATAAGTACTATGCTTCATTCCTTGGAGGAAAAATCCCTCCAAGGAATTCTTTCAACACAAGTGATTCAGTTAAATAGAGGTGTGTATACATGGAAAACGAGAATGATCGTTCCGGGAATATCATTATGGGGTTTTTGCTCATAATCAGTGGTATTTCAATTGGTATCGTGGCGTTAGGAATGAAGGTGTTTAGAAATTTTCTTGATGCCCCTGGTTTTTTCCCTCTTATTCTAGGGTGTATTTTTGTATTGCTCGGTGCAGTGTTGTGCATTCCTGCGTTACGACACAGTGGTCTTGCCCCGGTAAAGAGCATGTTTTCAAAAGCAAGTCTTTTGCAGTTCATAAAGAATGACAAGACCTTGCGAGTTTTCGTGCTGTTGTCTTTGATGTTCATCTATGTGTATGTCTTGATTGGAAAAATGCATTTTGCCATAGCTACCTGTATCTATCTGTTTTTTACCATGCTCTATTTGAAATCGACCAAGTGGTATCTTGCCCTCATTATTTCCATAGTGGCCAGTGTATCGATAGCAGTGGTTTTCAAGTATGGATTTAGAATTCCATTGCCACGATAAGTGATTGGAGGAAAATATGTTGACATCATTAGCATCTCAAATGAGCTTATTGTGGGAATCGATCGGAATAGTTTCTACTCCTCTGACACTTCTCGTCATTCTATTGGCAACTACGATGGGTATCATTGTAGGCGCCATTCCCGGACTGACCGGGACCATGGCCTTGGCGTTGCTCATCAACGTTACCTACACCATGAAATTAAGTACTGCAGTGGCGTTCTTGTTGAGCGTATATGTCGGAGCCATCATGGGTGGTTGCTATTCAGCGATCATGATAAACATTCCCGGGACTCCAGCCGCAGCGGCTACAGCACTCGATGGGTTTGTTCTGGCAAAGCGGGGAGAGGGTGGTAGGGCGATAGCCGCCGGTATCATCTCCAGTTTTATCGGGGTGACCATTTCCGTTCTGGTTTTGCTGTTCTTGACACCAATCATTTACTCCGTTGCATTGAAATTCGGTAAATGGGAGTATTTCCTGCTGGCAGTCTTCGGCATCATGATTTGTGGAAGTCTTTCCACTGACAGCACTCCAGTGAAGGGGTGGATCATCGGCTTTCTTGGTTTCTTTGCAGCCATGATCGGACTTGATCCCATTTATTCATATTCACGGTTCACGTTTGGCATTCCAAGCCTGATGGGAGGTATCCAACTCATTCCTGCACTCATCGGTGTTTTTGGTATTTCAGAAATACTCACCGTATTGCAAGAAAGCACTCCCTATTCCATTGAAAAAGACTTGGGAAAGATTCTCCCGACAAAAGAAGAATTGAAGCAGATTTTCAAACCCACCATACGATCGGCCTTCATCGGATCAGCTATCGGTGCCATTCCAGGTGCTGGAGAGGATATTGCTGCCTGGGTTTCGTATGATGTCGGCAAACGAAGAAGCAAAAACAAACATCTCTTTGGAAAGGGCTCGTTTGAGGGTCTTGCTTGTGCAGAAACTGCAAATAATGCATGTATTCCTGGTGCCATGATACCTCTGCTCACCTTGGCGATACCCGGTAGCCCTCAGGCAGCGATGTTCCTTGCCGCCATCTGGCTTCATGGCATCAAGCCCGGTCCCATGCTTGGATTACAGAATCCTACGTTTCTCTACGAAACAGGAATAACACTTTTCTTTTCAGGCGTATGTATGTTGGTGGTTGGCTTGCTCATTACCAAACCTATGGTGAAGGTGCTGAAAATCAATCGTAAGATCTTGATGCCCATCATCGTACCCATGACTGCAATTGGCGCGTATGCCGGAAACGTGAATATCTTCGATATCAAAGTCATGCTTTTGTTTGGTGTGATCGGGTTTGTCCTGAGAAAGATGAAATATCCCATGGCCCCATTGGTACTTGGTCTCATTCTTGGACCAACGGCAGACTTGAATTTCCGTCAAGCCCTGATGATGGGACAAGGTTCGATCATCCCTCTGTTGGGTCGACCTGTGGGAATCATTCTGATGGTTGTCATCGCTTACATCTTGGTAACCGGTTTTGCCAAATCCTTTAAGAAGAAAGATGAGGCATTTGATGCTTCAGTACAAGAGGAATAAATCTAATGCATGTACAAGATAAAAATATTCTCATTACTGGAGGGTCTGGTGGACTCGGTTCTGAGATGGCCAAGCTACTTGCTTCGCAAGGTGCTACGGTTTTCATTCTTGATCTGAACGAACTGCAAGGAAATGCTCTGGTTCATCACATTCAGGAAACTGGGGGACAGGCCTACTTTTTCCAGATGGATTTGACCAGTGAGACTGATTGGGAAAACGTGATCAAAGCCATTGTCAAGATTGCAGGACGCATCGATGTGCTGGTGAACAATGCGGGAATCAACATCCGCAAGCCCATCGAGGAGATGTCTCTACAAGAATGGAACACGATGATGCTGGTCAATGTGGGGAGTGTGTTTTTAGGCACCAAGCATGTGCTGCCGGTGATGCGCAGCCAGGGTGGCGGAGCAATCATCAACACCTCGTCGGTGTGCGGGCTCATCGGGCACCGTTACACCCCCGAAGCCTACACGACCACCAAGGGAGCGGTCACCCTGCTCACCAAGTCCATTGCCTCTCGGTATGCCAAGGACGG
>Ga0172378_10007153_pt1 | contig 10386 bp, 11 predicted proteins | sample GrowelOW332metaG_FD_119755 | JGI IMG/M metagenome (GOLD analysis project Ga0172378, IMG submission 119755) | Groundwater microbial communities from an aquifer near a municipal landfill in Southern Ontario, Canada - Pumphouse #3_1 metaG | ecosystem: Environmental > Aquatic > Deep subsurface >... | reverse complement strand
TATATTGGTGATATAAAATAATTAAATATCTTCTAGTTTGTTTACTTTACAAGTCTAAATAAAATAGATAAGTTGGACCTGGTTTATAAATATTTTTTCATTAAAAAACATTTCTACAAAAAAAATGAGAATATTTTGAAGTAAAAATTAGAATTTTAACGAAAATATTTTTTAAAATTGCACTTTATTTTTCAATAAATCTTAAATTATTTATACACTAAGGTCTATTATGTAAGTAATCTATTTATTTTACTGTATAGTTTTTATATTTTCTTTTTTAAATCTTCCATAAATTTGTCAAAACCATTTTGCGATATTGAATAATTTACATCAGTTCTTTGATTACCAATAAAACTTATGCCTTCTGGAATAATATCTGTTATAAAAAGTCCCTCTGGTTTTTTAATAATCCTAAAATCAACATTTATTTCTTTATTATTTTTATCTTTAGTTTTGGTACTGACCATAAACACTTTATCTTTCTGTTTCATAATTTTCATAACAACAATATCTCTATTATAATCCTTCAATTTTGGAATATAATTTTCTAATAAATATTCTTTATACGATGAAATAAAATCTTTTTTTTGCGCATCATTTATTTCTCTCCAATGTGTTCCTAAAATAAATCTTGCAACCCAATCACAATCGACTATAGTTTCTGCAAATTGTTTATACTCTTTTTGCTTTTGTCTCTCAGCTGTTTTTTTATTGTTTAAAATAGTTATTGATCTAGAAGACATATCACTAATAAATTTATTTATATCATCATTTTCCGTTGCGTTAGAAACCGTGAATAAAAATATTGGAATAAAAAACGCCATTACTATATAAATAATTTTTTTCATATTACTTTCCTTTAACATTATTAATCTTATAATTTTGAGATTGAGAATATGCATCTCTAACCATAATATATGGATCAAAAGATGATTCAATTAAATCATAAAAATTGTCCATAACATATGTAATACTATCCAAACCAACTAGAGAAACCTTAAATATTGTACCCTCACTATTTAGCAAGCTTCCATCATCACCACCAATGGCAAAAACATTAAAACCTAGAGGATCGACAGCTGTTTCCGCAGCTAAAGAAAATGTGCCTCTCAAATCACTAGGTCCTAAAAATGGTAAAACAATATAAGGACCAGAAGGAATGTAATATTTTGCCAATGTAATTCCAAAGTTTGTACTCTTGACCTCAATACCCTGGTTTGAAGCTACATCAAATATTCCAAAAACACCATAAGTAGTATTCATTATAAAGCTATATAAAGAACGGCTACTTTTATCAAAATCAAGTTGTAAGGCATAATTTACGAAATTAAAAGGCATCTTTAAATTTAGAACAAAATTACCAATAGACTTTCTAATTGCGGGAGTTGTTATTTTTTTATAAAAACCATTATAAAACGGTTTTGCAACATTTCTCAATAAAAACTCATTAAATTTAAATGTCTTCCTATTAAGTCTTTCAAGTGGATCCCAAATACTAGACTTAGAACTGTTTGTTGGTTCATAATCTAAATCATAGGAATCTTCACTATATGTGCTTGTTTTATTTTCATTAGTATTTGTATTTGCATAAACATCATTTATAAAGAATATGCAAAATATAGAAAACAAGACTACAAATATTAAATTTACTTTACTATCTCTCATTCTCAGGAATATTTACATTCTCCTCTTTTGTCTTATCTTCAACTTCCACATTTCCAACTTCTTTTGAAATATTTTTTAAATTAAATCTCTGTTTATCAATTTTTTCATTATAATCCCTCAAAATGTCATGAGTTTTGCCATTTTTTATTTTTTCCAATAAATTCTTAGCTTCCTCCAAATTCGGATCCTTTTTCAAAATATCATTTAGGAGTAGTTCAGCATCCTCATTCATTTCTTTCAAAATTAAACATAAAGCATATTTACATTGTGCATCTAACTCATTTGGCCAAAATTTTTTAATAGTTTTAAATCTAAAAGCTGCATCCCATAGATTACCTTTTTCTAAATGATAAATTCCTATATTATAATTTGTATGATACAAATCTTTAAATTTAACTTTTAAATCATTTACAAAAGAAATCAAACTTTTAGAGAATGAATTGCTGCTGCTAATAAATTTTTCATATAAATCTTTAAATTTTATAGACATAACCATTTACTTTTATAATTCACTTCATAATATAAAACAAGATTATAATTTATCAAGTATTTTTATGGCTACAGGTGTTTTAATTATAGGTTTAGATAATTTATCAAATAAAATAATTCCATTTTTTAAAAAAGCTTCATTTAAACTGTATGGGTTTGATTTTGAAGTTGATAAAATAGATTTTTATAAAAACGATATAGAAAACTCAGTAGCAACTCCATTATTTGAATTATTAAAACAAGCCGACATAATAGTTCTTAATACTTATTTTTCGAAGTATGAAAATATTTTTAGATTATCGCCTTTTATAAAAATCAATGCTTTAATTTTTAATACAAATACTTGCAAAAATTATATGGCGGAACTTAGGAAAATTATATTAACGAAAGATAAGGAATTTATCCCATGCAATTTTTCACTATTTCCAAATGAGGTAGTAATAAACTATGATAAGTTTGCAAAAATGAGCGCAATAAGGGAATTGAGCGAATTATTTAATTCTCTATCGATAAAAACTTCAGTTCTAGATCCACTTAATAATGATTTAATATTTTCTAATATACTGCATATTCCATTTTTACTTGAAAAAATATTTTTAAAAAAAGAAAAAATAAATTTATTCTCAAGAGATATTTTATCAACTCTAATATTTGAAGATATTATTTTAAATAAGAATTTATTAGTAAAAAATTTACTAAATCTTTATAATTTTTTAAATAATAAAAATTTTAACTTATTTGATCTAATAAAAGATAATTATATAAGCAATAAGGTAATCAATAATGAAATTAATGGCGTACAATTTAAAAAATTACTTTTTGAAAAAATAATAGAGAGAACTTTAATAAATAAGGGTTTTGAATATTACTCTAAACAGATTTTCAATTTCAATTCAGATTTATATTCGTTTGAAACATTGAATAGTTATTATATAAAAAATAAAGAAAATCTAGAAATTTATTCAATAAATATAAAAGATAAAATTAATAATTTAATTTCCTTCCTTGAATCTGAGCAAATAACAATAAGTAAGTTACAAAAATACTTAGACCAGAATAGTATTTAACTTTAAATCTATAAAAAAATTAATAACTTTTCGCAACTATTACCCTGTCTGGTTCATCAAATGGAATGCATCTAAATGAAAGTGCATTTTCTTCCATTACTTTTGTTAAATTAGAGTCCCCAAAAAATTTATATGGTATATTGAAAAATAACGTTTCTTTTTTTGATATATTCCTCAATTCTTCAATACTTTCAATTCTAATTGTTTTTGCTTTTAGATTATCTTTTGTTCGTTGTAAAAGCGTAGATTGTATATTATTCAAAATTGATTGATATTTACCTACAAATTCGTCGAAAGATACATTATTTTTTTCCATAATTTTGTCTCTTCTTACAAAGAAAATTGAGCCACTTTCCATATCTCTTTCACCAATTTCAAGTCTCAATGGAGCACCTTTTCTAACCCAATTCCATTTTTTATTTTGTGGAGTATCAAAACTTTCATCAACTAAAACTCTGCAACTTAAAGAACTTTTAATTTTATTACAATATTCCATTATTTGACTTTTCTTATTTTCATCATGAACAATTGGAATAATAACTACTTGGTAAGGGGCTAGTTTTGGAGGTAAAACAAGTCCATCATCATCACTGTGTGACAATATTAATCCGCCAATACTTCTTGTTGAAATTCCCCATGATGTCGTCCATGCATACTGTTCTTTAGTGTTTTCATCAGTGAATTTAATTTCACTAGCATACGCGAAATTTTGTCCTAAATTATGAGAAGTGCAAGTTTGTAAAGCTTTTCCGTCCTGCATTAAAGTTTCAATAGTATAAGTTTTCAATGCACCTGCAAATTTTTCATCTTCCGTTTTTTGTCCTTTTATTCCACAGATTCCATAATAATTTTGTAATAAATCATCATAAACTTCTAACATTTTTCTCGCATTTTCATCTGCTTCTTTTTCGTTTGCAAAAACACAATGTCCTTCTTGCCAATAAAATTCAGAAGTTCTTAAGAACATTCTGGTTCGCATTTCCCATCTAAATACATTTGCCCATTGATTTATTAGAAGTGGCAAATCTCTATATGATTTAACCCACTTCGAAAAGCTTTCACCAATTATTGTCTCAGATGTTGGTCTTAGAATATATGGCCTTTCAAGTTCTCCATCTGGTTCAAGTTTTCCATCTTTCTCAACCAGTCTATGATGTGTGATTACAACACATTCTTTGGCAAATCCTTGAACATGTTCTGCTTCTTTTTCAAGTAATTCAACAGGAATTAAAGCTGGAAACATAGCATTTTGTATACCTAAACTTTTAAACTTTTCATCAAGAATATTTCTTATATTTTCCCAGATAGCACAACCATACGGTTTTACAACCATTGCACCTTTCGTGCTTGATGTTTCAGCCAAATCAGCTTTGCTAATAACTTCTTGGTACCAATCAGCAAAATTTTCTTCTCTTGTTATATTTAATGCGTGTTTCATATTTAAAAAAAACTTAATACAGTAAGAGATTGTCTATTAAAAAAGTTATTAATCAAGAGTTTTTATTTCAAATAATAAAATTCTGTTAATTTTTGATAAATCTTTATAAATTTTTAATATTCTAAAATTATTTGAATTAAAAATATTAATTATATCATTTTCTTGATTTTGCCCTATTTCCAAAAATATTTTCGTTTTTTCTTTAATATTTTTTTTTAAATTTTGAGCCAAATATCTATAGCATTCAAGCCCATCATCACCACCGTCAAGCGCAAGAAGCGGATTATATTTATTTACTTCAGGTTCAAGATCTTTTATATAATTTTTCTTAATATATGGAGGATTTGAAATTATGATATCAAATTTTTCATCTATATTTCCATTCCAGTTACTTTTTATAAAACTAATGTTATTAATTTCCAGATTTTTAGCATTTTTTTTAGCGATTTCAAGTGCTTTATCACTTATATCTACTGCTGTTCCTTTAGAACCTTTATATATTTTTAATAAAGTTAAAATTAAGCAGCCACTTCCAGTTCCAAGATCTAAGATATTTAATTTTTCACTATAATTTGTAAAATTTTTAATAACTGCTTCTATTAAAATTTCACTATCATTACGTGGAGTTAACACATTACTATCAACATAAAAATCATAATCCCAAAACGTTTTAATACCAATTATATTTGCAACTGGTTCTCTATTTATCCTTCTTTCTAAGAATTTATTAAATTTACAAATATCCTCATCTGAAACGATATTATTAAAATTCAAATATATTTTGCTAATACTTATATTGAACAAATATGACAAGAGATTTTCAACATCAACATTCGGAGTTGAAATTCCAACCCTTTCTAAAATATCAACTCCACTTGAATATAATTCTTTTAAATTCATTATTTCATCATAGGTTCAATAATTTTAGATAGACCTTCCCCATTTAAAGTATAATCAGGTTCACCTTTATTTCTTTTTAGTTCGATCACACCAAGATCATCTTTTGTATTTGAATTTTTCTTAATAGCATTATCCAAATTTTCGAATACTTTATTTACAACATTTTCAGAATAATTTTCGTCTTTAGAAGTCCCATTATTTTTCGCTTCTTCTTTTATTGTATCTACAAATATATTTTTATAATTAGACATTATTAAACTGTAATTTTTTAATGAAATTTTAAGTTCACCATAATTATAAGGATCACCTTGATCTTTATAAATTTGACCACTTAGACTGAAAAAATCACCTTTATTTGAAATTGAATTAATATTAGTTATTTTTATAATTGAACTAACTATATCATCTTTCTCTTTTGTAAACGATGACGATATATCAAACTTTATATTATAAACTGGTGGCTCATTTTCCATATTATCTACTTTAATCTGGGTATTAACAACATCAAAATTCTGCAAATTTTGTAAATCACCAATTATAGAAAAATCAAATGTATTGTTATTTTTTGTTGATTGAAGTGAAAACTTAGAATTTCCAGCTGTGTATAATGTTTTATTATCATTACTTATAACTCTATAGCCAACATCTGAATAATAAAAATCCTTGAACGTTTTATCTGAATTCAAACTAAAATTAACATTTGGAATATCATTAAATACAACATTATATTTGATATTAGTACTTTGATCATCAATGGTTATATCTTTAAAAAACACTTTGAATTTCTTTCCAAAAACGATACTTGATAATTTAACTTCCTTGATATCAACTTTATTTTGAACCAACATTAAAGCACCATTTGATATATGCAAATCACTAATTACTATGTTGTTATAAAATGGAAAGCCCGATACCTTAATTGAAGAATATTTATAATCTTTCAATTCCTCAACAACAATATTTTTAGTTTTTGACGAAACGCTTCTCCAAAAAAAATAATATATTGATACAATTACAATGAATATTACAAAAGCACTTAAAAAAGCTTTCAAATTCGAATTTTTTTGATTAAAACTACCTTCAACACCGTTACTAGAAACTTCTATTTCATTGTTTTCTTTTAATTCTTGATTTTCCATATTATCTTTTAGACCTCATTAATTATTGATTTTTATAAAATATCGATTACAATAAGTACACTGTATCATTTATATAAATGGTATCATAATAAATCAATGATAAAATGAAAAAAATATTAATAATTACATTTATTATTTTAATGAACATATATTCTACTAATGCTGAAGAAGTAAAAACTGCTGATAGTAATTTAGGAAATGTAATTAATATGGCTGATAATCCTAATAAAATAGAGAACAACCAAAATAAATCTATCTTAAACAATAGTCAAGAAAAGGATAAATTACAGATTAGTAATACGATAGAAGATTCAAAAACTAATAATGATAACATTTCAATAGAAGCCATTGAAGTCGACGATGAAAAGATAGATGAAGATTCTATAATTTCAAAAATTGATAAAACTTTTGAAAAACTCGACGTTAATAAAGATAAAGTAATTGACGAAACCGATATAAGCGAGGCTTCAAAAAATGACTTTGAACTCTCTGATAAAAATAATGATGGTATTCTATCAAAAGATGAGTTCTTTGAGCGTATTTGTAATGAAAGCTGCGATAATGGAGAATGTGAATGTAAAAATTATAGCAATAAAGAAGATTTAAGCTATATGAAGGAATATTGGAATATAATAGATAGTGACAAAAATGGAAACATATCACTTCAAGAAAAGTTGCAAGATGACCTAAATAATTTTTATTTATTAGACACTGATAAAGATGGAAAGGTTTATAAAGAAGATTTAGCAGCTCAATTTTATTAATTTAATTGTGAAAGTAATGAAAATTTTAGAAGATAGAAAAAAATTGGCTAAGCTTGTTTTTGAGATACTTGAGAAAAAATATACAAAAGAGCTTCTAACCGAATTAGATTACATAAATAATTATACATTACTTATTTCAGTTTTATTATCAGCTCAAGCAACAGATGAAAGAGTAAATAAAGTTACAAAAGAACTTTTTGAAAAAGTTAAAACACCAAAAGAAATGATTCTTCTTGGAGAAAAACAATTAAAAGAATATATTAAGTCAATCAATTATTTTAATACAAAAGCAAAAAATATAATTAATTTATCAAAAATATTAGTTGAAAAATTTGATTCAGAGGTCCCTTCTAATAGAGAAGATTTAGAAATTCTCCCTGGTATTGGAAGAAAAACAGCAAATATAATTCTTAATATATCTTTTAATCAACCAACTATAGCCGTTGATACACATGTTTTTAGAGTTTCAAATAGAATTGGTTTAGTTGCCACAAAAAATGTTCTTGATACGGAAATAGAATTATATAAAATTATACCAAATAAATATATACAATTCACGAATCATTGGTTAGTCTTGCTGGGTAGATACATTTGTAAAGCCAGAAAACCTAAATGTGATGAATGTCCATTAGAGAAAATTTGTGAAAAAAATTTGCAATAAAATAGCTAGACTTTTTAAATAAAAGCGGTTATTTATAACTATATATGTGGTTTTTTGAATTTATGAAGAATATTTTCTTTATTTTCTTTTTTTGTGTGTTTTTTAGCAACTCTTTCGGAGCTGAAATAGTTGACAATGTATTAAAAGAAGAAAAGAAATTTGGCGATTGGACAATTGTTTGTCAAAGAGATGTAATGTCTGATAAGCCAACATGCAGAATTTTTTCAAGTTTTTTTAATGATTCAGCGTCGGTGTATATACAACCAAATAATAAAGTAGCAAATCAAGTTGTTATAATTATACCATCTGCTATTGAAAAAACAAAAGTAATAGTAAAAGTTGATAAGAATAATTTGATTACATCTGACCCAATTGATAAAAAAAATGGATTTGGAATAGTTCCATTCTCTCCATATAGACAAAAGTTGATGCTATCTGAGTTAAAGACTGGGCAAGATATGTATATAAGGTTTACTGTCCGTGATCCAAAAGTTGCGGATGGGATAGGGGAAATAACCGCCAAAATTTCTTTGGTGGAATTCTCAAAATTACTTGTTTACTATGACATGAAAATGAATAATAGTAAATAATTTATTAATAATTTTATGGTAAAATATGACTACAAAAATTGCTATAAATGGTTTTGGAAGAATCGGAAGATGTGTTTTCAGAGCATTCTTTGAAAATCAGAAGAAATATAAGGATCTAGAAATCGTTGCAATTAACGATTTAGCACCATTAGAGACTAATCTTTATTTATTAAAGTATGACTCAGTTCATGGAAAATTTGCTGGCGAAGCCAAAATTGAAAATGGCAATATGGTTGTTGATGGAAAAACAATCAAAGTTGTTTCTGAGAAAGATGCAACTAAATTACCTTGGAAAGAGTTAGGAATTGATATCGTTCTTGAATGTACAGGATTATTTTTGGATAGAGCTAGTGCTACACCACATATAGTAGCTGGTGCTAAAAAGGTTATGATGTCTGGTCCTACAAAGACTTCTGACACGGTTAAAACTATAGTTTTAGGCGTAAACGACAAAGAATTAAAGGGATCTGATGATATGATTTCTAATGCTTCTTGTACTACAAACTGTTTAGCTCCTATGGCTAGAGTTTTAGATGAGGTATTTGGAATTGAAAAGGGTCATATGACTACAATTCACTCATATACTAATGATCAAAATATTCTTGATAGAGTTCACAAAGACTTAAGAAGATCAAGAGCAGGCGCTCTTTCTATGATTCCTACATCAACTGGTGCTGCTAAGGCTGTTGGCTTGGTATTACCACAATTGAAAGGAAAATTAGATGGTGTTTCAATTAGAGTTCCAACTCCAGATGTATCATTTGTCGATTTGAGCTTTCTTTCTAAAAAGGATGCAACTGTTGAAGAAGTTAACGCTGCTATTTTGAAAGCTTCTACAGATCCAAAGATGCATGGCGTATTAGAAATTGTTACTGATCCAGTAGTTTCTATGGATTTAGTACATGATGTACACAGCTGTATTTTTGATGTTTCTCAAACTAAAGTTCTAGGTAAAAACTTTATTAGAGTTGGCGCTTGGTATGATAACGAATGGGGCTATTCTAACAGAATGCTAGACCTTTGTTTAATTTGGAAATAATTAGAAAATTTTCCATATAAAAAAGGAAATTTTTAATAAAATAGGAGAAATAATTAGTTTCTCCTATTTTTTATATTAAGATAATAATTAATGGCATAAAGTTTTATAATTAAAAATAATTCCTCAAAAATAATATTTATAAATATAATAAATATTTATATCTGATTTTTCACAAAAAAATACTTATTTAAAAAGAATAAGAAAATTTTCAAGGTTTTTAAAGGAAGTTATAAATTTTATATCAAAAAATAAAATCTTAATGTCTTAAGAGCGCAAATTAAAAAGTAAATATAAATTAATATAAAAAAATAAAGACACAATTTACAAAAATATTATATTATTTAAATAATGTTTACCAAAAAAACTTAAATAATACCTGTTTCAAGAATATAATTTTATTTATATAAATTAAACTAAAAATAGGCTAACTACATAAATAATTTCTTTACAAAAAAATTTGTTCAAAAAAGGTAAAATATTAAAAATATTGGCGGAAATATCTTAATTATATATTTTATTATCAATAATCCGTTATTTTCAAATATTTTAAAACAACAATTAGAATTTTAGAAAAAATTAAATTAAATTATTATGCAAAATGCTTTTATTTATTAAAAATTCTAAATTATTTATA
>Ga0172378_10007152_pt1 | contig 10387 bp, 8 predicted proteins | sample GrowelOW332metaG_FD_119755 | JGI IMG/M metagenome (GOLD analysis project Ga0172378, IMG submission 119755) | Groundwater microbial communities from an aquifer near a municipal landfill in Southern Ontario, Canada - Pumphouse #3_1 metaG | ecosystem: Environmental > Aquatic > Deep subsurface >... | reverse complement strand
TTACTTCCTCTCAAGTAACATGGCGGCGAGACAGTTGCTCAAGAGGGAAGGAAAAAGCGAGAAACTTTCAAAGAAAAACAAGCATTCGAAACGTCTTTTATTCGACGATACCTGCGTCTTTGATCTTGGCGGGCGCCTGATCCGTCTCATGAACACTCCAGGTCACACTCCCGGTTCGACCGTCTATCTCGACGAGAAAGAACATTTCTTATTCACGGGCGATGAGGTTGAGCCATGGCTTTGGCTTCAGTTGCCCGGCTCTCTCAGCGTCGAAAAGTGGCTGCCGAATGCCAAAAATATTCTTTCGCTTTGCAATGATTACACCGTCTATAGCGGCCGCTATAATGGCGCCTTGCCGAAAGAGGCGATTCAAGAACTCGTAGAGCGCGGCGAAGAATTGGTAAAAGGCGCTAAAGGAATCAAAGTCTCACGCGGTGTTTACGCCTATCCGGATAATCGCCGGCAAGAACATGCGGTGATTTGGTACAAGAAAATAAAATAACCCTGCAAATCGCATCTTAAATTTTCAAAAGGACTAGGGATAAAAAATAGGCCGGCTTCGGACCGGCCCACTTTTTATGAAAGTCAGCAACCAATTAGGCTGCGGCGATGGTAATTGTCGTATCGCCCGTGATTTGGAACGACTTGCCGAAGGTGTATTCACCCGTCTCTTCGTCGGCGGTGGCGTCTGCATCAATGATTGTGGTGGTTCCGGTCATCACCTTGACATGGAAGTTGTTTCCGCAATCATCGTTCACCGAGAGATAGACGGAAGTGTTTTTGGTCACGGTGAAGATCTTATCCTCATAATTCTCGCCCGATGAAGTGACTGTAACGAAAAATTCGTCCATGTCATAAGTCAGCGTTACCGTCACCTTGTTTCCCGCATCCGGATCCACTTTGAAGGTAGCGGAAACCTTCACATCGAAGTCCGGCATTACGAAACTTGCATTGCCCGTGGCGACATCGATAGTTGCGCTCACGTCAGAAGCGGTGCCATCCGTCTTCGTGATTGCGATTGCATCGAGAATGTAGCCGCTTGTCGGAGTCACCGTGAGAGCAACTGTTTCGCCAGCCGCGTAGGTGCCGCCGATCCGATCCATCGCGATGCTTCCGTTCGTTGAAGCGACAATGCTTGAAGTGTGGCTGGCTTCAGCATAAAGAGTCACGTTGATTGCGGTCGCGGTGTTCGGAATGCTGAGCAAGGCGAAAGAAAGCCCGGCTTCGTCACTCAGGCCAACTTTTTCACCGCCATTCACCGATGCGCCGGTGAAGATGTAACCACTCTTGGCTTTCGCAACGACATAGAGCGAATTGCCCGGTACCGCAGTCGTCACCGACTCGCTGTAACCCGGATCATCCGTGTAATAAAGGACGGTTGCGATATTCGCATTCGTCATCGTGGTGATGGTCATGGCGTCTGCGAAGGTGATGGCGAAACTGACATCGGCATCCGGCATCGTAAACTCGATTTTGCTCAATGTTTGGCTGACAATGTTTTCGCTCGGGATCCCCGTTGGGGTAAGGCTCTTGACATAGACGCCTGTTTTGGCAAAAACCGAGACGCTCACGCTTTCGCCGTTGAGTGCCGAAGTGGGCAGGGCGCTGCTATCGCTCATGTATTTATCTTCATCGAGGCCATTGTAGGTGATGGTGTGTTCGGTATGGGTCTCGCCGGTGAAACGGACGACAACATCATCGGTTAACTCGGCTCCGTTAGGACGGATGGCAACTTCGTAATGGCCATAGGCTATTTTCGTGATGGCGGTCAAGGAACTATCGAAGGGGATATCGATCCAAGTCTTAGTCGTATCCTTGGCAAGCCGATATTCAGCTTTGGTGATGAGATAGGTCTCCGCGCAGATGGCGTGGAAGTCCAAATAATCGTATTTTTCCCTGGCTAAGACGCCGAGCGGAGTGACGTTGGCGTTTTCTTCGAAAGAAACGCTGTGGCCATCGGTTTTGATGTGCTGCTGAACGCTGTAGCAAGCCAGGATCGACGCATCTTTTTCTGGCATCGCAACTTCGATGTCGACAGTTTTGGAGAAGGTGACGCCCTCGGGGAAGACCGGCTTATAGCAAACTCCATTTACATAGACATAGATGTGATCGAGATGGCCGCTCGAGGCAGCGAAGTTCTCGCCCAAGGTGGTGCCGGCGGTCAAAGTGATGGTCTTTTTGCTTCCGCCTTCGAACTCATCGCCTTGTTTTACCGAAAGAGTGAAAAAATCTTCGGAATAGTCGCTGACGGATGTGATTTGATACTTCGCTGAGGCGCTTGTTGAAGAGACCGACGATGTGCTTGAAGAGGAGTTTGAAGAAACTCCTGTTGAAGAACTGGATGAGATACTCGAGGAAGAAGTCGGGACGGAACTCGCTGAAGAAACGCCCGTCGTCGAACTGACGCCGGCGCTCGGCCCGCATCCCGTTAAGAGCAACGCGGCAGTTAAGACGAAAATGAATTTGCTGTTTTTCATATATTTTTATTTCTTTTTCCTTATTTTAAAGTGTTATTGGCCGAGGGTAGCGGACGTCACGGCTTTCGGAATCGTGGTGGTTCCGACATCGCTATAGGTGACGGTGACGGTTTCTTCTTCTCCGAAGCCCATCGAGGCATTGAGGAAGGTTTCTTTGATGCTCGGCAATCTGGCGGAGTCGATGCTTATCCGGCAGCTATCAGCGGCGTAAGTGTAGGGGTTGTAGCGGGCTCTAGAAGGCTCTAACGCGGCAAATACCGAGGTCTCATAACCTGACTGGCAAACGTATTCCGATTGGGATTTGCTAAAGAAATTGGTGCTGATGGCGGTGTAGGAAGGCCTTTCTTCATCGTAGGTGGTTTGGGCGCTTGACTTTTTAAAGGTGGTCGTTGGCGAATCGTAACTGTAGACGCTGAGGAATGCATCACTTGAAGCGGCTTTCGTCATATAGAGATCCCCGGTCGACAAACCAGGGGTGCTGTAATAAAGATCGGTATCGTAATAGGCGCTTTCGCCAGCGAAATAGATCTTCCACTTTTGTGAAGTGATTAAATTCATCTCGCCAGATTTGAGAGTGAAGGTGCAGGTGAAATTATTGCCCAGTGCTTGGAACGCAGTGGCCAAAGCGCTCTTATCCGTCCCGTCGTCTGGGAGCGGGGTTAATGCCGGAAGAGTAATTGCTGATCCGCTCGCGCTGAAAGAAATATGAAACTCGCCGATTAGACGGACCAAAGGCGACACTTGCTTTGATTGATAAGCCAAGGTGAAAGCCTGAAAGGAGCCGCCATTGAGCGTCAGCGAAGCTTTGACGAGAGAGCGGTCTTTGATGTGGTCAAAAGAATAGCCGAACCAAGAAGCAACTTGGCGGGCGAAGCCTTCTTTGAGGGCATAGGTACCGTCTTTGTTGTCCGTGACATCTTCTACATCCAACATTTCAAAGGGGTTATAGAAGGACGTCTCATAACGGATTCCGTCCGTAGTCAGATCGTTATCATAAATGGCGTTTTTCTCATTCAAGAGTCGCTCTTGGAGGAAGCCTTTCTCATCGGCATGGTAATAACGAGGAATGGAGTCGTTGTCTTTTGCCCCGGCAGCAGCGTCGTAGGTCAGCGTTTTTACAACCGCTTCCTTTTTATTTGAATCGAGCACCACACGTTGCGCCTGGCCGTTTGAGGCCACTTGGCCATTGGAATCTAAATAGCTTTCGCGGACATAAGCGGTGGCATCGAATCCGGCCTTTATCGATGCGATGGCCAAAGTCAGGGGGCTTGGGGTGAGCGAAGAGGAGGAGGCCGGAAGCGAAACGCTTGAGGAAGTGACAGTTTGGCAACCCAATAAACAAAACGATGTCAAGACAAGACGGAGCGATTTTTTCATAATTCATCCTCTTTTTGTTAACTTAGTATTTATCAACGGGTTGTTTTTTCAATGTTTTATCGCTAAAACAGATATGAAAACGCTTCATCCTGATATCAAAGAAAAGGCCCTTATCAATTGCGATAAAGGCCTTGTTTTATGGATGTCTATTTGTCGGTCTTGCGGGCGGGCGCCCCGCCCTCGCGGGCCTCGAGGCAGCGCCGGAGGATCTGCATCATCATGTGGTCGAAGCCCATGTGGAGGTCCTCCGTTATCTGCATGTCGTCGGCCGGCACGCGGAGGTGGTAGTCCGCCATCCTGTCCAGCTCGCCCCCGTCGTAGCCGGTCATGGCGGCGACCTCGATCCCCTGCCCCTTCGCGTACCCGGCGGCCTTGACCACGTTCCTCGAGTTCCCGGACCCCGAGATCGCCAGGATCAGGTCGCCCTTCCGGAGCTTGTTCTCGATCTGGTAGAAGAAGACGTCGTCGAAGGAGACGTCGTTCGCGACCGCCATCAGGGTCGGGACGTTGTCGTTGAGGCAGACGAACCTGAACCTCCTCCCCACGCCCGAGCAGGCCCCCTTGTTGAAGTCGCAGACCATGTGGGAGGCGGTGGCGGAGCTCCCGCCGTTGCCGAAGACGTAGACGGTCCCCTCCCGCTCGTAGCAGGCGAGGAGGGCGCCCATCGCCCGGCTCAGCTCGGCGGCGTCGAGGCCTTGGATCGCCCTGACCTCGCGGGCGTAGTAGTCTTTGATGTCCTTCGTGAAATCTATCATGGCTAACTTCTTTCTTTTCTTATTTTAACTTATTTCATTTTCAAGATGGTCGAAATCGCTTCGTGAAGACATGAGGCGGTAAAGGTTGGCTGGGCCTCGCTATACTTTTTGTTATAGTTGGGATCGCCGCAGGTAAGCAAAACGGTTCGGCAACCGGCGTTGATGCCAGTTTGGACGTCCTGCTTAGTGTCGCCGATCATCCACGAGGCGGCAAAATCGATGTTGTAACGCTTCTGAGCTTTCAGTAACATCCCAATCTTTGGCTTGCGGCATTCGCAGGCGATTTTTAATTCCTTTACTTCTCCAGGAAAACCGCCATCGGGGTGATGGGGGCAGAAATAGAGATCATTGAGGTAAGCGCCTTGCTGGCCTAAAAGATCTTCCATTTTGTTATGGATGTTATGGAGTTCTTCCAAAGTGGTTTCGCCCCGGGCTACGATGGGTTGATTAGTGATGCAGATGGCCAGATATTCGGAAGCATTGATCATTTTGATTGACTCGGCCGCGTCCGGTTGAAGTTCCATCATCGATGCGTTGGTGACGAAATCCCCGAAGCGGTTGATGGTGCCATCCCGATCCAAAAAAATGCACTTTTGCTTATTTGAAAGGTTTTTTGCAGAGATAATGCCGTTACTGCAATCTTGGCTGACGGCAAAATACCTTTCAGGCGTTCCGCAATCTTTGACGTACTCGCTGCTGCGGTAGGCATAGGCGGTTCCTTCTTCGACGAAATGATTGAGGATGATTTTTTCGAAATCGACTTTGGCAGGCGAAGTTAAGAAATGGAGGATTTTCTTGTTGATGACATAGAGTCCGGCATTGGTCAAATTCTCGTAGAAAGAGGTCCGGAGGTTGTTTTTACTGTCGATCTTGGTTATCTTATCCTCGGAATCCGCGATGACGACGTCGCTGTCGAACGGATGACCATTCGGGTGAACAAACGCCGAAATCATCGCGCCTTTATCGTTATGGAAGGCGATGAAACGCCGCCAATCGATGTCAAGCATCAAATCGCCAAAGAGCAAAATAAAATCTTCTTGATAACGTTTGGATAACAGATAAAGGGCGCCGCCGGTCCCCAGCGGCTCCGTCTCTTCGATGTAATGGATTCGCACGCCATAACGGGTGCCATCGCCAAAAAAGTTCTCAATGCACTCTTTTCCGGTTTCCGAAACCACGAGAATGATCTCTTTGATGCCGGATTTGCAAAGATTTTCGATTTGCCACTGCAAAATCGGTTTGCCGCAAATCTCGACCATCGGCTTCGGGAGCGCATCCCCCGTGATGGTTTTTAAACGCGTACCGGCGCCGCCGGCCTGAATGAGTGCAATCATGTTTTACTCCATGAAAATAATCGAGCAGCCGGCCTGATCGAGTTCGAAGGGCATCTCCTTCAGGTTCGAAAGGGCTTTTCGTACGCCGGCTTTCGCCGTGTCGGTCGGGACATAGAACAGCAAGAAGCCGCCGCCGCCCGCGCCGAGGAGCTTGCCGCCCGTCGCGCCCGCGCCGATCGCCTTCTCGTAGCTTTCGTCGATCATCGGATTCGAGATGCCGCTCGCGAGCGATTTCTTGATCGCCCAGCTGTCGGCCAAGACCCCGCCCAAAGCGTCGACGTTGTTGCCCTCGAGCTCGTCTTTGAGAGTCCGCGTCATCGCGCAAAGTTTCTTCGTGCTTTCGATCTTCGTCTCGTCCGTGGCCAGATTCTTTGCCTCCTTCGCCAGGATCCCGTTCGCGTCGCGGACGTCGCCGGTGTAGAACATCAAGAGGTTGTTCTGGAGTTTCTGGTAGGATTCGTGCTTCATGATGACGGGTTCCACCTTGACGAATCCGTCGGGGCAGAACTCGTAGTATTTAAGGCCGCCGAACGCCGCGGCGAACTGGTCTTGCTTGCCGATCGGGTGGCCCAGTTTCGCGATCTCGACGTCGCAGGCCTCTTTCGCGACCTTATAGGTAGAGGCGGCCTGCTCGGTCCAGGTGTACATCAGTTTCAGCAAGGCGACGGTGAAAGAGGAAGAGGACCCGAGCCCGGTCCCCGACGGGATGTCGGCCATCGAGGTAATCTCGATGCCTTTGACGGCGAAGTCGCTGAGGACCTGCCGAAAGATCTGATGCTCGATCTTCGCCGGGTCGGTCACGACCTCAGTCTTCGAATATTTGAGGGTGATCGAGTCCTTGTTGAAGGCTTTGTTGATCGCCAGATAGACGTATTTCCGGATGCTGGTCGAGAGGACGCAGCCGCCATATTTTTCATAGAACGAGGGAATGTCGCTCCCGCCGCCGCAGAAGCTTACGCGGAAGGGTGCTCTGGAGATGATCATTTCTTTTTATTTCCTTCTTGCCCGCCTATTTTATCACGTGGGGCAAGTGATTCGTGCTAAAATTTGCCCGAAGGAAAATGCAAAATGTCAAGTCAAGATATTCTGACGATTGATTTCGGCACGCAAAGCGTGCGGACGGGGATCTTTGATGCGGAGGGCAATGTATTGGCGATGGAGAAAGAGAAGTATGCTCCCGCTTATTTCTCGACGTTCCCAAACTATGCCGAGCAGGATCCGAATTATTACTTCGACTGCCTCTGCGTTTGTACCCAGCGTTTGGTGAAAGAACATGCCAATTTATTGAAGAATGTTGCAGGCATCACCCTGACATGTTTCCGCGACAGTGCGGTTTTGCTCGACCAAGACATGAAAGTCATTCGTCCGATGATCCTTTGGCTCGATCAGCGGACCGCTGAATGCCGAAAGAAACTCCCCGCTTATCAGCGGGCCCTTTTCCGTCTTATTGGCAAAACGGACACCATCAATTTCAACCGCAAACGTTCGGTCGGCAACTGGCTCGCCGAGAACGAGCCCGAAAATTGGGCCAAGGTCAATAAATACGTCAATGTCTCTACTTACTTTATTTATCTTTTGACTGGTGAGCTCAAAGACTCGGCTTCAAACCAATCCGGCCACTACCCGATTAACGACAAGAAGCGGGAATGGGATAAGAATCCTGAAAAGGATTTGACCGGCCAGATTTTCAATCTCAAAAAGAGCATGCTTTGCACTTTGGTCCCCGAAGGCTCCTTGATTGGGGCCATCACGAAAGAAGCTGCGGAGAAAACCGGCCTTCCCGTCGGTCTTAAGATGTATGCCTGCGGCAGCGACAAGTCCTGTGAAACTTTGGGCTTAGGCGTTATCAACGATCAGGTCGGCGCCCTTTCTTATGGCACCGCCTCAAGCATCGAAACCACCCGGACCCGCTACACGGAATCCGAGCCATTTTTGCCGGGATTCCCATCCTGCATTCCGGGCTACTATAACATGGATATTCAGATTTATCGTGGCTATTGGATGATTAATTGGTTCCTCAAAGAATTCGGCGGACGCGAAGTGAATAGCATCATGATGAGCGATGTCTCAGCTGATGACTATAACCGCAACCTGAAACTGGTACCGCCTGGTTCTGACGGTTTGGTTCTTCAGCCTTATTGGGGGCCGGGTTTATCCCGTCCCTTAGCCAAAGGGGCCGTCATCGGTTTCTCCGACGCGATTACAAAAGAACATTTCTACCGTGCCATCATCGAAGGCATCGCCTATGCCCTCCGAGAAGGCTTAGAGCATTTTGAGAAGAAAATTCACCATTCGATTCCGATCCTCCGTCTCAGCGGTGGCGGCGCTCAATCAGATGGGATTTGTCAAATCACCGCCGATGTCTTCGGAAGAGAAGTCAGCCGGGTTCAAACCGTTGAAACATCTTCCTTAGGTGCCGCTATCGCTGGCTTCTTGGCAATCGGGGTTTATCCTAACGCCGAAGAGGCGACGAAGGCGATGGTACGGGTCAAGGACACGTTTAAACCGAATCCCGAAGTGCATAAGAAGTACGATTATCTCTACAAGAAGGCTTACCGTCAGATGTATCCGTCCTTAAAAGGAATCTACCAGAACATCAAGGATTTCAATATGGCGGAAGAAAAAGAGGCCCGATCCAAAGCGAAGAAGGGCTAAAACTAAGACCTTTCCCCGAGGGGGGACCAGCCCGAGATGGGCAATGCGGAATTCTGCTGACGCGGAGCCGCCTCACTTTTTCGGGGAAGGATTTTAAAACAAGAATGAAAAGGCTCCAGGACGCAGGAGCCTTTTTGTTCTGACAAAATGAGGAAGACGTTTTAGCCGATATCCGCAATGGAAGCAAGATAGAAGGCCAGAACGGTAACAATGAACGTCAAGACGACGAAGACGTCGGTGATAAGTTTGGATTTATCCATAACAGATTTGCCTCCCTTGCAAGACCATTATTAGAGATTTCGAGGGGACTTCAAGTGGAATAATAAGGCAAAATCTTTACTTTTAAAACCGAGGAGGAATCGAATTAAAATTTCAATTGTTTGGAAAAGCAACCACTCAAAAACTAAAATAGTGCCTACTCTTATTTATTAGCTAGTGGTTGCTATTTTTCCCTAGGTTTTCGAAACTGCTGAAAGCGCTTCCAGCCATTTGTTTCGGCCTCATCAGGAAATTTTAATAAAATAGCGGTAAATATTTCCCGGTATGCGTTTTTCTTTTGATTTGTGGCTCTGCTTCTTGGAAGAGAAAAGGATCAGTTTCTGAGCCGAAGAAAAAAGCAATTACTATCTCGTTGCGGCCAAAGGTAAGCCGGAGACGGATTGTAAAAATCATTTGAATAGGTGCTATTTTGTTTACGGAAACGTTTTCGGGAGTCTTATCGATTTATTTCGTATCTTCTTGTTTGCCTAAGAATTGCGAATTATAGAGGTCGGCATAGAAGCCATTCTTTGCCAAAAGTTCTTGATGGGTGCCCATCTCGATGATTGCTCCTTGGTTCATCACAAGGATTTGCTTCGCGTTCTTGATGGTGCTTAAACGGTGGGCGATGACGAAAGAGGTGCGGTTGAGCATGATCTCATCCATCGCATCCTGAATCGCCTTTTCGGTTCGGGTGTCGACGCTGGAGGTCGCTTCGTCGAGAATCATGATTTTTGGCTTCGAACAGATCGCTCGGGCGATCGTGATGAGCTGGCGCTGGCCCTGGGAGACGTTGCTGCCGTCCTCATTTAACACGAAATCGTAGCCGTCAGGCAGAGTCTCAATAAAGTGATCAACCCGAGCTGCTTTGGCTGCCGCATAGACTTCCTCATCGCTGGCGTCGTTATTGCCATAGCGGATGTTTTCTTTGATGCTTCCATTGAATAGCCAAGTTTCCTGCAGGACCATGCCGATCGCCCCGCGGAGGGTGTGGCGGGCGTAGTGGCGGGTATCGATACCATCGAGATAGATGGAGCCCTTGTTGATTTCGTAAAAGCGCATGATCAAATTCACCAAGGTGGTTTTGCCCGCCCCCGTTGGGCCAACGATAGCGATGGTCTCACCAGGAAGAACCTTTAGATTCATGTCTTGGATCAAAGGCTTGTCCGGGCTATAGGAGAAAAAGACATGGTCAAAGACGACTTCGCCTTTGATCTTGTCATCACTCGTGATGGCATCTGGGGCATCCGGTTCTTCTTCTTTGCTATCGAGGATGGCAAAAACCCGTTCAGTCGAAGCGGTGACTGATTGGAAAGTCGAAGAGATCTGGCCCAACATTTGGAAGGGCTGGGAGATGATATTAAGGAAGAAAAGAAAGGCGACGAGGATACCAAGACTATTGCCATCGGCGTAGATCAAGCCTGAACCGACCGCGACGGCGACAAAGCCCACTTGAGAGATAAAACGCATCGAAGGATAAATAAAGCCGGAGATCCATTGGGATTTTCGATCCGCTTCGGTCATCTCATCA
>Ga0172378_10007149_pt1 | contig 10389 bp, 7 predicted proteins | sample GrowelOW332metaG_FD_119755 | JGI IMG/M metagenome (GOLD analysis project Ga0172378, IMG submission 119755) | Groundwater microbial communities from an aquifer near a municipal landfill in Southern Ontario, Canada - Pumphouse #3_1 metaG | ecosystem: Environmental > Aquatic > Deep subsurface >... | reverse complement strand
GAGCGATACGCTGGCAAGTGGCGAAAGGATAGAAATTAGAGGTTTTGGCAGTTTTTCGTTACACCATCGTTCCGCTCGTTTGGGACGAAACCCCAAAACCGGTGATTCCGTCTCTTTAACAGAGAAGCATGTGCCGCATTTTAAACCGGGAAAGGAGTTACGGGATATGGTCGATGCTTCCAGGGAAAAATTTAAAATTGTCGATTAATATCCACTATTGACGCGGTAAGCACCGCTGCAACGTTTTATGATTTCAAGTCGCGTTGTGTGTATATGATTCTCGAGTGGCGACAGCAGTCGCCACTTTTGATTGACGCTCTTTTCCGAAATTAGGTCTGAATTAGGCCGCACTCATTTTTAATCAGGCCGGTCGTTAGTGAGTTCATTCGATCATTATTACAATTATGATCCTGGCTATGGTTATAGTCTTGACGATTTGTTAAGTGTTCCCGCACCGCAGGAGCCGGACGATTTCAGTCTGTTTTGGCGGGATAAATACCAAGCAACCCTCGCTCAATCGCCGCAACTTATTTTGAATTACCAATGCCTACGGGCAGGGTATAAGGTTTACGACATCAGTTATCAGTCTACCGATGGCATCCGGATAGCAGGTTGGTTGTTGGAGCCGGAATCGCAACTCATCACCCAATGCATTGTCGTCGGCCATGGCTATGGCGGCAGAGAGCAGCCGGATTATCATTTGCAAATCCCTGGTGCGGCATTATTGTTCCCTTGCTTTCGCGGCATATCGCGTAGTCGCTGCGATAATTTTCCGGATCAGCCGAGTCAGCACGTCGTACACGGTATCGATCATCCTAAAAACTATATTATTGGCGGCTGTGTCGAGGATCTTTGGTTGGCGGTATCTGCACTGGCCAAGCATTATCCGGCAATGGTTGATAGTATCGGCTACATGGGCATCAGTTTTGGTGGCGGTATCGGCGCTTTGGCCGCACCGTGGGACGATAGGATTAAACGGGTTCATCTCAATGTGCCGACGTTCGGCAATCAGCCCTTGCGCTTAAGCTTGCCGACCAGCGGCAGTGCCGCCGCGTTAAAGGCTTATAGTCAACAGCATCATCACGTATTTGACACATTGGCATATTACGATGCCGCTGTTTCCGCACGTTATGCATGGCAGCCTTTGCATGCGGCCGTAGCGTTATTCGATCCGGTCGTCGCGCCGCCGGGACAGTTTGCGATTTACAATGCCTGGGCGGCCGAGAAATCGTTGTTCGTGCTGGATGCCGGGCATTTCGATTACCCGCGTAAGTTTGATCAAGAGCGTCAGCTTATCTCGGAATTGCAAAGTTTTTTTGGAGTTACATCGCTTTAAATTATGAATCGCGAATATCACCACTGGTATAGCCCGCGTTTGGGCAGAGACATGGAGTTTCTGATTTTTGGCCATGCCGGTGTCAAAGTGTTGATTTTTCCGACTCGTGACGGCCGTTTTTACGAATACGAAAATCTCAGGATAGTCGATAGTCTGCGCGCGAAAATCGAGGCCGGACAGTTGCAGTTGTATTGCCTGGACAGCATCGATCACGAGACGTTCTACTGTTTCTGGAACCGTCCGGAAGACCGCATTCAACGGCATATGCATTTCGAGGATTATGTCCTGAACGAAATCATGCCGTTCATGGCCTTGAAAAATCCCCATCCCAGCGTCATTGCCCACGGTTGCAGTCTAGGCGCTTATCATGCCGCCAATATTGCTTTTAGACACCCGCAATTGTTTAAAAAGTTGGTGGCATTTTCCGGCCGTTTCGATCTGACCTTGGACGTGGAATACTTCAGAAACCTGTTTGACGGTTATTACGACGATAACATCTACTTTCATACGCCCACGCATTTTTTGCCCAATTTGAATTGCCCTGGGCAGTTGGCCGAATTGCGCAAAATGGAAATTACTTTGGTGATCGGAAAGGAAGATCCGTTTTTGCAAAATAATCACGATTTGAGCCAAATATTGGCGCGGAAGGGTATTCGGCATCAGTTATACGAATGGGAGGGACGGGCCCACCAAGGGCATTATTGGCGGCGCATGGCGCCTCTGTATATTTGATAGACTATTCCTTTCGTCTCCATCTCGTTAATTTACGTATGATTAAACGTATCCTGCTCGTCTTGTTGTTCTCCGTGTTGATTCTCGGCGGATTGTTTGGCATGAAATTTTTTCAGATCAATCAAGCCATCAGCCAGATGCAAGCGCCACCGCCACCGCTGGTTGCCGTCGCCGACGTTAAACATGAGCAATGGCCGGCCTCGTTGGCAGCGGTCGGCAGTTTACGCGCAGTCGCGGGCATTAACATCAGCAACGAAGTGGCCGGGCAAATCAAGGCGATACATTTCGAATCCGGGCAAGCCGTCAAGCAAGGACAATTGCTGATCGCGCTGGATAGCGCGACCGACCAAGCCGAGTTACAAGGTCTGCAGGCCGAGCAGCGCCTGGCGCAAATTCGTTATCAACGCAGCGCTCAGCTGAAAGACAAAAAATTCGTGTCGCAATCGGATTACGACCAAAACAAAGCCTTGTTGGAAGAAGCAAGCGCCGCGGTAAGTAGTAAACAAACGCTGATTGCCAAGAAGCAGATAAAAGCGCCATTTAGCGGCGAATTAGGCATACGCCAGGTGGATTTAGGCCAATATTTACCGGTCGGTTCCGCCATCATTCTGCTGCAACAACTCGATCCTATCTTTCTGGATTTCAGCTTGCCGGAGCGCTATTTAAGCCAACTCAATGTCGGTCAGCAAGTTGCCGTTAATGTTCAGGCGTATCCCGATCAATCTTTCGGCGGCGAAATCATGGCGATCAGCCCGGCGGTGGAGCAACAAAGCCGCTCCTTGAAAGTGCAGGCCCGCTTAAAAAATCAGGATAGAAGGCTGCATCCCGGTATGTTTGCCCAGGTGCAAATCGTTTCCGGAAAACAGAGTTCGGTATTAACCGTGCCGGATACGGCGGTTACATACAATCCTTACGGTGAGTCCGTGTTTTTGCTGGTCGGTAACGACAAAGGTTTTACCGCACAAAACCGGCAAGTACAAACCGGACAGAGCCGAGCGGGCAGGGTAGAGATTGTCAGCGGTCTCAATGCGGGGGATAAAGTAGTCAGTGCCGGACAGGTCAAACTGCGCAACGGCATGCCGGTGGCCGTGGACAGTCAAGCGGCGCCTGGCGAACGCGGGGCTGCGCAGTGAAATTTACCGATCTGTTCATCCAGCGGCCGGTGTTGGCCAGCGTAGTCAGCTTGCTGATTCTGATTCTGGGTTTGCGGGCGTTGACGGTATTGGAACTGCGCCAATACCCGGAAACCGAAAACACCGTGGTGACCATCACCACCTCTTATCCCGGCGCCGGCAGCGAACTGATCAAAGGGTTTATCACCACGCCCTTGCAGCAAGCCATCGCCGAAGCCAATGGCATCGATTATCTATCCTCCAGCAGTCGGCAAGGTAGCTCGGTAATCGAGGCGCATATGCGTCTGAACTACGACCCGAACGCCGCCGTCGCGGAAATCCAGGCCAAGGTCGCCAGCCAGCGTAACGTGTTGCCGGAAGAAGCCGAGGATCCGGTGATCACCTCGCAGACCGGCGACGACACGGCTTTGATGTATATCGCACTGTACAGCGATACCTTGCAAGCCGCGCAGCTCAGCGATTACATGCTGCGGGTGGTGCAGCCCAAGCTGCAAGCGGTGGCTGGCGTCGGCAAAGCGGCGATGTTGGGCAATAAGACCTTTGCAATGCGGATCTGGCTGGATCCGGAGCGGATGGCGGCGCTTGGCGTCACTGCCGGCGAGGTAGATCAGGTCTTGCGCGCCAACAATTATCTGTCCGGAGTGGGCGGCACCAAGGGCAATTACGTCAAGCTCGATTTGGGCGCCACCACCGACGCGGTCAGCCAGCAGCAGTTTCAACAATTGGTCGTCAGCAATCGCGGCGGCTCACTGGTGCGGCTGGCCGACATCGCCAATATCGAACTGGGTAGCGAAGATTACGATTCGGTGGACTGGTACAAAGGCAAAATGGCGATTTTCATGGGCATAGAACAAGCGCCCGGCGCCAATCCGCTCACCGTCGCCAAAGCCGTTAAGCGGCAATTAAAAGAGATCGAACGCGATCTGCCCGATGCGATGCATATATTGTTGCCCTACGACGCCAGCCAATTTATCGAGGATTCCATTCACGAGGTATTCAGCACCTTGCTGGAAGCGGTCGCCATCGTCTTGGTGGTGATTTTTTTGTCTTTGGGTTCGTTTCGAGCCGCCCTAATCCCGGCGGTGACCGTGCCTTTGTCCTTGGTGGGCGGTGCGTTTTTGATGCTGGCAATGGGCTTTTCGCTGAACTTGCTGACCATGCTGGCGATGGTATTGGCGATCGGTTTAGTGGTCGATGATGCGATCGTGGTGGTGGAAAACATTCACCGGCATATCGAGGACGGCCACACCCGGATGCAGGCTGCCATCGAAGGTGCTCGCGAACTGGGTCTGCCAGTCATCGCGATGACGACTACGCTTATTGCGGTTTACGCGCCGATTGGCTTCATGGGAGGTCTGGTCGGCACCTTGTTTACCGAATTTGCATTTTCCTTGGCCGGGGCGGTATTGATTTCCGGGATAGTGGCGCTGACCTTGTCGCCGATGATGAGTTCGCGCTTTTTGAAAGATGCCGGCCAACCCGGCCGCTTCGAACTGGCTGTCGAACATTTTTTCGACAGCTTGGCCCGCTTCTATCTGCGCTTACTGCACAAGGTACTGGAATATCCGGCGGCGGTGATGATGTTTGCGTTGCTGATGTTGGTTAGCATTTATTTCATGTTCATGCTCTCCAATAAAGAGCTGGCGCCGACCGAAGATCAAAGCTTTTTGTTCGCGATTTCCACCGCGCCGCAAACTGCCACCTTGAAATATAACGAAGTCTATGCGCGCGAGTTGATCAAGCAGTTTGAGAGCGTCCCGGAACACGAAGAAAGCTTTTTGATCATGGGCTTCGGCGGCGATGCCAACACCGTGTTCAGCGGCTTCAAAATGCCTTCCACATTTCAGCGCCAACGTTCGCTGGAACAGATCGTGCCGGAGTTGCAGAGCAAAGTGGATAAAGTGGCCGGGTTTCAGAGCGCGGTGATCCCGCCGCCAAGCCTGCCAGGGTCGGGTGGCGGACTGCCGATGCAGTTCGTGATTACCAGCGATGCAGATTACGTCAAGCTGGACCAAGCAGCCGACCAACTGCTGGACAAGGCCATGCAAAGTGGTCAGTTTGCTTTTCTGATGAAAGACGTTTCCTTCAATCGGCCGAAATCGACGCTGGTGATCGATCGTGATCGTGCCGCCGATCTGGGCATTACCATGCAGGATATAGGCAGTAACCTGGCGACCTTGCTGGGTGGGCAATATGTCAATCGCTTCAGCTTGCAAGGCCGCAGTTATAAAGTGATTCCGCAGGTGGACGATGCTTCCCGTTTGGATGTCGGCAAGCTGGATTATTACTATTTGCGTACCGCCTCCGGTGCGCAAGTGCCCTTGTCCTCGCTGGTAAAAATCGAAAATTCGGTGGAACCCGGCAAGCGCAGCCAGTTTCAACAATTGAATAGCCTGACTGTCAGCGGCATGGTGATCCCCGGCGTGGGTCTGGGCGATGCGATGGCCGGCCTGGAAAAAATCGCCGGCGACGTGTTTCCGCGTGGTTTCGGTTGGGATTACACCGGCGAATCTCGGCAATATCTACAGCAGGGCAATGTGTTGATCGTCACTTTTTTCATGGCGCTGCTGATTATCTACTTGGTGTTGGCCGCGCAATTCGAAAGCTGGCGCGACCCTTTGATCATTTTGATTTCGGTGCCATTATCCATCGCCAGCGCAATGGCGTTTTTAATGCTGGGTTTTGCGACGGTCAATATTTACACGCAGGTGGGCTTGATTACCTTGATCGGCTTGGTCGCCAAGAACGGCATCTTGATCGTCGAGTTTGCCAATCAATTGCAAATTCGCGAGCGAATGGGCAGGCACTTAGCCATCGAACAAGCCGCCAGCATTCGGCTACGGCCTATCCTGATGACCACCGTGGCGATGATCGTGGCGATGCTGCCTTTGTTGCTGGCGACCGGGCCGGGCGCCGCCAGCCGGTTTGCGATTGGTTTGGTAATCGCGACCGGCTTAGGCTTGGGCACCTTGTTTACCTTGTTCGTGGTGCCGGCTTTTTACTTACTATTGGCTCGCGATCATACGGCACAGCAATAGGCGATGGGTTTAACGAGCGGCCGGTCATGCTTATCATGGCCGGCCTCGAGATGAGTGGGTAGCTGTTGTACCGGCCGGATTTTGGATTGATTGACTTTAGCTTGATGGGCATCCGCTGGGATGCCCTGATTCAAACTTACTCCGCCGAATAAACCGGAAAACGTGCGCACAGCAAATGCACTTTTTCCCGGACCGCGTCGATCACGCTTTCGTCTTCGATGTTATCCATCACGTCGCACATCAAATGTGCCACCTGGCGCACTTCGTCTTCCTTGAAGCCGCGCGAAGTGGGCGCCGGAGTGCCGACGCGGATGCCGCTGGTGACGAAGGGCGATTGCGGATCGTTAGGCACCGCGTTTTTATTGACGGTAATGTGGGCGCGGCCCAACGCGGCATCGGCAGCTTTGCCGGTGATGCCTTTCGGGATTAGCGACACCAGCATCAAATGGTTGTCGGTACCGCCCGATACCACGTCGAAACCGCGTTTGATAAACACGTCCGCCATGGCCTGGGCGTTTTTCACCACTTGTTGTTGGTAGGTTTTAAATTCCGGGGTCAGCGCTTCCTTAAATGCCACGGCTTTGGCGGCGATCACATGCATCAACGGTCCGCCTTGAATGCCGGGGAAGATATTGGAGTTGATCTTCTTTTCCAGGTCTGGATTGCTTTTGCACAAAATCAAGCCGCCGCGCGGGCCGCGCAGGGATTTATGCGTGGTGCTGGTCACCACGTCGGCGATCGGTACCGGATTGGGGTATAAACCGGCGGCGACCAGGCCGGCGACGTGGGCCATGTCGACGACTAAATAGGCGCCAACTTTATCGGCAATGTCGCGGAAACGTTGCCAGTCCCAGATGCGGGAATAAGCCGAGAAGCCGGCAATGATCAATTTAGGCTTGTGCTCCAATGCCAGCGCTTCGACTTGTTCGTAATCGATTTCGCCGGTGTCTTTATTCAAGCCGTACTGGATAGCGTTGTAGATTTTGCCGGAGAAATTGGGCTTGGCACCGTGAGTCAAGTGGCCTCCGTCGGCCAGGCTTAAACCGAGCACGGTATCGCCAGGCTCTATCAAGGACATGAATACGGCCATATTGGCCTGAGAACCGGAATGCGGTTGCACATTGGCGTAATCGGCGCCGAACAGTTCCTTGGCGCGGTCGATAGCTAATTGCTCGACGATGTCGACATACTCGCAGCCGCCGTAATAGCGTTTTCCCGGATAGCCTTCCGCATATTTATTGGTCAGCAGCGAGCCTTGCGCCTCCAGCACGCGTGGGCTGGCATAGTTTTCCGAGGCAATCAACTCGATATGGTCTTCCTGGCGTTGGCGTTCTTGCTCCATGGCCTGGAAAAGTTCGTTATCAAAACCTTCAATGGTCATCGATTTGCTAAACATATTGTTCTCCTAATGTGAGTTCGGGTTATTCGTTGGGATGCAGCAGCAGGACTTGCAAATCGGCCACATTGGTGCCGGTCGCGCCGCATCGTAGTAAATCGTTGGCGGCTTGCAATGCCGCATGAGAGTTATTATCGTCCAGCATCGCCGCCGGGTCGATAGCCGCGTCGCGCATGCGCCGCAGCGAGTATTGATCGACGATGCCGCCCGCCGCGTCGGTGGGGCCATCGAGGCCGTCGCTGCCGCCGCTGAGGAAGGCCCAATCGCCGATCAAGCCGTGTTTTTCGGCGGCCAGTGCAAAAGCCAACGCCATTTCCTGGTTGCGGCCACCTTTGCCGCTGCCTTTTAAGGTGACGGTCGTTTCGCCGCCGGCGATTAGCGCGGTCGGTTGCTTGAGGTCGGTGGCTACGTCACGTGCATGTAAAACCAGTTGTTCGGCCGCCGAACGGGCTTCGCCGCACAATTGTTTGCTATAGAGTCGGGTTTGGTAACCCAGTTTGCGAGCGGCAGCCAATGCCGCATCGACGCTGATCGCATTGCTGCCGACCAGGGTATGCCCCGTGTTTTGGAAAATAGCGTCACCGCTCTTCGGTGTTTCAAGCCGTAAACCTTTTACGCCTTGTTGCAAATGGGTTTGCACAGCGAGCGGTATATGTTGCCAGATGCCGAACGATGCCAGTACCTCGACCGCATCGGCGTAAGTGGTGTCGTCGGCAACGGTGGGGCCGCTGGCGATGGCGCTTAAATCGTCACCCAATACGTCCGACAGGATCAGCGCATGCAAGTCGGCCGGTGCAGCCAGCCGGGCCATGCCGCCGCCTTTTAATTGTGACAGATGCTTACGGACACAGTTGATTTGATTGATGCTTGCGCCGCAAGCCAGTAAAAGCTGGGTGGTAGCGATTTTATCGGCCAGCGGAATGCCTTCGGCCGGGTAGGGCAGCAGTGCCGAGCCGCCGCCCGATACCAGCACTAAAACCATTTCGTTCGGTCCGGCGCTCTGCAAGCGATTGGCGACAATCTTCGCGGCTTGCAGTCCGTTTTCGTCCGGTAAGGGGTGGCCAGCCCCCAGCACATCGACTTGGTCTAACGAGGCAAGATTTTCGTAATTAGTGACGGCGATGCCTTTGCCGGCTAAGCAGGAGGCGGGAATAATTTGTTGGGCGGCTTTTGCCATTGCGCAGGCCGCTTTACCGAAAGCGATTAAATGAATGCCTCGCCATTCGCCGCGCCGCTCAGCTTGATTTGCGCCAATATGCAGTTGGCGCCCCTCGAACTTAACAACGCGTTTTACCGCTAAAAAGGGATCGGCCGCCGCCACGCCGGCCTGAAAAACAGCTACCGCATGTCCGCGAAGGCTAGGTGTGGCTGAGGGCATACCGATCCGGCCCGGACCTTAAGCCATGGCTTTGGCTAGGGCGAAAATGATTTCGGCGTCGAAAACCTGTTTGTTATCTTCGAAGAGTTTGGCGATACAGGCGCGGTGCAGCGCTAATTTAAGCGTGCCGAAGCCAATGGCGCCCCAGATGATTTTGCCGTGACGTATCTCGCCTTTATCCATGACATCGGTGCCGCCGATACCGGCCGGCGGCGTCGCGTTAGCGTCGGCCAGCAGTTGCAGCTCAGGGTTGTTTTGCCAATGTTCAGGTTTCAATAATTCCACTCCGGCGGCGCCGGTGGCCAAGACGATATTCGCATCTGCAATTGCCGCCGCGCGGCTGTCGTAGTCGGCGGCTTCCAGCGGAGTTAAATCCACGCCGAAGCGCTCTTTCATCGCAAAACAGGCTTTTTCGGCGTTAAAAATATGCCGGGAGGTGATGCTGACTTGAGCGCCTTCCAGCGCCATCATGGCCGCCGCGCGTTGTCCGACTGGGCCGGTACCGGCAAGCACCACGGCTTTCTTGCCAGCCAAGGACGCGCTGCTGGCGAGTTTGGCGACGGCCGCCGCCGCGGTGGTGTTACTGCCATTGCTATCCAGCATCACCGAGACTTGGAAACCCGGAAAGAAATGTTTTTGCACCGCGAGCAGGAGCTGTTGACCGGCTTCCATATTGCTGCCGCCGATGAAAATGGCGGTATTTTTCTTGTCCTTGGGCGCGCGGGTAAAAATAGTGCCCTCAACCAATCCGCCGATGTTGTCGGGCGTCAGGCTGCCATGACCGATGACATGGTCGGCGCCGCCGTCGTATGCCACGACAGTGTCGAAAACGGAAGGATGGCTGTCGGTGTCGAATTGGAATAGCAGTTTTTTCATTAACCTACCTGATATCAAGAGAGGGTGGCCTAGCGGATATGATTAACCGGCCGCATTATACAGAATAAAATTTGAGGCGCTTCAATATCCACGCGGCGGCCGTGAGGGTTGGAATTAGTGATTGTTTGCTAAAAAACTTTATGTCATATTGAAAAAAATGCGCCGCGTTGCCGGTCGTGGAAGAGTCTAATAATCAAAGAGGAATGCAGATGAAAACGCCCGTAGATATTGCCGTAACAGGTGCCGCTGGTCAGATTAGTTATTCCTTGTTATTTCATTTGGCGTCTGGCGAACTATTGGGTCCCGATCAGCCTATCGTGCTGCGCTTGTTGGAAATTCCACCGGCGATGAAACAACTGCAAGGCGTGGTAATGGAGTTGAACGATTGCGCCTTCCCGTTGATTAATAAGATCGTTATTACCGACAATCCGAAGGTGGCATTCGAAAATGTCGATTATGCATTTTTAGTGGGCGCCAAGCCGCGTGGACCGGGGATGCTG
>Ga0172378_10007148_pt1 | contig 10392 bp, 8 predicted proteins | sample GrowelOW332metaG_FD_119755 | JGI IMG/M metagenome (GOLD analysis project Ga0172378, IMG submission 119755) | Groundwater microbial communities from an aquifer near a municipal landfill in Southern Ontario, Canada - Pumphouse #3_1 metaG | ecosystem: Environmental > Aquatic > Deep subsurface >... | reverse complement strand
ATGACTATTAATATCAACATTATCTGCTAATAAGTTGATATATTCTCGACGTACTATATCTTTTGTTAAGACTGGAATTTTTTTAATATCTGCTAAAACCTGAACATCTTTTGGTTTCAAATTGATATCATCAAACAATTTTCGATAATAAGGTACATGCTCATAACTAAAAAGCACTAATTTACGTAACTTAGTTAATTGATATATCTCTAATTGTTCTCTACTCCAAAAATCAGACTGAACCAATTTTTTTTTAGTCTCTATAATATGAGTTCCTCGAACCCAATCTTGTAAACAAATCATTATATCCACTTTCTTAAGTTTGTTAAGTTCTTTATTCACTCTATCGTAGATTCCATAAAAAGCAAAGCATCATTATTCCAATAAAATAGCCTTGAATTACTTTTTGTGGTATTTCCCATGAAAACTGTTCGTAATCATATTTTGCTAAAAACCAAAATGATACAATATACATCATTGATAATTGAGGCATTGATAATCGTACCTCCAATCCCTTCACTGAAATGGCCACTCCCAATGCATTAATAAGGAAAAACAACGCAAACGGGTACATTTTTATGTATCGTTCTTTTATTATATAAAAGACTCCCAAGAAGAAAGGAGCAGATAATAAAAAACGATATAACAATCCGGCAGTATATAATGGTGTTGGTTTTATAGTTTTAATTTTTACTGAAGGGAAAGGACCCGCAAATGCAGCTAAAGGATCAGTCATTTGATTAATAACTCCACCGCCACCTGCTAATTCATTTTTACGTTCAATAATCAAACTTGTATCACCATTACGTAAATATCTGCTATAAGTAAATGAGAAAAGAGAAGTAGAACAAATAGCTATCGTAAACACTACAATCAAAAATATAGCAGCAGTTCCTTTCATTTTAAGTAAAACCCATGTCAAACCTAAAGAGAGTATAAGCAATAAAGCTGTAGGAACTCGGAATAGAAATACCAATAATGAACAGAGTATTGCCAGAAATAAATATTTGTTTTCCTTCTTTCTGATATAAGTAATAAAGCATTCGAATACTGCAATAATGCAGAATATCATAATGATTTCTTTTAAACACTGCGAATTATGCACAAGCATAAAGGATGAAACAGAAAAGCTTAAAGCCGCCATAAAGGCATACCTGCGGGGCATTAAATTTCGTGCAATATCAAAAAGCATTAAAGATGAAAGAGTTCCCACTATACAATAAATGAAACCGAGAAATTGAAGAGAAGGTACAATTCTAAAAATTGAAGAAATCCATAAAAAAGCACCCCAATCATCAGACTGCCAACCTAACTCAACCATATAATGAAATCCGTCTACTATAGACATTTGACTCATCTTCAAACCAACCGTATAATATAACATAGCATCTCTTTTTGAAAAAACGAAAGTATCACCATCTATATAATACGATAATAATTGAAATAATATAACTTCAAGTATAGATACAAAAAAAACGATAATAACCAAATTTCGTTTTTTAAAAAAACTATTAGCTTGCACACTAGTCTTATACATTACTATACCATAGATCAAAAAACTAAAAAAAGACACAGCATGGATCATCATAAAGTCCATATTCTGAATCAATGATGCGGAAAACAGAACAAATAAAAAGAATCCTATAAATAGATAGCTACGATTTATTGATTTTAGTAACATAATACTTTACAACTGTTTATATGAGATTTCAACTTTAGTAGGATAATAGCAAAATAATGAAGTAAGGAAGACTAGATCTCTCATTATAAGAAATACAAATCTTTTGGGTAGAAGCTTTATCCCTTTTGACATTGATCGCAAAGAGAGAACTAAAAGATAGAATATATAGGAATATTGAAAAAATATAACACTAACCAATGATATAAAAAGAATCATAACTGTATAATTCATCCTCCAAGACATTTCCCAGTAATACTTATTAAAAAAATGTTTTCTCATCAATAATGCTGAATAGCGAGATTTAGTGATATATCCCCAAATTCTATTTTGATATGGTATTGTATGATGATTTATCCCTATTTGAGAGGTAAGTAAAGCAAAAACTTTTTTTTCTGTGGCTTTAAGTCCAAAATCAAAATCTTCATTAACTGTTAATCTTGAATCCATTCCGCCTATCTCATTCCAGAAAGCTTTTGTAATAACAAAAAAACCTCCCGTATTAGACCTAAAACAATTCTCTATTATTTGTGACGTTACTTTTTTATTTATCAAATTCCATCCTATATCATAAAACCAATGACAATACATCCCTGAAATAAAAAGGTGAATAATATCTCCATTATCATTAAACATGTTAGAAATAAAATCTGCCTGCAGTTCCATATCTCCATCCAAGAAAATCAAGATATCTCCAGTTGCCTCTTTACCACCTATATTTCGAGCTATGGCAGCATTACATTTTCCCGTAATACTAAAAATCTTTACATTAGGAACCTTTTTTGCTTTCTTTATACTATCATCTGTTGAACGACTATCAATATACAATATTTGATATTCCGTTATTTGGTTTTGCTTAACGGAATTTAGAATAGAATTAAAACACAAAGATAGCTTCCAACCTTCATTCTTTCCTATTACAATAAAAGAGAACTTATGTTTATTGATTAAATTTTCCATATTTTTTTAGTTGATTGTATAGTAATTTTAATTCTTAACAAAAGTTCTTCCTCCTAATCTTTATTTGGAATATGCCATTATTGAACTTACAAAACTTAATAAATATTTTATCATTATTTTAAACCGACTCTTCGTTTCAATATATTTCACTAACATCTTAGGTGAAATAAACACAATACACCGAACCATAAAATTTAAATCTGATTTACTAGCTAAATCAATGATTATTGAATTATAATTAAAATAATCATAGTATTTAATTCTATTTGACTTGGGAAGAGAGATGTTTGCTGAACTCTGAATTAATTGAGTAAACAAATATTTATTTAAAGCAATAACAGAAAAACATTTTTGTTTTGCATAATCATAAAGAAGTATATTGATATAAAAATAATCATGTATCTTCTTTTCGTTTATAGTATTCATAATACTACATTCCCTCTGTTGGCGATAATAGTAAAAAGACTCATTGACATTCAAAACTGTTTCTGACTCTATAACAAATGGAATTGTAAAAGGGACATCCTCGTGTATTAAGCCTTCAATAAAAGTAAATTTTCTAGCTTTATACACATCTAATCTATATATTTTTGACCAGGCTTCCACGCGAAAAAAAGCCTTAGAATAAAAATCTACACCTGAATAAAGATGTTCATCAATGTCATAGGACAAACTTTTTTTTTTCGATGGTGACCAATACTTAATTAATCCAAATGTAATCAACTCAGGATATTTGTTTTGCGTTATTTTTTCAAACAATACCTGATACATATTCAATGCCACCCAATCATCTCCATCAATAAAACTAATATAATCGCCTGTTGCCACATTTACACCTGCATTGCGAGCAGAAGAAAGCCCACCATTTGACTTATCAATAATAATTATTCGGCTATCCTTAGATGCATAATGATTCAATACGGCTAATGAATCATCCTTAGAACCATCATTCACCAAAATTATTTCCAAATTTTGATAAGTTTGATGAATAATAGAATCTACACATTCCCGAATATACTCAGCTATATTATAAACAGGAACAATAACAGAAAATTTTATAAAATCCATATTCTCAATTAAATATTGCTCGTTTCAAATACGAAATAGAAGCATCCCTCATTTGCTGTAAATTTTTCTGCTCCTCAATTTTATCATAATATGGATTAACACTATCTATAGCAGATTCTTTGTAAAAAACACATGATTCTAAATTCAAAGATTCTAAAATTGAACACTGCCTATCATCCGATAATTTATTTTTATCGTTCACTACAGATATTAATGGCTTACCAAAATTAAGCGCAAAGGCGGTACCATGTAAAGAACTTGTTATTACTAAAGAAGCATTTGCAAAATAATGAAGGAAGTCAAAAAAATCAGTTCTATATAGAATTTTAACATTCTTAATACTATATTGCTTAGGAATAGGGGTAAATGATATAACCTTATAATCATATTTTTCTTGATAATACTTCAATAAATTATAAATGTCTGGTGAGGGATCAAAAGCATATCCTAGCATATACAACAAAATATAGTTCTTTTTTGATTTAAAAGGCTTCTGATTTGAAAAAACAAGCCATTCTTCTTTATTGAGTAATAAGGTAGGATCTAATGTTACCGTTACATCTTTCCCCGTCAATTCTTTAATTAAATGCACTCCTTGTTTTTCTCTTACAGATATTGCTGAAAACTTTGACAACCATTCTTTATAAGAATCTATATACTGGTCTGCAATAGAATTACAAGCAAAGCTAGAAGAATAAGAAATCTTTTTCTTATCAGAGGGTGCAAAAGACAACAGAAAAACATCATCTCCTTTCATAAAACGAGGATTCCAAACTTGGTCACTTCCAACTAAATAAATATCATAAATAGGCAAATCTTTTAATATCTCATCTTTTGTTGTAAAAAAATGTGTAGATTGAATATATTGCGAGATAAAACTTTTTACAATTTTGGATAAGAACTCTCTAATCCCTAATATTTTTGCTATTTTATATTTTAAAGAGGTTTTCGAAGGTCTTTTAAATCCTCTTTTATATTGATATTCGTTAGGATACTTGTAATCAACGATATCGCTTTCAATGCCCATACGTTTAATGACCTGTTGCGTAGCAAAAGCTTGCAACACACTGCCATAATTATTCAATCGAAACATAGTAATAATAGCGAGTCTCATAATTGTAATATATTAATAACTTGTTGATTTGATATATTCTAATAAAGAAAATACTGCATTTTATTTACTTAATTTTATTATATACTTTTTTAAAAAAAGTATTATAGCGTAGAATAACAGTAAATGCAATTTTGGTTCTTAATAGAAATAAAATAAATTTTCTATTTCTAGAAATAAGTGGACTACTTTTCATTTGTCCCTCTGCTACTATATTAAATGGATGTTCTATTAAGTTACAATCACTCTTGCAAAGTAATTCATTCCCCTTCTTTGTAAAAGACACAGCTGCACTTACACCATCTTCATTCTCTTTGTAAGTTTTTCCCCATAAATCTCCAATTCTAATATCTGCTGATGACTTATCATATTTGTATTTACAATTTTCATAACAAGCTTTTCCAAGACAAGCATCACTTAAAAAAAGACGATAAAAAGCATCTCCTTGAGATAGTCTAGAATTATATACACATTTTTTTTCCCTCAATAATAAATTATAAGAGTCGTGCCAATTAACCTTCTTACCTTTCTTTTCTCCATCAATAAACATAGCCCAAGAGTCGTGCCAACCAGTTAATTTGTTACGCCATGATGCATAGGTTATCTTACCTGTGGTTTTTTCAACATCCTTAATATATTTTTTCCATAAAAGCATAGAAGGTACGCCATGACAATAAAAATCCATCAATACAAAATTGTCCTCCATTTTAAACTTCTCAATATATCTCCTGAAAGAATCTATCTGACAAGGAGTACCTATAACTAGATATTTTTCCTTTATGTTTATTGCTTCAAATCCATCAATCGTATAACTTTGAATATATTTACTACCAATACTTGGTATTAATTCTTCTATAGTTTGGGCAATATAATGTTCGGCACGAGCAAGTTCAGCATTATAACGAACTCCACAAACCTTATATCCTTCATTTATTAGCATACGACCCAATTCAAATCCTACACCCCCACTCGAACACTTATTTCGAACGACCGCATCTCTACTCCAAGCTGCATAACTATTTATTTTAGGATTATGTAAACACAATTCATCATGCAAATAAGCACAAACATCTGTACATAAACCACAATCTGTACAACTCTCCGCATTAATAATTTTAGGCTCATAAAATCCATCTTTATTTAAGCCTATTTCTATTATTTTCTTTGGACAGATAGTAGCACATAGACCACAACCATAACAATTATGTATTTTACTTATATTCATTTGTTCAAAGAATTATCTAAAAAAGTACGCGAGCGAGTTCTTTCATACTTCATTATCTCTTCAATTTCTGAGTGAGTTATTATGCGGTTTTCTAATTCGTACATAGACTCTTTTAACGACACATTCAACAAATGGTTTTGCAAACCATATGTTGAAAGTAAATCAATAATTCTACTCCCTTTTTTATTTGACGGTGCGATATATGTATAAAAATTCTTAGTTCCCATAATAATAGAAAATGCAGTACAATGAAAGGAATCCGTTAATACCATATCTGCATTCCCGATATATCCTATAAATTCCCGAGGACCGGCTTCTGTTACAGCAACATATTCATTATTAGAAACTGTTGGTTGGATTTGATTTAATACAATCAATATCATTCCACTCTCTGCCGCCAATTTTCGTCCATATTCTACCAAGTTCAAATCATAGTGAAGTATAAACAGCAAAATGTAGGGCTTTGTTTGGGCTGGTTCTATACTTAATAATTTCCACTCATTGCTATCCAATAAAAATGTAGGATCTGCAATTTGCATAATTGGCTTATCTACAAATGATTGTAGTAACTGCTGCGCTTGCTTTTCGCGAACAGAAATACTGTCATATTGTTCAAGCCATTTTTTAAAATTAGCTTTCTCATTATCAGATAAAAAAGTAATGCCAATACTTGTTGCAAACGATATTTTCTTTGCATTTATATCCTTTACAAATGTCAAGAAATATGGTTCCATGCAATATGGTTGTAAATGATTCCACAACTGATCACTTCCTGAAATATAGACATCATACAAAGGGGGACTTGCATATAATTCGTCTATTCCATAAAAAGAACGTGATAACTTAATTTGACTATTAAAAGCTTCAAACTTTTTTCGTGCTCCTACAGAAAAGAAATTCATCTCCGAACTCTTTACTTTATGTTTAAACATTAATAATTTTAATAATTTCTTTATTTGTCTCTTCCCTTTAGTGAGTGGGGATATATGATTATTAGAATAAGGTATAAACTGCTTGCTAGGAATATAATCATCTTGATAAGGACGATGTAAATCTATGATTTCACAATTTAGTCCATTAGAAACAATATAGTGATACAATGCAAAAGACTGCAATGATGCACCATAACTCGGAGAATTATGTATAGTAATTATTCCTATATTTCCTTGCATGATATAATTTTAAATAATTTCTTGATAATACGTTTCGGCAAAGAATAGATTTTCATTAATTTTTTATTCCTCAATCCAATTCTCATTACCTTCACCATCGCACTTTCAAAATCGCCACCAGTTGCCACTATTTGCTTTTCAAAAATATTACGTAGCATCGATTTGGGATTCGGAGATTGCAACCTGGCATCACCTAAGATAGACTCCATTACAGGTCGTTCCTCTGCAATGAGACTCCCATTTTGTATTAAATTTTCTATAAATCTTTTTCCTTTTTCTGTATTCACCAATACACTAGAAACTTTCAAGTTGTTGAATGAACAAGGTGCAAGCTTCCCTATTCCCTTATAATCACTCAATGTAACATCAGAAATGCGTTCCTTTCGTGCAAAAGCACAATGATAACAATTTTCACGATAACTAATCATACGGTGATAGCCATACTGATATGTGTCGCCATCTTTAGTACGCTGTGAATAAAACCGTTCACCTTTAGTATTATATAATGTAAATGTATATGTATATGTATTTGTATTAGGGTCGCGAAATGACATACACTGAGCCTTTTGCCTAGATTCCTTCTCCAACATATAAATATGCTGTGCTAAATAGCTATGGGGAGTAGTGCCGTGACATACCACATCCATCAAAAGTAGATTGGAATTATCTTTGAATAACTTACGAATAGCTGCTATATGGCAAGGTAAACCGATAATTACCACCTTTTCATTCTTCGCTAACAATTCTTTCAACTCAGAAAATAATGTATAGGCTGAACTGAATACATATTTTGAATTTTTTAAAGCAGCTATTAAAGCTACATCCCTTGATAATTCAAAAGATACACTAAAATCATCATTGCTGACAGCACCAGCAATATAATAGCCCTGCTTGAGTGCTTCTTTATAAACCTCAGCTGCAACACCCCCCGATGCACTAGTACGACGTTCCTCTTCTTCTGAACTCCATGCAGCAAAAGCCTTTTGAGGTTGATTATAAGTTACTGGTTTAAGTATAGGACAAACACTCTGACAACATTTGCAATCTATACACTCTGTATCATCTATTACAGGATAAATTATTCCCAATTTATCTTCTTTCATACAAATACATTGTTTAGGACAAGCATAAGCACAAGCTCCACATCCAGTACAACAATCTTTAGATGCTAATTTTATCATCGTTTTATCTTATTAAGAATAGATTGTGTCAAAAAGCTTTTTTCCCCTTTTGTCAAACCAAATAAGTATATAAACAAAAGAGATGAAATAACACAGATGACTGATACCAAACAGAAACTAAAAAAAGAAACAAGCATACCTCTATACACAACTATAGGAACAATCACAGAAAGCAATGCTATAAACACAGAAGGACTGAGAACATCTTTAATATACCGCAAAACAGGAAAATCTACCAATTTTTTTACAACCCAAAGCCGAGCAAACAAAGCAATAACTGAAAGACATAAAGAAACTACAAACACGATGGTTGGAGAAAAATTACCATAATTCAACAACGCATAAGAAATAGGAACATTTAATATTATCAATGTTCCTACTATTGATTGATATAGTTTTATATTTCCAGTGGCATGAGCTGTTGTCATAAGAGGGTTTGCCATAGCATCTATTGCAGTTATAACAACAATCAACCTTGTAAAAAGGACAGTATATTCAGGCAATTGTCCTAACCAAAGATTAATTACATAAGGAGTTTCAATTAAAATTGGTAATGAAATCAATAAAATTAGATAAAAAGAAAATTTGGAACTTCTAAATACTAATTTAAACATATTATCTAAATCGTTCTGCGCATAATATTTCGTAATCTGCGGACGAACAGCAGTATAGAAATTTGTAAAAAACTGTGTAATTGCACCATTAATTTGATAAGCAATACCACGAGATGCATTTATAGCTGGATTAAAAAACATATTAAGAAGTATATTCAAACCTTGTCCTTTTACTAATCCAGACAGCGAACCAAAAAGATTCCAACCTGAATAAGACAACAATTGTTTGAATAAAGGTTTTTCCCAATAAAAGCTAAATTTAGATTCTGCATAATTTCGAATGCAAAAGATTCGATAAATTATTGTAACAACAACCGAAACCATCAAAACAAGAAATCCATATAATATAAGTGAATCAAATGAACTAATAAGTAAGAGATAAACAATTACTAATTTTAAAATCGTTTCAATAATGCCTATATAGGCATATATATTCATCTTCTCATGTGCAATAATAACAGCTTTATAAGGGCTCGCTAATAACGTATTAATGCAAGACAACAAAGAAAATTGATATACCCAATTAGCTGCATATATACGATTTTCTGGTATGGTTAACTTATTATTCAAGAACCACAAACCTACTATTTCTGCAAAGACAAGAAGTATTACGGACAAAATCAAATAGATTAGAAAGCATGTGCTGAATACTTGTTTTAATCGTATGAAATTACCTTTTCCTAATTCATATGTTAGGTATCGCTGAGTAGATACAGCCATTGCACCATTAAGTACCCCCATCATAGCAACAACTCCACCCACAACATTATAAATTCCGAAGTCCTCTATTCCAAGAGCCTTTAGCATAATACGGCTGGTATACAATGCTACTGCCATTACAAAAAACATTCTGATATATAACATCATAGTATTTTTAGCTATGCGTTTATTATTTTGTTGTTGGTTTGACATTTAATTGCTGTAATTATTGTCAATAGCTTCTACACTTATTTTCATTTGCTCCTTTTTCTCTTAAATACAATGTTACAAAACACAGCACAAAAGTATCGCCAATCGGTAGACAATGGATTTTTCAAATAGGATTTCAAATAATGCATTTCGCTACTTTGTATATCTTCCAGCGTTTCGGGCATATCGGCATAAAAAGGAGGAAACAACCCTGGTTTTGTCATGGTACGCAACTTTTGTAACTCCTTGCTGTACAATCCAAAATATTGATTGCTCAATGGACGAATACCTACAAATTTCATTTCCCCTTTCAACCAATTTATCAACATAGGAAGTTCGTCAAGCCAGGTCCGACGCAAAAATTTCCCAATAGGTGTAATACGATAGTCATCGGCTATTTTTCCACCTTTACACAATCCTTCCTGTTTATATATATAGGGTTGCAGATATTCTGAATAGGCATACATAGTACGT
>Ga0172378_10007147_pt1 | contig 10393 bp, 8 predicted proteins | sample GrowelOW332metaG_FD_119755 | JGI IMG/M metagenome (GOLD analysis project Ga0172378, IMG submission 119755) | Groundwater microbial communities from an aquifer near a municipal landfill in Southern Ontario, Canada - Pumphouse #3_1 metaG | ecosystem: Environmental > Aquatic > Deep subsurface >... | reverse complement strand
TTGCTCTCATTGCGTTTTTAATGTCTTCGCTGACTTTTTCAAATAAATCCATGATTATGAAGAGTTATAACTTATGAATAATTAAAATGTAATGACCCCACTATTGTCTATTGTTTCTTCCGTGGTTTTTTGTTCCTCTACAGTAGCTTTGGCTTTAATAAGGTTCAATGTTGTTTTATCGCGAAGATATGCAGGCGAATTTTCTACAATAGAAACGATATCATCGTTGTCAAGGTCTTCAGGAGCAAACAGATATATCTGGCGTCGTTTATGGATGTTCTTACTTCCAATACTATTAGCACTTTCCCCATAAGCTTTGCGGATACGTTCTTTGTTTTTCTCTTTTTCTTCTTCGAGTTGTATTTGACGCTCTTCTTCTTCTTGACTCCGTCTTTCTAATACACTATCCATTCCCGGAACATCTTCCACACCAAATCCGGTAGCCAGTACGGTGATTTTTACTTTTTTATCAAGTGCATTGTCCATTGCAACCCCCCAAATTACTTCTACTCCCTCACGGAACTTACTCATGAATTCATGAATCTCATTCATTTCCTCCATCATTAATTCCGAGTTTTTGCAAAAAGAAACATTGAGCATTACTTTTTTTGCATTGAAGATATCGTTGTTGTTGAGTAAAGGAGAGTGTAGCGCATCGTCTATCGCTTTAGTTACTCTGTTGTCTCCCTCTCCAAACCCCGTACTCATAATGGCTACTCCACCATCTTTAAGAATGGTTTTTACATCAGCAAAGTCAAGGTTAACTGTTCCGCGCATTGTAATTATTTCGGCTATGCTTTTAGCAGCAATAGAAAGCGTATCATCAGCTTTTCCAAATGCATTCATAAAAGTCAGGTCGGAGTATATTTCTCGCAAACGTTCATTGTTGATAACCAAAAGTGCATCGACATGTTGTGCAATGCGTTCAACTCCATCTAGTGCTTGGATAATTTTCTTTTCGCCTTCGAAAATGAATGGTATAGTAACAATTCCTACGGTTAGGATGTCCATTTCTTTGGCTATGCGTGCTATTACGGGCGCAGCTCCTGTTCCGGTTCCGCCTCCCATTCCTGCAGTGATGAACACCATTTTGGTACCATCATTAAGTATTGCTTCAATGTCTTCAATGCTTTCTTCGGCTGCATCTCGAGCACGGTCAGGACGATTACCTGCTCCCAGACCTTGTGTTATCGAGCGACCTAGTTGTAACTTTATCGGCACTTCTGACTCTGCCAAAGCTTGGTTGTCAGTGTTGCATAGTACGAATGTTACGTCATGTATGCCTTCTTTGTACATGTGGTTAACTGCATTGCCGCCACCACCACCAACACCTATTACCTTTATTATCTTTGGTGAATCGGTTGGAAAATCGAATTGTACTATCTCGTCCATATCTTACTAACAATTACAAATTATTTCATATCTTCATCAGAGAATATTTCATTGGAAAGCTTGTCGAATGTTCTTGAAATCCAGCTTGGCTTATTCTTTTTTGCTTCGTCCTTTTGCCTTTTTTCTTCAATCTTTTTTAATCTTTCTTCCTCTTCTCTTTTCTTTTTTGCTGCTTTTGCTTCTTCTTCTTGTCTTTTTAGATCTTCATCTGCTTCAAAGAAATCTCTTGGAATCGCTGTATTGCTAAATGAAGCTATAGGTTCCTGGATTATCTTGTTCTCTTGCAAACAACAGTTTTCTTCTCCGGCAAAGAGCAGAGCAAAGAGTGTATTTTGTGTACCATCCTTTTTTAGCAGATCTCCGGTTGTATGTACCGCATTCCTGATGAATTTTGCAGTTTTTATTTTATCGATTTTACTTCTTCTTCGAAGTGCTTCATCCAAGTTTTTCAGGTTCGCTGCACCTCCTGTAATAATAATACCAGCAAGAAGCTTGTCATCATATCCCGATAGCTGAATTTGATTCCAAACATTGGCAATGATTTCTTCTGTTCGAGCTTCGATAATATCATTCAACGTACGTAATTCAATACTCCTACTCTCGTCTTCAGTCTGAATGATCGTCTCTGCACCTTCTTCAGCCTCGTATAGGGCATTGCCGTACTGTATCTTCAGCATTTCGGCATCTTCTTCCTCGAGTTGTAGATAAGTGATGTCGTGTGTAATGATGTTTCCTCCTAAGGGAAGCACGGTAAGAAAGCGAAGAATATTATTTTTATAAATAGAAATTGTGGTAGTATCGGCTCCGAAATCAACTAATGCACATCCAGAACGTTTCTCTCCTTCAGTTAGCACAACATCCGCTGTAACCGAAGGTGCAATAAAGATATCTGCAATTTCAATTTTTGCTTGTTCAAAACAGCGTTCCAAATTCTTTTTGATTGAAGAACGTGCTACAATGTTTAAAAATCGGCCTTCTATATGGTTCGCTGTAACTCCTACGGGATCAGCTTGCAGGTTATTTCCTATTTTGTATTCTTGGGGAGCAACATCCAAAATATCTAAATCGATTAGCGGAATTGATAGATTCTCGTCACAGATAGAATCAATTAGTTCCTGAGAAATAATTGTCTCCTCTTTCAAGTTTCGGCCTACAACATTTCTAACCGTTCGCAGAGATTGTCCTCCAATTCCTACATAAACTTTTCCTATGGCACTATTTAGCTCACCTTCTAGCGTATTGATGATAGATGTCAGGCTTTGAGCGGTTTTGTCTAAATTGTAAATGACTCCTTTCCTGATGAAAGAAGATGAGTCTTCACTTGCGTAAGCCAAAACCTGTATGCTTCCGTCGCTGCTCTTTTTACCTGCTATTCCTGCTATTTTTGATGAACCAAGTTCGATAGCGGCAATAAAATCTGTTTTTGACACCATTTTTGTTTACTATTTTGATGATTTGCTATTTTAATATCAATCATTGATGTTGCATAATTGTACTGTCTTTTGTGCAAATAATCTGGTTGTTGAATTCCATATTGATACGAGAATATTTGTTCCAGCCCACTTGATTGAGTGCTTTCTCGTAGAAAACCTTTAGACGAGATAATTTTTCTTCAAAGTTATCTATTTTTCCGAGATATATAATATGATTGCCTACGCGTGGAATCAGCTCAATTTCTTTTCCCGGTAATACATTGATTTGTTCTATTTGGGCATTCCAGAATTTATTCTGCTGCAAAAATACACCAAACTTATGTAAATTCCTCATAGCGAATGACTTTTCTACGTTTCCCGTTACAATAGCAAGATGCGCAATGCATTTTGCTTCGGGTGGCATAATGGTTCCTTTATTATCAACATAGTAATTATCGCCATTGTCACTCATTATTCGGAGTACCGGTACTCTTTGTGTTACTTCGATACAAATTTTTCCACTAGGCGTTTTGTAGCATTCTGTTTTTTCGATGAGCGGATGTTTGTCCAATTCTTTTTCCAATATTTTGGTGCGTACGTGCTCCATTTCTTTTCCAACAGGATAGATTCCTTTCTTTTGAAGAATACCCGCTATCTCTTGCTTGGTTATGAAACCGGCATTGACCGTATCTTTTATAATTAATTCCATGTCACTACAAACCATCTTTGATGGCTTCTTGTTGAAAGTTGTTATGGCCACAACGAGGTAAGCTACAACGATTAACAACACAAATGACAGAAGAATTCTTTTAATCATCGTTTTTCAAGCATTTGTTCGATGGCTGGGACGTAGTTGTCGATATCTCCTGCACCGAGGGTGATCAAAACTTGGATGTCTTTCTCTCTTAAAATATTAACAACATCTTCTTTAGCACAAAGACTTTTTTCTATACCAGGCCGTAGATGATCATAGATGAGTTTGCTTGTTATTCCTGGAATAGGTAATTCGCGAGCAGGATAAATGTCGACTAGAATCACTTCCTCCAACAGTGAAAGGCTATCAGCAAATTCTTGATAGAAGTCTCTTGTTCGTGTATATAAATGGGGCTGAAAGATAGCTGTAATTTTCTTGTCGGTGTATAATTCACGAATAGACATCACGCTTTGCCTTATTTCTGACGGGTGATGTGCATAGTCGCTGAGGAAGACAATCTTATCGGTTTTTATTTTGAAGTCGAATCGTCTATCTACTCCTCGAAAACTTGCCATTCCGTATTTAATTTCTTCTGCATTTACTCCACTTAGATGGGCCAGAGCCATGGCAGCAACGCCGTTTTCTATATTGATACTTACCGGTACTCCCAATTGAATATCATTGATTCGACAGTCGGGTGCAACAAAATCGATAAATATTTCGCCATTTCCGATACGGATGTTTTCCGCATGAAAATCACCTTCATCTTTAGAATATGAATAGACCTTTACTCCATTCTGTACTTTAGGTTTCAATGAGATGTCCTTGCGCATGATTAGACAGCCACCTGGTTGAATTAAGGAAGTATATTTTTCGAAACTCTCCAGATAAGCTTCTTCTGTTCCATAAATATCCAAATGATCAGGATCTGTAGCTGTAATAACAGACATATAAGGTGATAACCAGTGGAAAGAACGGTCGAATTCATCTGCTTCAATTACTGTGTAAGGGCTTTTGTGCGAAAGCAATAAATTTGTGCCGTAGTTTTTAGAAATACCTCCTAGAAAAGCGGTGCATTCTACATGCGACTGGTGCAAGAGGTGGGCTGCCATGGTTGATGTTGTTGTTTTTCCATGTGTACCTGCCACACATAGCGCCTTGCTAGAACGGGTGATAGTTCCTAATACTTGTGCGCGCTTTTGCATTTCAAATCCATTTGTGCGGAAGTAAGTTAATTCGGCGTGTTCTTGTGGAACAGCAGGAGTTAAAACTATTAATGTTGTCGTTTTATCCATACATGCCTCCGGAATTAGCGCCACATCTTCTTCATAGTGTATTTGTGCCCCTTCAGCTATAAGTTGTTCGGTCAGTTCACTAGGAGTGCGGTCATAACCCGCTACTAATTTTCCTTTAGAGAGGAAATAACGCACGAGCGCACTCATACCGATGCCGCCTGCACCAACAAAATAAACTGATTTAATAGTCTCTATATTCATTGTTTAACTGCTTTAATTGCTAATTTGTACACCTCGTTGGCTATGATATTAGCCGAGTCTGGTAGTGCTAATTTACTGATATTTTTGCTCAAATCGCTTAGTGATTTTTCTTCATTAATTGTGCTTAGCGCCTTTGTTATCAACTCTTTGGTGGCATCAACATCTTTGACATAAATAGCTGCTGATTTGTTAACTAGTGCCATTGCATTCTTCGTTTGATGATCTTCTGCCACATTAGGTGATGGTACTAAGATCACCGGTTTGCCAAGTAAACAAAACTCTGAGATGGATCCGGCACCAGCCCTTGAAATAACTAAGTCGGCAGCAGCATAAGCACTTGCCATGTCTTTGATAAAGTCGGTAGTGTATAGGTTTTCTATTCTTCCGATATTTTCTACAGCTTTTTGTGCCTGCTCAAAGTATATCTTTCCTGTTTGCCATATAAACTGTATACCGGATGATTGGATTTCCTCCAAATGGCTCATAATGCACTGATTGATAGTTCTTGCTCCAAGGCTACCTCCTAAGATGAGGATCGTCTTTCTCTCAGGTTGAAAATTGAAAGACCTGAGTGCTTCTTCTCTGTTGACAGTATGGTCTAGTAATGTTTGACGGACAGGGTTTCCTGTCATTATGATTTTATCGCTTGGGAAGAATTTCTCCATGCCATCATAAGCGACACATATTTTGTCAGCTTTTTTGGCCAAGAGTTTGTTAGTAACTCCTGCATACGAATTTTGTTCTTGTATTAATGTGGGAACTCCCATCAGGCCTGCCATTTTTAGTGTGGGTCCACTTGCATAGCCACCTACACCTACAGCTACGTCAGGTTTAAAACTCTTGATGATGTTGCGGGCTTTCCATTGGCTTTTGAGTAACTTAACTAACACAGAAAAATTTTTCAATAGATTTTTCCTGTCGAATCCTGCAACAGGAAGACCTATTATTTCATATCCTGCATCGGGAACACGTTGCATTTCCATTCTTCCTTCAGCACCAACGAACAGAATTTTGGCTTTGGGGTGTTGCTCCTTTATGGCGTTGGCTATAGAAACAGCAGGAAAAATATGTCCACCTGTGCCACCACCACTAATGATTACTCTTATTTCTTTTTCCATTTTCAATGTTTATCTGTTTATTCCTCAAATTCGGCATCGCTGTTAAGTAGCTCAGATGTAGGCTCAGCTGCTTCTTCGCTTGGACTGATCACTTCCATCTGAATTTTATCATTCTCTTCTTTTTCTTCTTCTAAGCGTGCTGTATATCTGCTTACGCTAAGTATCATACCTATATAAGCGCAATTGATGAGCGTACTGGTACCTCCTTTACTAATCAGCGGCAGAGGTTGTCCTGTAACAGGGAAAAGTCCTACAGCTACCATCATGTTTAAGATGGCCTGCGAAACAAGCATGAGAGCAATAGCCATTACCAAAAATGCAGGGAATGTCCGTTCGCATTTTTTTGCTATGCGTCCCGCTCGTATCAATAGCCAAATGTAGAGTAATGCAACAAAGGCACCTCCTACCAGCCCTAGTTCTTCAATGATAATGGCGAAAATGAAGTCAGAGAATGCCTGACTTAGAAAGTCTCTTTGCACGGAGTTTCCTGGTGCCTTACCTATTAAATTACTTGTCGCTATGGCGATATGAGCATGGGCTATTTGACTGTCTTTATCTATATCAAATTTGGCTGCGGGCACTTCCTCTTTGTCCGTAAAATTAGTGATTCGGCTTTTCCATGTACTTAAGCGGTGTAAGAAAGGTATTTCACTATTTTCGGGAGCAATGAGGACAACAGCTACTAATAATCCTCCGGCTAGTGCCAAAGTACCAAATAGCATCAATAGCTTCTTCATTGCTACACGGCCGATGAACATCATTAAAACCACTACTCCAAAAAGTAGCATGGCTGTAGATAAGTTTTCCGGAGCTATTAGTAGACAAATTAACCCGGTGATGATCATGATGTATTTAAACGCTTTAGGATTGGCTCCTTCATCGTCTTGTTTTTTTGACAATATAAAAGATACGGCAATGATAACGGCCATTTTAGCTAGCTCGGAGGGTTGAAACTGTACTCCAAAAAAGGTCATCCAGCGAGCAGCACCATTTACGCGGTCACCGGTAAGGACTCCCATTAGCGTGACAAAAGCGAGTAAGCATAATGATAATGGTAGCAGAAATATAGGGAATACCTGAAACCATTTATATGGAATATTATGCATAAAAACGACCACAACCACTCCAACCATCAATATTACAGAGTGCTGTGTAATAGGGCCCCAATGATCACCACTTTTGTAGGTCAGTGTACTTGCAGCACTGAATACCTCGATGATGGAAATAAGGCAAAGGCATAGGAATATAATCCATATAACCTTGTCTCCTTTAAAGATGTTTTTTACTAAATCCATTCATTAATTAGTTATGAATCAATTATTTACAAATCACAGACATACTTTTTAAACTGATCTCCCCGATCTTCATAGCTTTTGAACAAGTCGAAGCTAGCGCAACAAGGAGATAATAATACTGTTTCACCTTTTTTGGCCATTTGGTAGGAGGCCTCTACTGCATCTTTCATGCTTTGCACATCACAGACAGGCAATCCCATACGGTCAAAGAAGTCATGTAGTTTCTCATTGTGTAGTCCCAAATAGACTAGTCCACTGCATTTTTCTTTTACTAAGTCTTCAATCTCAGTATAATCGTTACCTTTGTCTTTTCCTCCGATAATCAGAATGGTTTTAGTCGTCATACTTTGCAGAGCATACCAGCATGAGTTAACGTTTGTCGCTTTCGAGTCGTTAATAAAGTCTATTCCTCTTACACGGGCCACTTTCTCTAATCGATGTTCTACTCCCTTAAAGTCAGATAATGCTTTGCGAATGTGCTCCTTGGTGATGCCGGCTAAGTTTGCTGAGATACCTGCTGCCAAAGAGTTGTATAGATTATGTGTGCCTGTCAATGCAAGCTTTTCTTGCTCCATATTGAAAGCTATCGGTTCATTAATAATTACCTTATTATCATCTACGTAGGCTATGGCATCATTCTCTTTCATGGCAGAGAAAGGGTAGAGATGAGCGTGAATGCCGTGCTTGTCCAGTTGGCATTTGATGACGGGGTCATCATTCCAGAAAATAAAAGCATCATCAGGCGTTTGATTTTGTGCGATTCTAAATTTAGCGTCAATATAGTTCTGCATGTTATGATCATAGCGATCCAGATGGTCAGGCGTAATATTCATTAGTACTGCTATATCGGCTTTAAATTTGTACATGTTATCCAATTGAAAACTACTTAATTCAATGATGTAATAATCGTGCTTCTCTGTAGCCACCTGTAGAGCTAAACTCTTGCCTATATTTCCGGCCAATCCTACATTAACTCCCGCACTTTTAAATATATGATAGATTAGGCTGGTAGTCGTTGTTTTACCATTACTTCCTGTGATACAAATCATTTTGGCATTTGTATATCGACCGGCAAACTCTATTTCAGAGATAATAGGTGTTCCTTTGGCTTTAAGTTTCAGAATAATAGGAGCATCATTAGGGATACCGGGGCTCTTGATAATTTCATCTGCACTTAGAATAAGCTCTTCCGTATGTTGCCCTTCTTCCCAAGCAATATTGTGATTATCGAGGAGTTCTTTATAGTGGCTTTTAATTAGAGACATATCCGACACAAATGTATCAAACCCTTTTGATTTAGCTAGTACAGCGGCACCTGCGCCGCTTTCTCCAGCTCCTAATATTACGATTCTTTTCATATCAGCAGATTAATGTTATCTTATTTTTAAAGTAATAATGGTTATAGCAGCCAGCACGATGGTTACGATCCAGAATCGTATGGTTATTTTAGATTCATGGAGCACATTGGTTGGCTTAGTAAACATATACGTGCAATTCGGATCAAGTTGAGATGCAGTGGTTCTAAAATGATCATGTATAGGTGTACGTTTGAATATGCGTTGTTTGACTCCCTTTTTTTTCCCTAATTTGAAGAAATTGACCTGTAAGATAACGGACAAGTTCTCAACAAGAAATACGCCACAAAGAATAGGGATAAGTAATTCTTTGTGTATGATAATGGCAAAAACTGCTATAATTCCTCCTATGGTCAAACTGCCGGTATCTCCCATGAAGACTTGTGCCGGATAAGCGTTGTACCAAAGGAAACCGATGAGAGCCCCAATGAAAGCGCATATATAGATAACCAGTTCTTCACATCCCGGAATATACATTATATTTAGATAGCCTGCATACTCTATGTGGCTCGATACATAAGCCAATATACCTAGCGTAAGCCCTATGATAGCAGAATTTCCTGCAGCCATTCCATCCATTCCATCATTGAGGTTAGCACCATTGGATACGGCTGTTACTACAAATATAGTCACGATAACGAAAAGAATCCAACCTGCAGCTTGTGCGTGTTCACCCATAAATGATACTAAATCTGCATAGTCTAAGTTATTGCTTTTAAAGAAAGGTATAGTGGTTTGCGTTGACTTTATTATTTTAGTTGCATGGACTACTTCTATGGCACTTCCGGGCTTTTGGACTTCAAAATTTTCTCGAATAACAACGTTAGGGCTAAGATAAAGAGTGAGTCCTACTATGAGGCCCAAACCCACCTGCCCAATAATCTTAAATTTACCGTGGAGCCCTTCTTTGTCTTTCTTGAATATTTTGATATAGTCGTCTGCGAATCCTAGTGAACCTAACCATACAGTTGTGATTAGCATCAGAATCATGTAAATGTTGTGTAGCTTACCTAATAGCAGACATGGAATTAGAATCGCAACAATAATGATCACTCCCCCCATACTAGGAACGCCAACTTTGTTGACTCCAAAAGGATCTATGTTGGCATCGCGTTGTGTTTCAGTAATTTGCTTTCTCTTTAATAGGTTAATGAATCTGTTTCCAAATATGCTTGATATTAGTAGCGCCAAAATAATAGCGATTAATGCACGGAATGAAATGTAACTAAACATTCCTGCTCCCGGTAGGTTATATTTCTGAAGCCACTGAAATAAATAGTATAACATACGTTATTTTGTTATTGGTTGGTTGTTAATTGATAATCAAAAAGGTTTATTATGACTCTAGTCATTATCAAAGATTTCTTTTAGAACTTCTTTGTCATCAAAGTGGTGCTTAACTCCCTTTATATCTTGATAATTTTCGTGTCCTTTGCCTGCTACCAAAATAACATCTCCCGTTTGAGCTAACATACAGGCTGTGCGTATGGCCTCCTTCCTGTCTACTATCGTGAGCGTTTTTTTACTGTCGTTGTCATCTAATCCGGAAGTCATATCATTAATGATGTCTTGTGGCTCTTCAAACCGCGGATTATCAGATGTTATGATAACCCGATCACTACTGCGCGCAG
>Ga0172378_10007146_pt1 | contig 10393 bp, 9 predicted proteins | sample GrowelOW332metaG_FD_119755 | JGI IMG/M metagenome (GOLD analysis project Ga0172378, IMG submission 119755) | Groundwater microbial communities from an aquifer near a municipal landfill in Southern Ontario, Canada - Pumphouse #3_1 metaG | ecosystem: Environmental > Aquatic > Deep subsurface >... | reverse complement strand
CCTCATTTGCTGAAGCATCTGCAGGAAAGGCTTGATAGCCAGAAGGAGCAAACGTTTCCCCATGAGATCGGGCTCTTTCTGGGCTACCCTACCCAGGATGTAAAGGCATTCATCCAGAATCAGGGTTGCAGAGGACTGTGTGACGGGTGCTGGAAAGTCTACAATGACGTAGACACAGCAAAACGCATATTTGCACAATACAAACACTGCACCAAGGTCTATCTCGAACTCCACCACAAAGGGTGGAGCATTGAACGGCTTACGGTGCAAAGGAAGGCTCTATGAACAAAATTGCAGTGATCTACTATAGCGGTACGGGAAATACCGAAGCGATGGCAAATGCCCTCATCGAAGGAGTGAAGTCCTCCGGAGGAACGGCTGTGATCATCCAGGCAGGAATCTTTTCTGCAGACATGCTGGACAGCTACGACGGTTTTGCCTTTGGATGTCCGGCCATGGGTTCAGAAGGTTTGGAGGATGAAGTGTTCGAACCCATGTTCGAAGGACTGCTTCCTCACCTATCCGGTCGCAAGCTCGTGCTCTTCGGTTCGTACGGCTGGGGGGACGGCCAGTGGATGGAGGATTGGAAACAGACAGCCCTCGATGCGGGGGCACAGCTGCTTGCCTCTCCTGTCATCGCACTCGATTCCCCCGATGAAGAGGCCCTCTCAGCCTCACGTGAGCTTGGCGTTGCGCTTTGCAGCTAGGCCCATCAGAAAATAGGTGAGCTTGGCAGCAGTATACGCAGGATGATGCAAGACAGAGGGTGCAAGTTCCACCACATCAAGCCCTACGATGGTATGGCCTTGTGTCAGTTGTTCCACTAGGATAATGGCATCCCACCAGGCGAGTCCGCCTGGGTCAGGGGTGCCGGTTGCACTCATCAGACCTGCATCCAGAGCATCCACATCAAAGGTGATGTAGAGCTTTCGGGGAAACTTCGGTGGCAGGGACAAAGAGAGAAAGCTCCCATCGAGCTTGCTTTTGTAGAGTGCAGAAGCATCAAAGTGGCCGATATCAAACGCTTTCCTTGCCTCTAGGTCCTCTTCGCTGTAATTTCGGATACCAACCTGGAACAAGGGAAAGCCAGCTTCTGCCACCCTATGCATGACACACGCATGGCTGAGTTTGCTCCCCTCATAGCTGTCACGCAGATCCATATGGGCATCGAACTGCAGAAAACCGACCTCCTCCTGGCGATATTGCTCCCTGAGAAACCCTATGGCTGCGTTGGTCACCGAGTGCTCACCTCCGAGCAAGACAGGCAGAGACCCATGTTTTCCTGCTTCGATCATGCGCTGCGTCGCTTGTGCCAGGGCTTTCTCAGCCGAAAATGCACAATCGATGGCCTGTGTGGTATGGATTCCCAGCTTACCGGGATTGCCGAAGCCTTCCACCAGCTGTTCGAGCTGCGAGGATGCATCGATGAGTGCGGCAGGACCCTGTGAGGTACCCCCCATATAGGAGACTGTCTCTTCCAGCGGGAAGGGAATGACATGAAACGCAGCATTGTGTGCTTCACTATTGGGAAATTCGGAATCGAGAAACCAATGGTCCATCGTCATCTCCTAGCTGAGTCTTCGCTGATAGTCATCAAATCCAAATGATTTGACGATGCGGTACTTCCCCTCTTGCATGATGCCGATATCTGGCAGGGCAATGCCGTTGAACATGGTCGTTTTGACCATGGTGTAGTGCATCATATCCAACAGGACCAGACGGTCACCCACCTTCGGTTCTTCCCCGAAGGTGTAGGAACCCACCCAGTCGCCGGCAAGGCAACTGCAGCCACCCAGCCGAATCCCGCTCTCCCCTACCGTGGCTCCCACCACATTCGGGGCGTAGGGCATCTCCAGGCAATCGGGCATATGAGCTGCAAACGAGGTATCGAGCATCAGGGTCGTATATCCCCGGTTCTTCACGACATCCAACACGGTGGTTACCAAGTACCCGGTTTCCCACACAAAAGCGGCCCCGGGCTCAAAGTAGAGGGTGAGATTGGGATGTCTTTGCTTGAAAGCAAGGATTGTTTCGCGGAACAGGTCAAGGTCATACCCTTTTCGGGTAACCAGGTGGCCTCCCCCAAGATTCAGCCACACAAGCCCGTCCAGCAGATGTCCGTAGTGCTGTTCCAGCGAAGCAAGTGTGGAGGCAGTATCCTGGGCACCACTCTCGCACAGGTTGTGCACATGCAGGCCCTCAATCCCCTCTGGAAGGGTCTTGAGATCTTCCGGCAGAAGCCCCAGCCGGGATCCAGGACTGCAGGGATCGTAGAGCGCTGTGGAGACGGTGCTGTACAAGGGATTGACCCGCAATCCCACAGAAGCATGGGATACCTCTTTGCGATGTTTCTCATACTGGGACAGCGAGTTGAAGGTGATATGACTTGCAATGCGTGCTATGGCTTCAAATTCACGCATCTGATAGACCGGTGCATAGGCATGCACTTCTGCAAAGTAGGGAGAGGCAAGCAGTGCCTCATTGAGTGAGGATGCAGTTGCCCCATGAGCGCAGGAAGCAAGTTCCGGGAACACTGCATGCATGGCGAACCCCTTCAGTGCAAACAGGAACGAGACATCCAGCTCTTCCTGCAGTCCCTTGATAAGGCGCAGGTTGTTTTGCAGAGCCTCATACTCCAGCACAAAGGCTGGGGTATGGGTGATTGCCTGTGGATCAATCATGCTCAGACTCCAAAGGCAAGCTTGCCGTCAACCACGACTTCCCAAGGAAGGCCCATGGGCCCGAGCTCGGCAAGGAACGGATCGGGATCGAACTGCTCCATGTTGTTCACCCCGCTGCGGTTCCAGACACCCCGTGCAACCAGACTTGCCCCGAGCGCGGCAGGGACCCCGGTTGTGTAGGAGACAGCCTGGGACTTCGTATCCTGATACGCCAATTGATGGCTGCAGTTGTTGAAGATGTACAGGCTCCTCGGATTTCCGTCCTTCACACCCCGTATCTGGCACCCGATGGAGGTCTGTCCTTGGTAGTTGGCTCCCAGTGAGGCAGGTTCCGGCAATACAGCCTTGAGGAATTGCAGGGGCTGGATCTCCATCCCCTGGAAATTGATCGGCGTGATACTGGTCATTCCGACCTCTTCCAGAACACGGAGGAAGGTCAGGTACTGCTGGCCGAAGGTCATCCAGAAGCGCGCCCGCTTGAGCGTGGGAAAGTGTTTGACCAAGGACTCCAGTTCCTCATGGAAGAGCAGGTAGCTCTCCTTGGCTCCCACGCGCGGGTAGTCAACGCTCTGATGGATTTCCAGCGGCTCGGTGCTGACCCACTCCCCCTTCTCATAATACCGGCCATGCTGCGTGATCTCACGGATATTTATCTCAGGATTGAAGTTGGTGGCAAAGCTCTTGCCATGATCACCTGCATTGCAGTCCACGATGTCCAGATAGTGCATCTCGTCAAAGTAGTGCTTGGCCGCATAGGCTGTGAACACGTTGGTGACCCCAGGGTCGAAGCCACTGCCCAGAAGGGCTGTCAATCCCGCATCCTTGAATCTTTGTTCGAAAGCCCACTGGTAGGAGTACTCAAAGTGAGCCTCATCCTTGGGTTCGTAGTTGGCCGTATCCACATAGTGGGCTCCGGCAAGCAGACAGGCTTCCATGATGGAAAGGTCCTGATAGGGAAGCGCTACGTTCAGCACAACATCAGCCTTGAAGCTTCTGATCAGCTTGGCCAGTTCCTCGGCATTATCCGCATCAACCTGTGCTGTCTGTACCGGCACCGGTCCTGCTTCCTTGGCGATGGCATCACACTTTGCTTGTGTCCGGCTGGCCAAAAGAATCTCCTCGTAGAGGTCTTCCATTCTGGCGGACTTGCGCACGGCAACATTGCCCACGCCACCTGCGCCTATGATCATCAGACGTTTCTTCTGCATCATTTACTCCTCTTGGTCAGTCTCATAGTAGGTATATCCTCTCATGCCGGCTGTATAGGCTGAGATGATCTTCCGTCGTTCGAGCGGGGTGATCCTCCCCTCTTCCACTGCTTTCTCCGCTTTGGCGCGGATCATGCCTTCCAAACGCTTCGGTTCGTATTCCACATAGCTCAGCACATCGGCTACGGTATCGCCTTCCAACTCATTGTGAAGGCTGAAGCTCCCGTTCTCAAAGGTAACGGTCGCCACATTGGTATCCCCAAGCAGGTTGTGCAGATCCCCCAACGTCTCCTGATACGCACCAACCAGAAACACACCCAAAATGTAGTCCTCATCCTCAGGAGGGGTATGCAAGGAGAGGGTGTCTGCAGTCTCTCGGTCACCGATGAACCGGTCAATCTTTCCCTCGCTGTCACAGGTGATGTCAGAAAGCACCGCCATGCGGTCGGGCTTCCTGTCCAACATGTGGATGGGCATGATGGGAAAGAGCTGGTCGATCGCCCACACATCCGGCAGGGACTGGAACAGGCTGAAGTTGGCATAGTAAATATCAGAGAGTTGATGTTCGAGCTTCTTGAACTCTGTGGCATTCACATTGCCATACTTATCCTGGATTTCCGCAACGATTTCCCAATAGACATGTTCTGCAGCAGCACGCTCGCGTATGTTCACCTTGCCATACAGAAACTTGTTGCGGATTTCCTCACGATAGTAGTTCAGATCGTTCAAGCACTCTTGTGCGTTCTTCTCATTGAGCATGGTCCGTACATACAAAAGATTCTCCAACGCAGGAAGGGCACTATCCTCGAACTGGGAAGCCTTGGAAGGAGAGCGGAACCGATTGGTATCCAGTACATTCATCAACAGCACCGAATAGTAGGTAACCAAGGCTCGTCCAGACTCACTGAGAATGGTGGGGTGAACGATATGTTCCTCTTTGCAGATGGTCATGATTTCCTCAACCACGTCATCACAGTACTCCTTGGTGGAGTAGTTCCTGCTGTTGCTGGAATCTGAATGGGTACCATCGTAATCAATCGCAAGTCCGCCGCCGATGTCCAGCAGCCCCATGGGAGCACCTTCATGGATGAGTCCTGCATAGACTCGTGCCGCCTCCGTGGCTCCCACACGAATATCATGAATGGTGGGAATCTGGCTACCCAGGTGGTAGTGCAACAGTTTGAGGCAGTCAAGCATTGACTCACTCCTGAGCCGATCGACCACCTCGATCACCTGCGTGGTGTTCAGTCCGAACACGCTGCGGTCTCCGCCGCTGTCCGTCCAGTGACCGCTGGCAACCGTTGAAGGTTTCATACGTATCCCGATGTTGGGTTTGATGCCCAGGGCTTTGGAACGCTCAAGGATGATTCCCACTTCCCCCGGCATCTCAATGACTAGCACGGTCTGGATACCCAAGGAGAGCCCTCTCAGGGCGAGATCGATATACTCCTCATCCTTGTAGCCGTTGCAGATCACATACGCTTCATGATCATCGATATGGGCAAGGGCTATGATCAGCTCGGCCTTGCTGCCGGTCTCCAGGCCATGGTGGTATTGCTTGCCGTATTTGCAGATCTCCTCCACCACCTGCTGTTGCTGGTTCACCTTGATCGGATACACCCCACGGTAGGTGCCCTGGTAGCCGACATCTGCTATTGCCTGCAAGAAGCTTTCATTGATGTGCTGGATCCTGTCATCAAGGATATTGGAGAAGCGAAGCAACACGGGAAGTTTCATGCCGCGCATCTGCAGACCCTTGGCAATGGAGAGCAAGCTGGCCGATGAGTCCGGAGACTTGTCCTTCAGGCGCACTTCCACCTCGCCTTGCTCGGAAATATGAAAATAGCCGTTGCCCCACGCATTGATGCGGTACAACGCTTCAGCATCCTGTATAGTCCAATGTTCCATTGCTGCTCCTTTGATGGTATCTTCCCACAGTATAGCAGAAAAAAGAAGGTCTGCACACAGACCCTACTGATTTGCTGGGTTGGAACCATGGGTACGATGTTTTGCAGAAGATGCGTTGTTTTCCCAAATCTCATGCTTCATGGTATTCTCATGCATCAAAAAGTAAATACATAGATTGGGCGTTCCTGCAACATACAACCCACCTTGTACCAAACCGCCTATTCTCTGCAGCAATGCACAAGACGACATCAGACTCTTGACAAAACATACGGAAGGGAAGAATATCTAGATGATATCATTTTGATATCCTTATGTATTACCAATGGAGGCAATCGCATGAACGATTCCGTCTACTCACAGGAGAAGGTTCTCAATCGAAAAGCCAACGGCATGGCTGTTCTGATCATGAATTCGCTCTTGATCCTGCTCAGCATCTTTTTCTTCGTCAGCGCTTTTGCATGGGACATTCCCCTTGTACTGAGGGTTCTGCTGCTCATTGTCACCGCCATATACGGGTTTGTGGTAGGTCCCATCCTGTTTGGTGGTCTGAAGGTTATCAAACCGAATGAGGCATTGGTGCTGACCCTGTTCGGAAAGTATTATGGCACCCTCAAGCATGACGGCTTCTACTTTGTCAATCCGTTTGTCACTGCCATCAACCCTGCCACTGCCAGCGAAGGCACCACCATGACTCCGAAGACAGAGGCAAAGAGTGACGGCGCAAAGGCTGTCACCAGCTACTCCATCCAGCTTCCCAAGAAGAAGATATCCCTGAAAGCGATGACCTTGAACAATGACAGGCAGAAGATCAACGATGCACTGGGCAATCCCATCATCATCGGGGTTGTGGTGATCTGGAAGGTTGTCGATACTGCAAAAGCTGTCTTCAATGTCGACAACTATGTGGACTACCTCTCCATTCAGTGTGATTCAGCGCTTCGAAACGTGGTACGCCTCTTCCCCTACGATTCGGAGGACGACGAGAAATCCTTGCGCGGAAGCAGTACCGAGGTTGCGCATGACCTGATGGAGGAACTGCAGAGCAAGGTTGAGGTTGCAGGTCTGGAGATTGTGGAGGCCAGGATCACCCACCTCTCCTATGCCCCGGAAATTGCCGCAGCAATGCTCCAACGCCAGCAAGCTTCCGCCATCATTGCCGCCAGGCAGAAGATTGTGGAAGGGGCCGTGGGTATGGTGGAAATGGCTCTTGAGCAGCTGAGCCGCAACAACGTGGTTGAGCTGGATGAGGAACGCAAGGCGGCCATGGTCAGCAATCTGCTGGTGGTGCTCTGCGGAAACCGTGATGCCCAGCCGATCGTAAACAGTGGATCGATCTATTGATGCAAAGGGGATGACGTATGGATGCAAAGGATAAGGCGAAGAAACAAGTATTGCTGCGTCTGTCGTCATCACTGTGGGAAGAGCTTGCCCGATGGGCGGAAGACGATTTCCGTTCCATCAATGGGCAGATAGAGTATCTGCTCACTGAGAGTGTCCGAAAGCGCAGAAACAAGGATCTCCAGGATCCTGACCAATAGCAAGAGGAGGTGGCTTTTGCCACCTCCCCTCTTATGTGCGGTTATTTGATGACGCCTTGCTTTTTCAGTTCGTTGACATTCAAAGCCTTGGCATAGGGTACTTCAAGCTTCCCCTCATTGACCATCTTCACCAATTGGTCACGATACGGGCTTGCAAGGTTGACGCCTACGATCTTCCAGTTGTTGTCGACCTTCGGCTGGATGACACCTTTGCTCTTGATGTACTCGACCAACATGTCGCGGATCGAGTTCGGGCTCTCCCACTCCTTGGTCCCTGCAACAAGCTTCTGGGCTTTCAGGGCTGATGAGTAGCGATAGTTGTTCACCGCAAGGGTCAGCTCCTGCTCGTCTGAGAGCAGCTTGCCCTTGAAGCGCACATTGCGTATTCTCTGCCCCACCGGCTTGGAGAGATCGATCTCATAGTCGACACCACTGAACATATCATACAGGTACCCGGGCTTCTCGGGATTGAAGCTGATCGACACATCCCCTTCCACCCACTGGTTGTAGCAGGCGGCCGACCATTCCATGTAGGATTTCAGCTCCTTGCCTGTCACCTTCACGCGATAGAGCGTGTTGTCGTACTTGTAGATGCCGAAAATGGTTCCGTAGTTGATATCCCCTGCCTTGATGTCACTGGTATCGGCAAAGAGGGCGGCAGCAGAAACATCGGCTCCGCTGTTGAGCAGCTGTACGTCATTGATCAGATCCATGACTGCGGTATCACGGAGCTTTCCTTCCGGAATGCCGGCGATCTCGTTCTTCGGCTGGAAGTCCACTGCAGCCTTGCCGAAAATGCCTCCGCTGCTCTTTCCATCTGCCGTGGGTGCTCCACCACTGATGAAATCACGGGTTGCCTTGTGAGCTTCTGCAATGAAAGCATTCTTGCGGATCAGGTCACTCGGCTGGTAGTTTGCCATATCCACCAGCTCAATCTTGCGGTCAATGACGTTTTTCTGCTAGTCCAACGTCAGGTCGATGCGAATCACTTCACGACCAAGGTTACGTGCCCCGCCGATGACGGTGGTGCCTTCGAACTCCTTGATGGCATTGTGATCATGCCCCACGATCAAGACATCTATTTCGGGGCACAAGGACAGAATGCTGTTCGCCCCGTCACTGCCCCCTTCCTCGTCATACTCAGGATAGAGCCCGACATGGCTGACAACGATGATGATGTCCGTCTTGTCCTTGATGATGTCCACCACCCTTCTTGCTGCCGGACCTACCGGAGCATAGAGGAAGGGGTCGGTCTTCTCCCCGTCCCAACGCGGTGCGTTCGGGTTGGTCAATCCAATGATACCGATCTTCAGTCCACCACGTTCGATGATGGTATACGGCACCGCGGCCATGGTTCCGTCGACGCGGGCAAGGTTGGCCGAAAGAATCGGGAAATTCGCCAGGGTCTGGATCCGCTTGATCAGATTTTCCCCGAAGTTGAACTCATGATTCCCCAGCGTCATGCTGTCATAGCCGAGCAGGTTCATTGCCCGCATGACCGGATGTTCGCCTTCACGTTTGTTGTACAGGTCATCGGTCATGATGTTGCCTTGGATGGTATCCCCATTGTCCACCAAGACCACATACGGTTCCTGCTTGCGAACTTCCTCGACATAGGATGCGATCCTGGCCATGCCGGTGTTGGTCGTATCCTTGTCGTTCTCATAGCTGAACCCCCAGACATTTCCATGAAGGTCCGTGGTTGCCAGGATGACAAGCTTTTCCGTACTCGGCACTTCCATCATTGGTTGTGCAAACGTAAAGCTCGCGATGAGGCACAGAACCAGCATGAACAGAACTGGTCGCTTCAATCCGTTTCGTTTCATCGTACGCTCCTTTGGCCGACCGTATTGGCCGACATGTGTGCTGTTGACAGTATACCACCGCTTGGTGGATTTGAAAGCTTCAGGACTCAGTGGTACAGCCGTTTAGAGACTTCCTTCCCCTCCTCAAACAGGGCCTCATACTCCAAGGCTCCCGCCTTGTTGTAGCGGACCCATGGCCCATCCTTCACCCCCTTCTTGTAGGTGCCCACCTGGTGGACCATGCCGTTTTCCCGATAGAAGTGCCATTGGCCATCCATCAGATTCTCTTTCAGGGGACCTTGGCTTTTCACGATGCCGCTCTTGTAGTAATGGGTGAGAATGTTTCCTGACTGCATCATCTCCACCTGTCCATTGGCATACCGGCTCTCCTCGCTCATATGGTGCCTCCTCGTTACCAGTCCATACACCCCTCATATACGGTGACAGCAGATCCGGTGATGGTGGGCACATCCCCATCCATTTGGACATGGATGAACCCGAACCTTCCCCTGCTGTCCTCTTGCCTGATTACACACGCATGCGATGCGTCAATCTTCCCATAGGTTTTCAGGTACACGCCCAGTGCTCCCGCCGCATTGCCGGTGACAGGATCCTCATCCACCCCAGAGCCTGGACTGAACATCCTTGCATGGGCGTCAACACCCTCTTGCGACGCTTCCAATGAGAAACAATAGAAACCGGGGCACCCCAAGCTCTTTCCCAAGGCTATCAAGGCTTGGCGGTCAGGCTGGAGTGCAGAGAGCTGTGCCAAGCTTCCCAGGGGAACCAGTATCTTCGGATTCCCTGTGGAGACCCATTGGATGGGAAGAGTTGTGTCCAGGAAGTCGCAACCCAAGGCCTCAAGAACCAAGTCAGGGGTGAGAACCTGACCAAACCGGGCTGCATTCTGGCGTACGGCAATCGTGGGATGGGAACCCTGCTCCTCAACGTGGATGGAGAGCTTCCCTGCCTTGCACACCATCGTGTGCTCTCCGTACGGAAGCCCAAGCATCGTTGTCAGCACATGGTAGCTTGCCACTGTTGCATGGGTGCACAGCGGAACTTCCTGGACTGCAGTGAAAAACCGTACGGTTTGCCTGTCGCTGTTGATGAAGGCGGTCTCACTGTTGCCCAGCTCCCGGGCAAGCAGCACCATCTGCTGATCTTCCAACCCGTCGGAGGGGAACACCACCCCTGCGGGGTTTCCTGAAAAAAGCTGCGTGGTGAAGGCATCGACCTGGAATATTCGGCGT
>Ga0172378_10007145_pt1 | contig 10394 bp, 11 predicted proteins | sample GrowelOW332metaG_FD_119755 | JGI IMG/M metagenome (GOLD analysis project Ga0172378, IMG submission 119755) | Groundwater microbial communities from an aquifer near a municipal landfill in Southern Ontario, Canada - Pumphouse #3_1 metaG | ecosystem: Environmental > Aquatic > Deep subsurface >... | reverse complement strand
TATATTTGCAATCAGTTACCTGCACAAAGAAATGAATAAATAAATAAATTTCAAAATATTATGGGAACTAATTTTCGCAAAGGCGCTCTTGCGCTGTTATCCGTAATCTCGCTTGTTGGCATTATGTCAGAGCCTTCGGGCTCTCTCGCTGTTTGGGCACTCTGCGAGTGCGCCTGTATGACCGTTTTCGCGCTGTCATCGAGGGCGCTTATAAGGCTTCTGGACAAGGAGGGCGACGAGAGATGCTGAGCGTTGGTGATAGTTTCAGCGTGCGCCCCGGACGCGTCGACGACGCCGACACGGCAACGATTTCGGATTTGCTGATGACAGGAGGTGGCACAGTGGGAGAGCAGACGATCCACTACGAGCTTCGGCTCGAGCGTAAAGGGCGCTATTGCTGCCTTGAGTCTCTGACGGGGCGCCAGATCTGCGGTCTCATTGAAGTTGGCATTTTAAGTACGCCGCGAGGCGCCTAATTATTCAATACTAAAGTTACCTACCCCGCAGTGATGCGGGTGTCTTATCGGGAGCGGCGTTAGCCGGCTGAACAATTGCGCTGATGGGTGGTTAAGCATCGCGTAAGATGACACTAAAGGAGGTGGGATCCCTCGCCCGATAACTAATTTCTAAATTTTGAAGTTATGCTTAAAACAATTGGCGAAATGACCGAGGTGGAGTTCATCTCCATCATCCGCAACGCGGTGGCTGACGAGGTGTCCAAACAGGTGACCATTCAGAGGGGGCCCAAACTGGTCAAGGGCCTTAAGGGTCTTGCTGACCTTTTCGGGGTCACGGTAAGCGGCGCGAAAAAACTAAAGGCATCCGGCATTATCGATGAGGCCATCTCACAGCACGGGCGTCTCATCATCACCGATGCGGATAAGGCCATTCGCCTTTTTCAAACAAGACGATAGATATGGCAAAAAAGCAAAGCATGCGGTCAAGGATCGCGTCCCTGGAGCCCGGCGAGAGCCTGCTTCTTAGAAATCAGAAATGTTCGTGCGTGTGGGCCACGACCTACTCACTTAAGCGCGACACCGGCAAGGTGTTCAGCGCGCGAAAGGCGGGCCCGTCGACACTCCGCGTCACACGCATCGACGGCGTGCCTCACACTAAGTAACTCATTTTAAATCTTATATATGGAACCAATTATCATTCAAGTACAGTTGGTGGCCTCAGAGTCACTACTGTCGACCGTCAGCAAGATTGCCGATGCCCTCAACTCGCAATCTGTCAAATCTATTGTGCGCCCGCAGGCTAAGCCGACGACGGAGCCCGCCGCGGCCTCAGCCACAGCGCAAGCGCAGCAGCAAAAAAGACGCGCAACGGTACATGAGCCGCAGGCAGCCGATGCCCCCCAGGGAGTTATGACGGAGACACAGCCTAAGAGTGCGCCTGGCGGAGACCAGATTTCTGATCCCGAGTTGAGGGAGGCGGTCAAGGCCGCTAACCACGCATCATCGCCGAGCGCGGTTAGACAGATTTTTGCCGAGTTCGGCATAGCAACTAGCATTGACTGCCCGCAGGCGCGCCGCGCTGAGTTATTGTCTCGACTTGTAGATCTCGCCAACAATGCCCACTAATCACGCCCTTTTATCGCCGTCCTCCTCGATGAGGTGGATGTCCTGCTCGCCCTCCGCCGTTATGGAGTCCAAATTTCCCAATAAGACTACGCCTTATGCGCAGGAGGGCACGATAGCTCACGCGATGGCGGAGGCCTGTTTGTGCGCTTATCTCGCTAATCTCGCTGATGGTCCGGCACATATTAAAGAGGAGGTCACTGATAGTTATCTTAAGGAGCTTACCGCGAGAGATGTCGACGGTGGCCCTATAGACGCATCGGATGACTACTTGGATAGGGTACTTCTCAGGTTATGGAGATCCTGCCGCGAACTTGGAGTGGACCCCGAGGATATGCTCAAGACAATCTACGACAACTATGTTCGCATTGTGCTTGAGGATTTTGAAGTCGCGCGGGGCAAGGATAAGAATGCTGTTCTGCTCATCGAGGCTCCGCTGAAGTTATCCGAGTACATACCGGAGGGCTTTGGTTCGTCCGACGCCGTGATCCTCTATGGAGATACACTTCGTGTCTACGACCTTAAGTATGGCAAGGGGGTCAAGGTCGATGCCGACCACAACCCGCAGATGATGTGCTATGCCCTTGGTGCGCTGCTCGGACCAGCGGAACTCTACGACACTGACAATGTGGTTATGACAATCATACAGCCGCGTCTATCTCACGTTTCGTCATTCGAGATGACCGCTGCCGATCTGATGCGTTGGGCTCTTGACGACCTTAAGCCTAAAGCTGAGAAGGCCTACAAGGGAGAGGGCGAGCAGACCCCCGGAGATTGGTGCAAGTTCTGTCGCGTCGCTCCTGTGTGCAAGGCTCTGGCCGCAGAGGCACTTTCGGAAAAGGACGAGCCCCGCGTGATGAGCGAGGCCGAGGTCGCCGAGAGTCTCGGCAAGCTCAAAATGATCAAAAGCTGGATAGACAGTCTAGAGGCTTGGGCCCTCGACAAGGCGCTCTCCGGCGTCAAATACCCCGGCTATAAGTTAGTTGAGGGCGTGACGCGCCGTAAGATCGTCGACATGGATGCCGCCTTAGCCGAACTCAAGAAGAAGAAGTTCCGAGAAGCGGATGTGTGCAAGCCAAAGGAGCTGAAGGGGCTGACCGAGCTTAAGAAGATCCTCCGAGCGGAAGCCTTCGACAAAATACTCGGCCCTTTCATAGTCAAGCCTCAGGGTGCGCCTACTCTTGTTCCTGAGGATGATCCGAGGCAGGATCTTAACAGCGCAGCGGTTGATTTCGCGAATGTGCCTGATGTTAAACAATCTAATTCATAATAAAATGGAAAACACGCAACAAACTAAAGTCATTATCGGCGAGGTGAAATTGTCATACGTTCATCTACTTAAGCCGGATGCTATTGAGGGCTCTGAGCCTAAGTATTCCGTCAGTTTAATTATACCAAAGAGCGACAAGGCCCTTGTGTCCAAGATCAAGGACGGCATTGATGCCGCAACCATTATTGGCGTGGCGTCCAAGTTCGGCGGCAAAAAGCCGTTAGCTCTCAAAACGCCTCTTCGTGACGGCGATCTGGAGAGGCCTGATGATGATGCTTATGCAGATAGCTTCTTCATCAACGCCAATTCAAAGAGGCCGCCGGAGGTGGTTAAGTCGCAGATTGTGATGGGCAAACGCCAGCTAGTGCCTATTAATGATGAGCAGGAGATCTATTCAGGGTGCTATGGTTATGCGAGTGTCAACTTCTTCGCATACGACAGTAAAGGCAACAGAGGCATAGCCGCCGGTCTCAACAACGTACTTAAGACACGCGATGGCGAATTTCTCGGCGGACGCTGCTCGGCTGACTCGGATTTTGCCGGCATAACACTTCCGGAAGAGGAGGACATCCCGGAGGAGCTGATGAGTGACCCGGTTTAGTCTACGCTTTAAGGGCGGGAATAAGTCCCCATGAAACGGATAGGGGTATAGCCCTTTAGGCGGTTCGACTCCGTCTCCCGTCCCCAGCCGCAGTGATGCGTTTCTCGTTACTTATTAATGTTTTTTCTGAACAAGCCCCGCCGAGGGCGGAACCGCGGCGGGGTCCCAACAACACAACGTAATGGCTAATTGCAAGACAGGTAAGAACGGTAAGTTCGTGAGCATCGTATGGACTGATGCGATGATTAATAGGCTTCGTAGGGATTTCCCTACGATGCTCAACAGTGACGTCGCACTGGAGTTAGGCGTGTCGATGAGTACTATGCATCGCAAAGCGCGTGAGCTTGGGCTGCGTAAGTGTAACGAGTTTAATGACATTAACGCTTATGCAATCAGGCGCAGATCCTCCATTGCGCAACGCTGCAAGCCCAACTCCGGGTGGTTTAAAAAGGGTGTGCACGCCTGCCCGGAAAAGGAGTTCGTCAAGGGGCACCCGCCATTGACCGGGGAAAAAGAGACCGCGCGGCTTAGGAAGATGTCCGAAACGAGGCGTCGCCTCATTGACTCGGAGAGGGTGAGGATGAAGTATGGGCTACCAAGGCAGACAAGAATTAAGTTGAAATAAAGCAATGCGGAGATTACATATAGACATAGAGACATACTCATCGGAGGATCTCAGCAAGTGCGGAGTCTACCGCTATAGCGCATCTGAGGATTTTGCGATCATACTGATAGCCTATGCCATTGATGAGGGGCCCACGCGCATCATCGAGACTGGCTCTGGTGAGGCGCGCCCTGCGTGGTTCGACGAAGCTCTTGAGGACCCGAACGTCATTAAGATGGCACACAACGCGCATTTCGAGAGGGTCTGTCTTGGGTCCGTCCTAGGGCGTACTTTGGACCCGCGTCAGTGGGAGTGCTCTATGGTGCAGGCCGCCAGGTGCGGTCTTCCGCTCTCGCTCGCCCAGGTGGGGGCGGCCCTCGGACTGGAGCGTCAGAAGATGACGGAGGGCGTTAACCTCATAAGGCTTTTCTGCACTCCGCAAGACAGCCCTCTCTTCAAGATGCACCGTGTCCTTCCTAGCGAGGCACCGGACAAGTGGCGGATCTTCTGTGATTACTGCATCAGGGACGTGGACGTGGAAAGAGAAATAGTCAAGGCCACAGAGTGGCTTAAGGTGTCGTCCTTCGAGCGGGAGCTATACGCGCTTGACCAGGAGATCAACGACAGAGGGGTTCTTGTGGATCTGGACTTTGTCGAGAAGGCCTCCGCCATAGATGCGACATACAAAGCTCATCTTAACATCGAGGCGATACGGCTTACCGGTATGGATAACCCTAACAGCGTCACACAACTCAAGGGGTGGCTCTCAAGTCGGGGCGTCGACGTGGACAGTCTTGACCGTAAGATGCTTGCCGATCTGCGTAGCGGTACCGAGGGCCCGGTCCGAAGGATGCTTGAGATCCGTTCAGAGATGGGCAAGACATCGTGTAAGAAGTATGACACAATCAAGGACACTGTCAGTGCGGACGGCCGTGTCAGAGGGCTGACTCAGTTCCACGCCGCAAGGACGGGACGTTGGGCAGGGCGCCTCGTTCAGATGCAGAATCTGCCGCAGAATCACATAGAGGATCTTGACTTCGCCAGAGGCTGCGTGTATGATATGGATGTTGACACTCTTGCTCTAGGCTACGGCAACGTCCCGGATGTGCTCTCACAGCTCATCCGCACGGCCTTTGTGGCCTCCCATGGTAAGACCTTTGCGGTCTGTGACTTCTCTGCCATTGAGGCGCGAGTAATAGCGTGGCTGGCGGGTGAGGATTGGGTTCTTGACGTCTTCCGAAGCGGGCGAGACATCTATTGTGAGACCGCGGCGATGATGTTCAAGGTGCCCGTTGAGAAGCACGGGGCTAACGCTAATCTGCGTCAGAAGGGTAAGATAGCCGTTCTGGCGCTGGGATATGGAGGGGGCGTCAAGGCTCTTGAGGCTATGGGCGGGGCTCGTATGGGTCTCTCTGCCGATGAGATGAAGGAGATAGTAGACAAGTGGAGGGCGGCTAACCCGGCGATAGTGTCTCTTTGGTCGGATCTGGAGACGGCGGCCTATGAATCCTTCTCAACACGCGGGGCCGTAGAGGCAAGACACCTCACGTTCGCAATGTGTCTGAACGGCGCGATGACTGTGACGCTCCCATCCGGCCGTATGATCGTCTACCCGGACATAGCTCTCACGACCAATCGCTTCGGTCGTAAGTCGCTCAAGTTCAAAGGGGTGGGCCAGAAGACCAAACAATGGGGCTGGATAGAGACCTACGGCGGCAAACTCACGGAGAACGTGGTGCAGGCCATCGCCCGTGACTGTCTGGCCGAGGTCATAACGAAGACCGAGCACGCCGGCTTCCCAATTGTCTTTCACGTTCACGACGAGATCATCTGTGAGGTTGACCGTGATGCGGACCTCCAATCAATACAGGCGATCTTCGCCGAACCCGTCAGGTGGGCCCCGGGGCTGCCTCTCAAGGGAGCCGGTTACACAACGAAATACTACAAAAAGGACTAACTAATGGACACCTATAGAATAACGGTAGGAAGAAGTAGGACTGCTGCTACTTGGTCTTGTAAGAATGTCAGCTGGGGTGACCTGCGCGAAAGGTTGTCGCGGGTCAAGAGGACCAGAGAGACGTGCTCTGAATATGTCTCTATGACCAAGGCCGCGAAGGGCGCGGCAAAAGATGTGGGAGGCTTCGTAGGTGGGGCCTTTGTCGGTACTCAGCGTAGGGCGATAGACCTTGTGAGTCGATCGCTGGTTACTCTCGACATCGACTACGGCTCGACTACGACACCTGAGGAGGTGCGTAAGTCTCTCGAGGGCAGCACTTGGTGCCTCTACTCCACACACAGCAGTACGGAGAAGGCCCCGCGTTACAGACTCGTTCTGCCGCTCTCCAGAGAAGTTACGGCAGATGAGTATGTGCCGATAGCGAGGAGGATAGCAGAGACGGTCGGGATAAATCTCTTTGATTCGTCTACCTATGAGCCGTCGAGACTGATGTACTGGCCAAGTGTGCCGTCTGATGCGGACTACGTCTTCCGGCAAGGCGAAGGATCTCCTATTGACGCGGACATTCAGCTCGCCACTTATACGGATTGGCGCAACCCGATTGAGTGGCCGATTGATCGCAGGACTTCCAAATTAGTGCAGGGTCACGGCTCGAGACAGGAGGATCCGACGCTCAAGCCCGGTCTTATCGGCGCTTTCTGCCGCGCCTATCCTATAACGGAGGCGATAGCGACATTCCTCTCGGACGTCTACTCGCCTACCGATCAGCCTGACCGCTATACATACATTGAGGGGTCCACCGCCGGAGGCCTGGTGGTCTATCAGGACAAGTGGGCTTACTCGCATCACGGCACAGATCCCTGCTGCGAAAGGCTGTGCAACGCCTTCGATCTGGTGCGCATACATCTATTCGCCTTTGAGGATGACGGTTGCGGAGAGGAGCAGCCTGGTAAGTTGCCGTCGTTTAAGTCGATGGAGTCTTTTGCGGCCAAGGACGTCAAGGTTGTCGGCCTGTTGGCCGTGGAGCGAAAAAAGGAGCTTGAAAGTGAGTTCGGAGAAATAGAGACTACTAAGCAGACGGCAAATAATGGAGCGAACGGTGCCGATCCCGATGACTGGATTCGTATGATGCACATGGATGAGAGGCGACGTACCTATCTGGCGGATCCTTACAACTTTGGTCTCATCGTCCGTAATGACCCGCGACTGAAGGAGTGTGTCATGAGGGACGAATTTCGTGGGCGCGATGTGCTGGCGCTCGACCTGCCGTGGCGCAAAAGAGGCCCTGAGGAGGATTACTGGGTCAACAGCGACGACAACGGCCTGATTGAGTACGTGTCCAAGACGTACAGGCTGGCCAACAAGACGGCACTGCTGGACGCCAACGACCTCGCCGCATCTCAGTTGCGCTTCCACCCCGTGCGCGACTACCTCGAATCTCTGCAATGGGATGGGGTGCCGCGTCTTGATACTCTGCTCGTAGACTACCTCGGCGCGCGCGACACCGAACTGACGCGTCTGATGACACGCAAGCATTTGGCGGCTGCCGTAGCCAGGGTGATGCGCCCTGGTGTCAAGTACGATTACGTCCTCACGCTCATAGGCCCGGAGGGCATCGGCAAATCAACGCTCATCCGCATTCTCGCAGGCGAGTGGTTCGACGACAGTCTCACGAGCATAGAGGGCAAGGACGGTATGGAGCAGGTCAGGGGCAAGTGGCTCATAGAGTTCGGCGAGCTGACCAACTACAAGCGCTCCACGTCGGAGGCCTACAAGGCGTTCATCTCGAAGCAATCGGACTCTTACCGTCCCGCCTATGGGCGCAAGACGGAGACCTACCCGCGTCAGTGCGTCTTCTTCGCCACGACCAATGAGGCTGCCTTTCTCAAAGGTGACACGGGCAACAGGCGTTTCTGGCCTGTGCACTGTGATGCGGATCTACACGCGAAAGACGTGTGGACCGATCTTGTCGGCGAGAGAGATCAGATCTGGGCCGAAGCCATGAGCGTCTACCGCTCCGGGGAGACGCTTTACTTACCTCCGGTACTGGAGAGGCAGGCGCGATTGGCGCAGAATGCCTGCAACGAGTTGTCCGCTGATGACAGGATGGGCGTTATCGAGGATTATGTTTTGCGACGTCTTCCTTTCGATTGGGACACCTACTCGATGCAGCAGCGAAGAGACTTCTTCCGTCTTAGTAAGCCTGTGGCAGATGGCGAGGCGTACAAGGAGAGGGAGACCATAAGCGCTGTGGAGGTCCTTTCCGAATGCTTCGGGCAGCAACTCGACGACAAGACCCGTTATCGCACCAAGGAGATCAATCAATTGATGAGCGGCATTTCCTGTCTGGAGCCGGCTGGGGCTGCCAGACTCAAGTTGTATGGCACGCAGCGCATATATCGCGTGATCCGTTTGCCGGAGCCAATCAAGCCTGTCAAGAAGGAGGAGGACAATAGTGATGAGATCGGGCTTAAGCCTATTGATGATGATGAAGTTTGGGAGCAAGAAGATAGCAACAGCGATGAAGAAAGAATCGGAGAAGACCTTGGAAGCGCGTCTGGCGCGCGAAGTGGCACTAAGGGGCGGAATGGCCTTGAAATACACGAGTCAGTACCACAGGGGCATACCGGACCGCATAGTCCTGCTGAAAGGAGGAAAGACGGTGTTCGTGGAGATGAAGAGCACGGGGGAACGGCCGACCCTCCTCCAGACGCATGCGATGAATCGGTTGGAGTCGATGGGCTACGAGTGCCGGGTTATAGACAGTACGGAGGCGCTGACGGCATTTCTAAAAGTGATCGACGATGAGATATAACCCGCACGCATACCAGAGCAGGGCTGTTGGGCACATCATCGGGCATCCTTACTGCGCCCTCTTCCTCGACATGGGGTTGGGCAAGACGGTGATCACGCTCACAGCACTGAAGGAATTGATGAACGACTACCTGGAGAGCGACAAGATCCTTGTGATAGCGCCTTTGTCTGTCGCTCGTAACTCCTGGGCCTCGGAGGCCTTAAAATGGGATCACACATCCGATATGCGATTTTCTCTGATTATCGGAGGCGTGAGAGAGAGGGAGAAGGCTATGGCCTCTGATGCGCCGGTGCACGTCATCAACCGCGACAACGTGGTGTGGCTTGTCAGCGCGTTGAAGGACCGGATGTGGCCGTATGACACGGTAGTGGTCGACGAGTCGTCTAGCTTTAAGAACCCGCAATCCAAGCGTTTCAAGGCGTTGCGATCCGTCCGACCCTATATAAGACGTATGGTTCTGTTGACAGGCACGCCGTCGCCCAATGGTCTGATGGACCTGTGGAGCCAAGCCTACCTGCTGGACCTCGGTAAGAGACTCGGGAGAACGCTCACCTCCTACCGCGACCGATTTTTCAGTCCGGGGAGGCGCAACGGGGCGGTGGTCTATGACTGGCGGCTGAAAAAGGGTAGCGAGGAGATGATCCCGCGGTTGCTCTCGGACATCTGCCTTAGCATGAAGGCGAATGACTATCTGGAGCTTCCTCCGAGCATCGTGTCTCCGGTCACAATAGGTCTGGATGAGAGCGAGATGAGGGCCTACAAGGACTTCGAGCGCGAACAGCTCATGACCTGTGCCGACGGCGGCGAGATAGAGGCGCTTACCGCGGCGGCCCTCGCCAACAAGCTGTGTCAGTTTTCCGGAGGCGCTGTGTACGACACGGAGGGAGGGTGGCACGAGGTCTCGCGTGCGAAGTTAGACGCGTTGGCCGATTTGGTAGAGGGCGCCAACGGGCAGCCGGTGCTGGTATATTACGCCTACCGCCACGAGCTTGAGCGTATAATGGCGACGCTGAAAGGCTATGGCCCGGAGGAGTTCAGAGGAGAGCCGGAGACGCTCAAGAGGTGGAATAAGGGTATGATTCGCGTGATGGTGTGTCATCCGGCGTCAGTGGCCTACGGACTTAATATGCAGAGTGGCGGTCACATCATAGTATGGTACTCGCTGACGTGGTCGCTGGAGCTCTACCTTCAGGCCAACGCCAGACTGCTACGCCAAGGGCAGACCAAGCCGGTGCTCATCTACAGATTGTCGTGCATAGGTACGATAGACACGAGAATAGCGTCCATACTGGAAGGAAAGGACGACTGTCAGGAGGCTCTCCTCAAGGAGATACGGATGATGAGAGAAGAACTCAAGACTTGAGCGAAAAAAGCAAAACGAACTTATATCACACGGGCAGGTGGACGCCGTGAGGCGGACGATGAAGATGATACTTTTTGTGGATGATTAATAAAATGATTAATAAATGCAACAAAACGGGCGGGAGCCCGGCCTGCCCACAATGTCGGGAATACGCCGTTAAACGTATAGACGGAAAGCCGCAGCCAAGTGGCGTCCTTAGATTAG
>Ga0172378_10007144_pt1 | contig 10395 bp, 9 predicted proteins | sample GrowelOW332metaG_FD_119755 | JGI IMG/M metagenome (GOLD analysis project Ga0172378, IMG submission 119755) | Groundwater microbial communities from an aquifer near a municipal landfill in Southern Ontario, Canada - Pumphouse #3_1 metaG | ecosystem: Environmental > Aquatic > Deep subsurface >... | reverse complement strand
CTGGAATGTTCAGAAATAGTGGTGTATTTGGTATGATTCCTTATAGACTGTTCTTTATGGATAGACTGAATGGAGATGGTACTAAATCACTAGTAAAAACAATATCAGTAATGGATAATATATTCCAAGGATGTTGGTATTTAGGTTATGATTCTAATAGAGAAATAAATATTGGAACTGTGCTGAATCCAGCAAATAATGAGACAACTACATGGGATGATCACATTGTTGAAATTGTTGGTAGTAAAGTTCCATTTAGATTAGATGTTTCTGATATGAAGAAAACTTACAACTACTCAAATGGAACTACTGATTATGATCCCTGGTATTTAGATGGATATGGTTGAGAAGGAGCCACATCATTAACAGATCAAGCAGGCTTAAATACATTTAAGAGTTCACTTAATGCCAATTATTTATCTTACGATGAACAGCAGAAAGTTGTAATAACACAACAAGCTGGAAGTACTCCTAGATATGTAGAAACAGTTCAAAACTATATGATCCCAACTGACTTATTTAGATATTGTAGTAATACTTGTTTACTTACAAATGTGTTAAATTCTCTAACATGGTATGAAAATGTCATCATTGAGGACTTAACTACAGGTATTAAGAGTGTTGCTTCAACTACAAAGTTAGAAGGCATGAGGGGAAGAATACCTTGCAGATTACTTGAATCTTTAGCAGATTCCTTAAAGTTTGACGGCGTGTTTAAGAACACTTACTTTGATGCCTTTGTTGGACTACAGAGTAATACATTAACTCCTGGAATTATGTATCCTCCAGATTTATTGAAATATAATACTGCTTTAGAGGAAATTCCAAATATGTTTATGAGAACTCAAGTGCCTGTAGGTGTTAAGGTAAACTCGGATATATTCTCTATGCTAGTTAACTTAAAGAATGTTTCTGGATGCTGGTCTGATTGTATATTTGATAGGAGAGCATATAATGCAGATACTGCACCAAGTATGAGTCAATTTACTTATCAAAGTTTATTTGCAAACAATCCAAGAATAACAAATGCATCTTCACTATTTGCAGTTTATACAATAGACACTATTTACAGAGGTCTTTATACTATAGAGAAGACATTACTTCAAAATTGCTATAATATTAACAACGTGAGTAATATGTTTTACTATAATGGTAGTATGGCTGGAGAAGTACCTGAATTTCCTGCATTATCTTATACTGTACTTAACTCAGTAACAGGATATTTGATAGGATGTACGAGAGGATTAATTACTAACGAATCAACTCTGGAAGCTAGACTTAAACCAGAAGATTGGCTAAATTAAAAATAATAACAAATGAAACTAAAATTAGTTAGAAAGTTTAAAGGAACAAGTTACACAATTGGGGATTTATACGTTGATGGTGAACTATTCTGCAATGTAGTAGAAGACGTTGTAAGAGATTTACCAGATACTTGCCCCAATACTCCTAAAGGAATTGATTGTAAATGCCCACAAAAAGTTCATTCACAGACTGCAATTCCAGAAGGAACTTATAAAGTTGTATTATCTATGTCGTCAAGATTTAAAAAGATTATGCCAGAAATATTAAATGTACCTCATTTTAGAGGAATTAGAATACATTCTGGAAACAAAAGTACTGATACAGAAGGTTGTTTAATCGTAGGTAAAAATACTATAGTTGGTCAAGTAACTGAATCAAGAGTTACCTTTAACAAACTCATGGCATTACTGAATACAGATAAAGATGACCTAACAATAGAAATATCGTAAGGATGCACAAGATTTATTATTTAATTTTAGAGTAATCTGCCTTTAACATTGCAGACTACACTCCTGAATATACACATCATTTTGTGCAGAATTTTCACTACAATTAAAATAACTCACAAGTACAATACAACTAAGTTCAATATTTTTTGTTAGTTATGTATTTTATTTTTAGTAAAGGTGTTAACTTTGCACAAGATGATGATATGTATATGAAATGTAGACATGTTAAATCTAATAGATAATTATAAGTATAAATGTAAAAATGATTAATGATTATGGACAATTTTGAAGACATTTTTGGAGACACTCCTATAGATGAGCCAATTGATGGCACACCAATAGTCCCAACTGAACCAGTAGAGCCAATTGAATCGGGAGATAGCGATCCATTCTTTGATGATATTGATGAACCGGGTGGAGATACTACATTATCAGTATGGGATGAATATCTTGCTGCACGTGGATTTAACGAAGGCAAGTTAAAAATTATTGATGAAAATGAAGAGGAAGTAGAAGTTAGTTTCTATGACCTTACTAGAGAAGAACAAATGGATATTCTTAGAACAGGCAGTGAGGAATCTAATGACGATATAGGTTTAGATGATTCTGAGGTTGAGTTAATCAATCAGATTCGTGGGGCGAATCAATCAGTTGCAGAGTTCTTAGAAGAATATAAGAAAGGTATATTAGAGGAAATTGAAGTTCCAGAGGATAGCTATGATATTGATTCATATGATGATCAAGAGTTATTCTTACTAGATTTAAAGAATAAGTGGGATTTGACTGATGAAGAACTAACTGCAGAGTTGGAAAGAGAACTTCAGAATGAACCATTGTTTAAGAAAAAAGTAGATGTATTAAGAAAAGAATATAAAGAATTAGAAGATCAATACAAACAAGGACAATTGCAAGAACAGCAAGAACGTGAACAAGAACAATACACTAAGTTTTCAGAGAAAATGGTAGGTATTGCGAATGCTGTCTCAGACTTTCATGGAATTGAGCCAGAAGATGATGAAAAAAATGAAGTACTGTCAACTCTATTAGATAGAGATGAGGCAGGTGTTACTTCTTTTTATAAAACTTTAAATGATCCAGAAAAGCTATATGAAATGGCTTGGTATGCAAGATACGGAAAAGAAGCATTTGACACTTTACGTAATGCATATGAATCAGAGATACAGAAATTAAAAAAGCCAGATAAGCCAACTGTTATACACAAGACCCCTAAAACAGGAGGCAAAGAAAGAACAAGTATTCACGACTTAATTTAAAAAATTTAAACTAGATTAAAATGGTAGTAGCAAGTTTTGTAAACGTAAAGCCAGAAATGGCGCACAGTAGAACATATGAAGATTTCTACAAATTGTTAGGAACAAGACCTAAGATGATGGGAGTCATGGCTCGTATGTATCCAAACAATACGGCAACATGATTAACTGAGGGTTTGTTAAATGTATTTCATAATCAAAAGAATGCAACAAAATTTCAGCCAATTAACTCAATGGAGATTAACTGGAATGTAGAAGTTGACTTTATAAAAAGAGTTGAATTCGCAGCAGCTCCTTCATCTAACGGTGCGGGTGGTAACGAAATCACAATGTATTTCAAAGAAAGATATCTTGAAAGATATGATACATTTATTATTGATGAATCGAGACAGCAATGTATCGTTAAAGCAGTTCCTCAAAGAAAATATGATGATTTTTGGGAATATGTAGTTCAAATTGTAGACAGCGATTTTTCGTCTATTCTAGACTTAGAAGCATGTCAACCAGGTATGACAGTTAGATTCTTATCTAATATTGTTCCTGAATACAGTGAAGAAGGATATTCTAAATATCAATCAAACATTGAAAAGCACAAACAGTGGATTACAGAGCACAGAAATGATATCTCTTATTCTTCTCGTTTTGCAGCAATGGAAGATCAATTCATCAAAATCTCTTCTGGAGATGGTGCTGGAGAACTTAAAGAAAAGATCTTTAAGATGAACAAAATGGAAAAAGATTTGTTCGATAACTTCCAAGTTGCTAAAAATAACCACAACTTACTAGGTAAGACAACTATGGACTTAAACGGTAAGTCTACAATTATGACTGACGATGGTCGTCCATTGATTGCAGGTGATGGTATTATTCCTCAGATTGAACGTTTTGCATCTAAGAGCATGTATGCTAAAATGACTATAAACGTAATCAACACTGTTATGGAAACTATGAATCAAAAAGCTGCTAACCCAACAGGTAATAGCTATGTATTCGCAGTTAATGATAGAATGTGGAATCAACTTAACACATCTCTTAGAGATTGGTTATTCAAATGGGGATCAGTTCCTACATTGCTTTATTCTAAAGAAACCAACTCAATGGTTAAAGCTGATAATGCAATTAAAGTTGGTGGAACATTCTCATCTTACGAAATTTCAGGTAACACTGTAACATTCGTAGTTGACCGTGCTCTAACAAAAGAATTCCCTACTAAGGGTTATGGTATCTGTATTGATATGACTCCTGATATGTCTAATGCAAATCCAGCTGTTGCAGGATTTACTCTAGAAGGATGTGAATTCACTACATCTAAATATCCAGGTGTTGGTGGTATTGATGGTCGTACATCAGGTATTGTAAGTTCTCCTGTAGCAGGTAGTAAACTTATTGTTACTGGTTACTCAGGTATTGCAGTATTTGCACCATACCGTTCATTCATCTTAGAAGAAGTTTAGTAAATTAGGTGGGGAGATTTATCTCCCTGCCTTATTTTCTTATTTAGATAAAAATACTCTCAGATAACGATATAAAAATATAAAAATAATAATGAATATGGATAATGTAATAATCTTAAGAAGTGTGTTTGGAAAAGTGAATCAGAAATATTTTATTCAACCATGCCCAAACCCAAAGACTGGTAAACTACCTGCCTGTGTAAAAACGGTAGACTCACATGGCGATATGATTTTATCTGAAGACGAAGTACGAAGAATGAATGCAGGTGAAGTTCACTTTATTGCAGCTGACCAAGTATTTACAATAGAAGATGGATCAAAATTTGACCTAGATGATGTAGTTGACAAGGCTAAATGGGAGGCAATAGAATATTGTCGATGGATTGCCAAAGATAGATTCGAGAGAGACCCTGTTACAAATGAGTTGGTTATAGACGGAAATGCCAAGAAATATGGTAGAGCTGATTTATATGTTGAAAGACCAGGAGAGTTAACAAAAGCTAAAGTAAGTAAGAAACAACTTATATTTAAAGCATCTCAATACGTTTACGAAGACTCTGAAAGAGAACGTATCAAGAAGTGTAAAGTACTTGGTAGAGATTTGCAAAATGCAATTCCTGCCGATATCATTGATTACTTGATTGAGAATGCTGAAAAGAATCCGAAAAAGATTATTGACCTTTACGAAGGTGAAGACTGGAAAATGCATTTATTTATTCTCGATGCAATTGATAGGGGTGTTATTCGTAAATCAGATGGAATTTACAAATACGAAGACAAGATGTTAGGAGGTTCAATTGAAGCTACTATTACATTCTTGAGAGATATAAGATTTAAGAAAATGACAGATTCTATTAGACGAGAAACTTATCCAGAATTGATGCCTAAACAAGAATCTGAAAATTACGATAATGAACTCACAGATTCCGTTAGTAACTTAGTTGATAACGTTGATAGGTCAGATAAGAAAAAACCGGTTTCTAAAAAATAGGAATAAAATATGACAGCAAGACAACTGTTCGAGTATGCACTAATTGAATTGAACAAAGAACAAGCTCCTAGTCTACTGCTCGAAGATTACAACTACTATATAAATAAGTCTATAAATCAATATATTAATAAGATATATAATTTATATGATATTAATCAGCAAAAGTCAGATGATTTACGTGTACTTAAGGCAACAGCAATATTAACTCCAACAGTTAGTAATGACTTCTCAGGTGCAGCTTTGTTTAATAAAACTTATGAAGTAGATCTTCCAGATGACTACTTGCATGTACTTAACTGTCTTGTTGAGTACAATGTAAAAAAGTCTGTTAAGTGTTACGACTTAAATGACTCTATACAATTTGGTGCAAAAAGACTAACCAGTGACATATTTGCCCAGATAGTTAATAACCATTATATGAGACCCTCTTACAGAAGTCCATATTATTTTATAAATAATGTGAATACTCAGAACACTTATCCTACAGACGATAGTCAAGTAGATATTGTTCATGGAGTAGAGGATCCAGCATATAGAGTGGCTGAGAACAGATATGGTAACAAATCAAAAGTTAGGTTAGAGATAAGATATGGCAAAGATAATTCTGTATTTGAATTATCCAAAGTCTATGTAGATTATATAAAAGCTCCACAGTTCATCAGATTAACAATGGCACAAGTTGATGCTACAAGTGATACTTCTCAAGTACTTGAGTTTCCTGACTATGTATGTCAAGAGATAGTGAATGAATTAATTCACTTATTATTGGAAGCTGCAAGTGACCAAAGATTGCAATCACACATACCCATTAACCAATCCATTGCAAATCCTGCACAGGAGCAACAAAAAAGGTAGATAAATTTTTTATTAAAATAAAAACGTAGAAACAATGTATCAATTTACGACAGCAACGGTAATTAATTCCGCACTAGATTCAAATGAAGTAACTCCCAAATTTGCTGGAGATGCTGCAAAATTCGTGGTAACTAGAGTTAACACATTCAAAAAAGATAATATTCTAAGTGCACACAAACGCGCTTATGAAAGTGGTGTAAAAGAAGTAGGTAAAATTACTTTAGGTGCAGGCACATCGGGAAAAGTAGTTAGATTGTCTATAGAACTTAGACTAGCTCAGCAAAATGCAGAATCAGATTTCGCAAACTCATTCTTGTGGTTTCGTAAACCTATACTAGTTGAGGTTATCTCTTCAGGTAATGCAACAACTGATGCAACTGCATTGACAAAACAACTTAACAGAATTAAAGATCGCTTTGGTTATTCTCACTTGACAGCAACTAGTGCAGGAGCAGAAATTACTCTTACAGCTAAAGAAAACAACCAAAGATTTTATAGTGTAAAGTTTGAACAAGAATACACAACTGATAACACTGTTATTGAAATGGCTTATTCACCAGTAGCTGGTGGTGTTGCTTTTGCAGTAACTACTAAAGGTAGAGTTGGCTTCGGTGACGATGCTTTCATGATCAAATCAGTTATGACTCCTACTTATGAAAACACAAGATTCTTAGGATCAAATTCAGAAGGACGTCCTATCCTAGGTGGAAACTATACTCAGTTTACTCTGAGATATACAGTTGACAAGAACATTGATGAAGGTATCACCATGAGTGGTAAATCATTGACAACTCACGTATTCTGGGTTAAATCTGACTTAGTAGCTTCTTTTGAAGCAGAACTTAGTAAAACAGTACCTGCAATCATATCTCTGGAAAGCATTTCTGGATTAGTATTGACAGCAGATAGCTTGTTAGATCTTAGTGAAGCTGAAACAACTACTGTTAAGGTAGCTGGTGCCATAGGAGCTGTTTCATTTGTTTCTGGTACAGTTGGTACTGCAACTATTGATGCCGCTACAGGTGTAGTTACTGCAGTTGGTGTTGGTACAACAGTTATTACAGCAACCGATTCTACAGGAAAAACTGGAACAATTGTTATTGAAGTAATGGCATAGTATTTATAACCTTTCAAATAATTAAAAAGGGCGGCACCACTGCCGTCCTTTTTTTATTTTAAATAAGTATGATTGAAAAATTAGCATCAGCAATATATAATGATGTTGTTAGTGGTTTAGCAGGAATAACCTCTACACCGACAATGTCGATAGACCAACTATGTGATGATGTAGTTGATGAAAGATTACAGATAATTAAAGAATACTCTGCAAAAAACTTGGTTCCCAGAAATGACTTAGTAATGGCAATAAATTGCATAAATGTAGATTGCTTGGCTTTAGATAGATGTCCGTGTTTAGGTAAATCATATTCCTTACCACAACTTCACTTTGAAATACCTCAACTAGTTAATGATTTTGGTGCAGAAGCAGTAGAATTTGTAGGCTCAGTTGATAGAGAAGTTTACTTTAAAGTATATACAACTACGGCTTATCAATACCATCACCATCTTAGAAGAGGTGCAAATAATCCATATGTTTATATAGAACCAACACCTAATGCAAATAATATGTATGATTGTTGGATCTTTGGAGCACCACTAATCAAACAGGTATCAATAATAGCCATATTCAAAGATCCTAGACAATTAATGGAATTTGAATGCTGCAAGGGAGATGATATTGAGAATTACTCATTCATATCCGCAGAGATAAAAAAGAGATTGACAGAAAAGAAATTAAGATACTACAGAAATTTTGCTGCAGTAGTAACCCCTAACACGCAATCCCCTAAATAATGAAGGAATATAATTTTAATACAGCATATACACAAGCCAGAGAATTATATGGCTTAGAGTTAAATCCTGATGAGTTTGAATCAATGGGATTAACTGCATGAGGTAAGATAGGTAATAAACGATATAGATTATACAGGTATCAGGTAGAACCTACTAAAACTAGTAATGGTGAATATATTGTAGAGCTTCCTTGTAATGTAGACATCATTGAAGCTGTTACAACTAACTATGAAGACTATCAAAAAACAACTCCTATGACCGTAGCAGGAAATAATCAGAATGGTTGAATAGAAGGATATACTGAATCTAGAAAATATAACACAGGATCATTATATACTCCTGGAAAGTTTATAAAATATAGACAAGAAGGTAATACCCTTTTCTTATCAGATTCTTTTCATGTTGTATATGTCTTATATAAAGGTGTAATTGTTGACGAAGAAGGATTACCCTTCTTATCAGAAAAAGAGATAGACGCTGTTGCATCTTTTTGTGCATATGCAGATATGTTTAAAAAAGCTTTGCAAACAAGAGATAGTGCAACACTACAATTATCACAGATACTTGAACAAAAATGGAAAGTACTATGTACACAAGCACGAGTACCAGAATACATTAATCAAAATGAAATGGATGAAATACTAAACGTTCTTACATCTTGGGATAGAAAACGCTTTGGTAAATCATTTAAGCCAATAAGATAATGAGGATATTATTTAATCACGGGTTAACTGCTGGAGAATTATTTACAAATACACCCAGCAAAATAACAGAAAGGAAATGGAGATGGTTAAACGATACTTATGGGTGGCATAGAACGTATGAAGATGCACTAGCTGACCCATTTAAGTATTGTTTTTCATTAATGCTTAATAAAGTAATAGATGATAAAGTTAGATTTAAACTACCTGTTAGTAGTGATGCTTATATAGATTTTGAAATAGTAAAAGATGATAAGTTTATGGAGCAAAGACAGAATGGAAGATTTCAGGAGATAGATTTTATAGAGTCTGATTTTACTGGATATTTTATTAACTATTACTTTAAATCAAAGGCTTATTATAAGAAAGTTCCAATATATCTTGGAGGTGATCTTAAGCAAAAGTTTCTAGGAGGAATTAATTCCGGGATTAAATACTATACTACAAAGGATATTACTATAGATGAATTTATAGATACAGTTTATGAAAGATTCAATCAACATACAAAGGCTGAAATCAAAAGAATTATTACACATGGATTTAGAAGGATGCATTCTGCAATACGCTATGGATGTACATTATCAATGATGTCTAATAGATATAGTTGTAAAGCACATGTTGGTTCATTAACACTAATTCCAGATAAACAAATTAAGAACTATAGTATTAGGCGAGATAGAAAGTTTAGAAGAATTGAGATGTGGAAAAAGAATGAATTTGATGGATTTTACTATATAGGTTTAAACTCAACTAAGTTTTTAGAATGGCTAGAATGGAATAAGACATCTAAAACAGTATGTAAATTCTATAATGTCGTTCCAAGAAAACTTCAAGAAGAATTATATTATAAAGCAAAGCATATATATGTTTTCAAATATAAGAGTAAGAAATTTAGAGGATGGGCTTTTTGGGAAGATAAATTAGAGTTAAGAAAACTTGAATTTTTAGGAGAATCTATTGATGGTAAGTTTACACCAGTTACAAAAACATGAAAAGAATTAAAGAAAGAATATGAAGAAAGAAGCAATTAATACCTTCTCAGAAGGATTAAATTATGATGTTAACCCAATAACAACTCCTAACAATGTACTTACTGACTGTGTAAATGGTTCGTTTGTTACATTTAATGGAGATGAGTTGGCATTACAGCCAGATTTTGGGAATGCTAAGATTAAAGTTCCTGAAACTGTAGATGAATATGTACAACTTCCAGAAAATACATACCCTTTAGCAGTAAAAGAATATGGAGGAATATTATATATTGTTTCAAGAAAACTTGAGATGCCATTAATTTATGTTCCAATGATAACTTATGGTAAAGATGAGGTTGTAAAATATTATGTACTTACTTCTGAGGGCACTTTAATACGTTATTATAAAAGTAAGTTGAATAATAACTACAACAATACCCCAGACACAAGTTTAGACTACTGGGAACCTCTTGGGGATTATGAAGAATTTACAAAAGTTGCTGGAGATATAGAATTTGGTACATACCCAAGTCCAGAATTTTCT
>Ga0172378_10007135_pt1 | contig 10401 bp, 5 predicted proteins | sample GrowelOW332metaG_FD_119755 | JGI IMG/M metagenome (GOLD analysis project Ga0172378, IMG submission 119755) | Groundwater microbial communities from an aquifer near a municipal landfill in Southern Ontario, Canada - Pumphouse #3_1 metaG | ecosystem: Environmental > Aquatic > Deep subsurface >... | reverse complement strand
CCAGCGCCCGGTTGTAACGCCAGGTGCGGATATAGCGCCCGAGCGAAATTTTCATCTGTTCGGAAAAAAGTTTCAGCAGTGTGGAACGCGGGATTTCGAGCCGGTCCGCGATCGCGGTGATGCTGAGGTCCGGATCCGCCAGCCGGGGCGTCAGAAAACGAAGCACCCGGTCGATGACCGGATGGGGATGCAGCCGGGGGACCTGGCTGCCGTTGGCCATGGCGAGGATCATCAGCAGTTTCCCCGCGAGAATCCCGCGTTCGATGGGATTGGGAGAACCGATTCCGTTGGATATCTCTTCGAACAGTTTCTCCGGACAGGGCAGCGTCCCATGTTGAAGCCGGGGATAGTGATAACTCGATATGACGGCCGTCGCCAGCGGTCCGTCGAAACAGACCCAGCGCAGGCGCCAATGCTCCGAAAGTCCGCGCAGATGATGGTCTTCGTTGGGCAGGTAGTAGAAAACGTCGTTTTCTCGCATCAGAAAGGGATGGTCGAAGAGGAGCGCCTCGCCGGAACCTTCCACGCACCAGATGAATTCGACGAACGCTTTCTGGGTTCCGCCGGAAGCATCGATTTCTCCGGCCTCCAGTTCCTTTTCCCCGATGTCGAAGAGCCGGACCGGCAGGGCGTCGTTTTTCGGTTCGGTATAGCGGAATCCGGGTGATGCGGTCAGTCGCATGATGTTGAAATCCTGGATGAAATGTTAAAAAAACAGACTCAATGTATTTTTCAGTAATCTAGCATGCTTGCAGAAAAAAGCAAATTTCCTGTTGACGGATCGTCGGCCGTTATTGGTGGAAAATGTCAAAAAAATAGATTTTTTTACTATTTCAATTTCTCTTTCCTCAAGGTATAATTAATAGCAATGGAAACATAGCGTTTTAAGGCAACCATCAAGGGCGGACCTATGAAAAATCGAAACGGCGGGAGGACGTGTGGAATGAGGAGAAATTTTACGCTGATAGAACTGTTGATCGTGATCGCGATCATCGCCATCCTCGCGGCCATGCTGCTTCCGGCGCTCAACAAGGCGCGGGACAATGCACGGGGCATCAAATGCACTTCGAACCTGCGGTCGGTCGGGGAACAACTGATGCTGTACAACGCGGACAACCGCCGGATTCCTCCACAATCCTACGGCGCGACCGGAGACGCGGCCCAGTATGCCCGCTGGCAGGATTTTCTTTTCGTCATGGGAACCAATATCCCCTTGGCGCAATGTGTATATTTCATGGGGAAGGGGGTCCCGTCCGGGATTTACGCCTGCCCCAATTCCATCCGGCAGGGCGGTGAAAGCAGCGGCAATTTCGAGAAGCGGAACTACTCGCTGAACGGCTACATGGTGGCCGAATCCCTTTGGAAAGGGAACATCAACCGGGTATCACGCGCCTCCGAACGGATGCTCGCGGGCGATCATGGCATGGATGCCTACGGAACCGGCGAAATCACCAGCAAAGATACGGTCGGATTCCGCCACGGCAACGAGCGGACGGCTAACATTCTCTATGTGGACGGACATGTCGTCTCACAGTCTTTCGCCTATATCAACGGCATCAACGGCTGGCAGAGCGGTGATCTCGGCACGAACAATCAGGGCAACTATTTCTGGGGCCGCTGCTGGTCGAAATAAAGGAGATTTTTCATGAATCTGATTCCGGAACACCCCGGAGACACCCCGAACTACTGGTGCTCCTGGGGAACGCAGAATTCCACGCTTGCCTCCTCCGGCGACGGAAAGATCGAATTCACCGGCGACCAGGGCGCTCAGAACGCACGGGCCAATCTGAATGAATCCGTCGTATTCGGCCCGAACGGGTGGATCGACGATTTCAACGGAATTCAAGGCGATCTCTTCTTTGTCTTTGACGACGGATGGGATGTCCCATACGGGATCAATCCGGACCGGAACCTCCCGCAGTTCGGATCGGTCATTCCCGACGCGGAACGGTTTCCGTCCTGTCAGGGAAGTCCGGCCCAAAGGCTGAAACGGCTGAATGAGATGGCCGTCTCCCGGGGCTGGCGCGGGGTCGGACTGTGGATCGCCGCTCAGGCCAGAGGCGATGTGGCGGACGGTCCGCAGATGGCGGCCCCGGCGCTCCGGCGATACTGGGAGGAACGTCTCGAATGGTCGCATGAAGCCGGAATCCGTTTCTGGAAAGTCGATTGGGGCGTCCGGAGCAACGATTTGACGTTCCGGCGGATGCTCACCGAACTCGGACATCGGATCGCACCGGAGATCATGATCGAACACAGCGTGGGCAGTCCTCCGTTGAATGCCGTCGTCCTTTCGCCGCAGGCTGCGGAATGTTCCGGGAGCGGGCGGTTCTCCGAAATCGGCGGCGATATTCCCCGGCGGGCGGCGCGGCTGCTCCAGTTCAGTGGAATGACCCGGTTTTACGATCTGCTGTCGCCGCTTTCGACCGCCACGGCGATTGACCGCCTCGCATTCTATCTCGCCTGTGCCGGAGAAGGATTCCTCAACGTCGAGGACGAAGTGTATTTGGGCGCCGCGACCGGCTGCTGTTTCGGGGTGATGCGTTCGCCCCGCCATGGGAAGATCCGGGACAGTGTCTCCCAGGCGCATCGCCGGATTCAGGAAGTGTACCGGGCGGCCCGCTGGCAGCGGATCGCTCCGGCTTTCCCGGTCGGCGGAGAAACGATTTGCACCGCTCCGGAGGTGCTGGAAGACGAATGGCGGTTCCCGCCGGATTCCACCTGGATGGCGGCGGCGTTCGGGAAAAACGTGCGGCAGAGCGCTCCGGCTGTCCTTTCCCGCGGAATGCCGCTGCCGCGGGTGACGGCGGTGCGGGACGAACTGCCGTTCGTCGTCGCGTCCCGGCATCCGAACGGGGCGGTCGCGGTGGGGATTCTTCCCCGGCTTTCGAATTCCCGCGGCTTCATACGCCGCCGGCCGGGATTGCGCTTGAACCGGACTGTACCGGGCGCAATCTCGGGATTTTCGGGGATTTCGATTCGCTCTCGTTCCCGGTCGCGTCCGGCTGCCGGCGGCTGTTCGGTCAGGACCTCGCCGGAACGGAAGCGGTGGATCTGACTTCTCAGATCGGAATCGCCGACGGAATCATGACGGTCCCCGGAACGGTCGTCGAACGACTTCGGATTCCCGACCGGGATTTGTCCGCACCGGGAATCATTCTGCGTCCGGAAATATGAATTTTAACTCTTTCAACCCTCAAAAAAGGAATTGCATCATGAAAAACAACATCGTCATTCTGGGGCTTTTGAGCCTTCTCGCCTTTCCGGTCATGGCCCTCGACTACCAATTTTCCACGGCGAAAAATCCGCTGGATACGTTCCCTTATTGGAAATGGGCCAATCCCGCGAAGTGGAATGCGAACGTCGCATTCGAAAACCGCGACGGGAAAGTCATCCTCGCCGTCAAGCAGGAGAATCCGACGTTTTTCGCTCCGGAAACTTTCCGGGACGGGCGGTTCGAGATGAAAATCAAACTGATCAACCCCGATTCCACTTTCTACATGCTGGCCCGTCGGAACCAGGACAATGGCAACGGCTATGAATTGACCCTCAATGCGGCCCGGAAGAAATTCGTGCTGACCCGCAAACTGAACAAGAAAAGCACCGAAATCGCCGTCTTCCATTTCACCCCGGTTTCGGACGCGACCTATGCGGTCGCCATGAATTTCCGCAACGGCCTCATCGTCGTCACGCTGAATGGAGAAGAGGTGGGACAGGTGAAGGACGACGGCTCCGTCAAGTCGGGCCAGTGCGGATTCGGGACCACCTGGGGCGCCGTGATCGAGATGATCTCCTGCTCCATCACCGACAAATAAACCGCCGGGAGGAAATCCGCCGATGAAAAATCTGTTTGCCGTCACTCTCTGTATTCTGTTGTCGGGAATCGCGGCCGCGGCCGCGGCGCCGTGGACGATCAATTCGGAAGGCGTTCTCAACGTGGATGGCGAGGCTTCGTTCGCCGCGGCGCTGTACTATCCGGGAAAGCAATACAACATCTACACCCAGACCGCGTATTACCGCTTCAATCCGGTCCGGACCGTCACGGGGAATGTCACCGCTTTTTTCGCCCCCATGAAAAAAGAGGGAATGCCGGATACGACGGTCGCCTACACCGTGGACAATCCGTTGGCGTTGACCGCCGCATACCGGTTTTCCTACCCGGACGGATTCCGGTTCAGCCAGGCGACGCTGGAGATCTCCTTCCCGATTTCTTCCATGATCGGCAAGGAGGTCGATATCGACGGCGCGCGGATTGTGTTTCCGGAAAAGCTGGGGTCCGGCGGACACACGTTCGCCGAATGCCGAAAGGTCGGGAAATTCGAACTTCCGCTCAAAACCGGGATTCTGCAACTGACTTTCCCCCGTCCGCGCACGCTCCGGTTCATGGACGGCCGGTTCTTCAAGTCCCCGTATTTCAAAATCCGGATTCCGATGACCGACCTCGGAACTCCGGTGAAGGAAAGTGAAATCCGGGTCGGGCTTTCCTTCCGGCCCTATCCGATCGAACCCGTTGAACTGACTGGCGTTGCGAACCGTAAATTCCGCGACGACAAGGCCGGAGACCGAAAGGGCGGCTGGACCGATCAGGGATCGGAGCAGGATATGTCTCCCCTTCCTGCCGGCCGGCTGCAACTGGCCCCGGCGCAATTTGAAATCGCGGATGACCGGAAAGGCGACAGCTGCATCGTCCTCGGCGGCGGCGGGCTGAATTACCTTCCGCACCAGGCCGTGCTGGATTTGAACAACCGCATCTGCCGGACCGTCTTTCTGCTCCATGCCATCGCCTGGGCTCCGGCGGCCTCCAGAACCATCGGATTGGTTGAAGTCACTTACGCCGACGGCCAGATCGAGACCTTTCCGGTCAAATCGCAATACGATGTCGACAACTGGTGGCGGCCGAACCGATCGTTCCCCAACGCGTTGCTCGCGTGGCGGGAGGATAAACTCTCCCTCGGAGAATTGCGGACCGTCGGGCTGTTTCTCAGCGCCTTCCACTTCGAACCGAAACCGGTGAAAACCCTGACGCTGCGGTCGAACGGCGTCAGCGTCTGGATGATCGCCGGAATTTCAACTTCTCCCATCCCGATCGCGTTGCAGGCGAACACGACCTCCTCCTTTCAGTTGAAACGCGACAAAAACTGGCGGGTCTATCATCCCCGGCTTGCGGTCGAACCCGGAAGCGCGCTGGACCTCTCCTTTCTGGAAGACGCGCCGGCGGGCAAATACGGATTCCTGAAGGCCACTCCGGACGGCAAGTTCACCTTTGAGAAGAGAGCGGATGTCCCGGTCCGTTTCTACGGCGCGAACATCTGTTTCGAAACTTCCATGATGAGTCACGGAGATTCCGACCTTCAGGCGGATCTGGTCGCCCGGAACGGATACAACGCGGTACGGCTGCATCACTTCGACCTGCCGCTGATCGGATGGAACAATTTCTCCACGGATTTCGATCCGGGAAGGTTCGACCGGTTCCTCTATCAGATCGCCGCCTTCAAAAAACGCGGCGTCTATCTGACGCTCGACCTTTACACCGTCCGGAACTATGACGTGAAACGGCTGAAAACCATCACGTACGACAAAAACCGTTCTTATTACACCATTCCGAACCGGAAGGACGATTATTCGCTGGCGGCGATGATTTTGCCCGAAGTCCGGAACGAGTTGAAACAGTTCACCCGCAACCTTCTGACTACGGTCAACCCCTACACCGGGCTGGCGCTGAAGGACGATCCGGCCCTGACCTGCATCTCCATTCTGAACGAAAATACGATTCTGGTCAATCTCGAACAGCCGGTGTCGATCATCAAGAGCGTCTACGAACGTCAATTCGCCGAATGGGCGAAGAAGCGGAATCTCGCGGTCACGGCTGAAAACCACGCGGAACTCTTCCGGCGTTTCGCGCTGGACGTCTACCGCGATTATTACGACGACATGACCGGATTTCTGAAAGAGCTCGGCGTCAAAGCGTTGGTCACCGACCAGAATTTCTGCGGCATTCCCAACACGACGATTCAGCGCCTGCGGTATGGTTATGTCGATGAACACCAGTATCAGGGAAGCCGAAAAGGCGCGCTGCAGGACGGACTTTCGATTCTTTTCCACTCGGTGCGCCGGGTGTTCGGAAAGCCCTACACGATCACCGAATACAACTATGCCTACCCCAATCCGTATCGCGGCGAGAGCGGAGTGATCTTTCCCGCCTATGCGGCGATGCAGGGCTGGGACGGTATTTACCGGTTCAACTTCGCGAACCGGCCCGATCTGATTTTCTCCCCGGAAACCGGACTCGAAGTGTTCGACGTGGCCAACGACCCGGTGCGGAACATTCCGGAACGTCTCGCCGTCATGATGTTCCGGAGAATGGATGTCGCGTCATCCCGGATCGCGTTCCCGACGGTGACCGGCACCGAATCCAGCATCAGGGACCCGTTTTTGCGGCACTATCCGGCCTTTTGCAGCGCGCCCGCCGCCATCGCCCGGGTCGGAACCGTCGTCTGCGGGCCGGATGGAAAGACCTTCCGTCCGCTGCTTCCGACGGATGCCGTGGCGTTGCTGAACATCTCCACCGAACTCAAGGCGAACGCGGTGAAGCTTCCGGTCTTCGGCCCGATGTCTCCGGAGGAACTGCTGCGGAAACTGAGTGCCGACAAGTTGATCGCTCCAGTGAAAGACCGGTGTTTCGTCAGCTCGACCGGTGAAATCCGGTGCGACCTGAAGCGCAAGGTTTTTCAGGTGACGACGCCGCGCACCGAAGCTTTCGTACTCACGGCCGGGCAGCGTGCCGCGGGGGAGGCGATGTCCGTCGCCTCCACGGACACCTTCGCCACGATCGGAGCCACTTCGCTGGACGGAAAGCCGCTGAAGCAGTCCCGGCGGGTCCTTCTCGTCCATGTGACGGACATGCAGAATGAGAACACGGTGTTTGTAAATTCAAGGATGGAATCGACTCTCAAAAGCGCCCCCCGCCAATCGACGATTCTGGCGAAGCGCGGCGTCGCGAAACTCGCGTTCCGGACTTCCATGACCGATCCCCGGCTCTATGCGTTGGACTGCGCGGGGAAAAGAATCGGCGAGGTCCCGTTCACGCGGAACGCGGAAACGCTTTCCTTCACCGTCGACACCTTCGCTCAAAGCGGCGACATCGTATTCGCCTACGAACTGGTTCAGGAGAAAACAAAGTAGATGACCATGAAACTGCAGGGAAAGAGAAAACCCTACCGGAGCGCGTCGAAACTGACCAATGACGACGAATTCGTGAACCGGATGATGGGGTATCTGGTCCGTACCGCCGAGGGGAATGCGCCCTATTTCAATGCGGGGAATCTGCTTTTTCACGGATTTGCCGAGAACGGTGGCGTACTGTATTGGGACACCATTCAGTTCTGCGGGTGCCGGGCGGTGCCGCCGGGACTGCATCATGCCACGATCTTTCCGACGACGACGGGTCCGGTGGCCGGTGCCAAAATCAACCGCCTCGCGGATCAGGTCGCGGAGCTGAAATTTTTCCGCGGCGGAAACGAGATCGTTCCGGTCTGGCGGAAGGAAGGCCGCCGCTGGTCTCCCTGGCGGGTGGAGGACGAATACGACTGCGGCGGATTCCGGATCCGCCAGCGGATCGGAATCGCCAGGTACGATGCCGCGGACGTTCTGGAGTGCCACCTTGAATTCACCGGCGACATTTCCGGAATCGAGGCCGGGATCACCGGCCGCATTTCCCGTGACAGCGAACTCGCCTGCCTCGGCGGATTCATCCGTGGGAAAATCATCCGGGAGTTTCCGGATTTTTCCAAAATTCAGAACGACGGTCCCTGGAAGGGGAAGCCGATTCCCGATCAGGCCGTCGGAACCCGGTATGCGTTTTTCTGCAACTTGCTGACTCCGGCCGGTTACAGTCCCGAACTGGACGGAACCGGCCGGGATTCCTACCGCTGGCGGGGGGAACTTCCGAGGGAACTCCGCATTCTTTTCGCCGCCGGGTTCGAGGAGAAGGACGTCGCCGGCGCCATGACGCGGAGCATCGCGTCGGAATCGGAATTCTTCCTTGCGGCAGAGGCTCCGTACCGGGACTTTTTCAAGCACGACGTCGCCGCTTTTTCGTGCAGCGACAAGGGATTTGAACGGGTCTACGCGGAACTGTCCGTCACTGGATTCATCTCGACTTACGACGTCCCCTATGAACCTTTCCGGCATCCCGTCACGGTTCCGGCGGCGAAGACGATTCCGGACTGGAGGACGCAATTCTACCATGATTCGATTTTTGCGAGCCACGCCTTCAAATGGCTGAACGATCCGGAACGCTGCAAGCAGGATCTTTTGCAGATGCTTTGCGTACAGTTCATTCATTCCGCGCCCTTCCTGGGGGAGCCGTTTCCCGATCAGATTTCGTCGATGGTCCTCACGTTCAACATGCGGCCCAGGGCGGCCTGGAATGCGTATCTGCGGACGGGCGACCGGGATTTCCTGAAGACCATGTTCCGGGTCTTTCTGGAACATGACCGCAGGAGATGCCGCCCGTCCTCCCCCGCTCCGGAAAAGGCCGACACGGAATTCCCCGAATTCAGCTGGGTGTTCCCTTATCGGGACCACGATCCGGACCGCGACTGGCTCGTCCGGGGCGATCTGGGCGGGGACGATACCGCCCGGGCCGATCCGTTCATCGAGGGGGACACCCCGAAACAGTGGTACGAACAGCCGAAAATCCCGCTGGAACCGGCCGACATCAATCTCTATCTGCTGGGCGGCCGTCTTGTGCTCCGCCGCATGGCGGAAGAGTTGGGGGAAAAGGACGTCGTGGCGGAAATGGACCGGGTGATCGCCTCCCACCGGGACGCGATCGAACGTCTGATGTGGGTGGAATCGGAGAACCGCTATGCCGACATTTCCGAAGAGGATCACCGGATCGGTCCGGTCAGGGAGGTCCAGAATATCACCGTCCCCCTCTTCGGGGAGACGGTTTCCCCGGAAAGAGCGGAAAGCATCATCGCGGATCTGTTGAATCCGGATCTTTTCTGGACCCCCATGCCCTGTCCGTCCTGTCCGGTGAACTATCCCGGCGTCAACGGGAAAAAGGGATTCCGTCCGACGGGATACTGGCGCGGCCGGTGCTGGGGAATCGCGCTTTACGAGGCGATCTTCGGATTCTATCGCTATTCGCATCCCGAACATGCCGCCTATCTCGTCCATCTGCTGATCGATACGATGAAATCCTCCGTCATGCCGGTGCCGGAAAATTACAACCCGCTGGCCTGTACTGCTATCGGAGTTCCGTTCATGGGGTTTTCTTCCGAATTGCTCGATCCGATCCTCGCTTTTGTCACGGGCCTTCAGATGCAGCCGGGATACGATCTGTTCTTCGACCCGATCGCACTCGATCCGGCGTGGAAAGAGTTCCGTTTCGGTCCCTGGCAATATCGTCCGGATGTTTTCGTCAGCGTATCGTGGACCCGGAATGACGGTTATTCGGTCAAAGTCAACAAGCAGCAGTGGAACTTCGAAAAACCCGCAAGATTCAAGCTCCGGTATGAAAATGGAGCCTACGAGCTGGATGGCGGCAGCGTCGAACCCATCGACTTTCAGGGGCGTCCGCCGGTGGAAGCCGAAATGATTCAGCGAGGTGACGGTATCGATGTCAAGATTTCAAATCTGTCGAAAAAAGTCACGGCGGGGACGGCGGTTCTGAAACATCTGCGTCTGGATGAGGGAATCGGGGAACACGAAGTCAGGGAATTCCGCGTCAAACCGGAAGAGTGTTGCACACTCGGATATGTCCCGTTCCCCGTATCCCAGCCGGATTCGGACTGGGCTTTGCTGTCTCTGCGGATCGACGGTTATCCGGTAACCGTATCGAAAGCCCTGTCGTTGAGACCGTCCAATTGAAATCCCGAACCGCATCGGATCGGTTTGGGAAGGGGAGACTTTTCCTGTGATCGATCCGTGGAATCGTCCGGGAGGCCGTCGGAAACGGCGGCTCCCGGAATGGAGAGGCGGAAATTTACTTCGCTGCCGTCATGGCTTTCAGAATCGCCGCGGCAATCGCTTTCATCCCGCCGTCGCCGGGATGGGCGGCGACTCCGGAATGCTCGTATTCCCGTTCCGAACGGGCGAAGTTGCTCTCGTCCTTCGAGAGCTCGCCGATGTCCACGAATGTTCCACCGGATTCGGCGCAGACTTCCTTGAGGATCGTATCCTTGATCTCGTTCGGCCAGAAAGAGCTGCGTACGAAAATACGCGGCTTCCCGGTTCCGGTGAACGCCGCCAGAAGATCATGCAGAACCTTGTGGAAGCATTCCCGGGCTTCAGGCGTGTCCGGCTGGGGCGCGTTTTCGCCGATGGCGAGGATCAGCACATTCGGCCTGAAGTCAATCTGCTCCTGAAGGTTGCCGGGAATGTCGTAGGTCGCCTGTT
>Ga0172378_10007134_pt1 | contig 10402 bp, 5 predicted proteins | sample GrowelOW332metaG_FD_119755 | JGI IMG/M metagenome (GOLD analysis project Ga0172378, IMG submission 119755) | Groundwater microbial communities from an aquifer near a municipal landfill in Southern Ontario, Canada - Pumphouse #3_1 metaG | ecosystem: Environmental > Aquatic > Deep subsurface >... | reverse complement strand
GTAATCATTAAAATTTAAATTTTTAATGATTAAATCAGAACTTTGTAGCTTAATATAAAAATAGGTAAAAGGGAATATAATATTTAGGGGCTCTATAAAATCAATTTAGATTTTTACGTTATATATTTGTTCCTTGTAGTAATTGATATAAATCTTTGTTTTATATCTCTTGTATTAAAAAAATAAAATGTATGGACTATACTTTAATAGCAGATAAATTTATATCTGAACAATTAAATAAAAATATAAACTTTATTGATAATGTAATAAAGTTAGTAGATGATGGGGCGACTATACCTTTTATGGCACGTTATAGGAAAGAAATGACCGGTGGCATGGATGAAGTTGAAATTGGTGATGTATGTGATTGCTATGAACATTTCAAAACTTTAGAAAAACGAAAAGTCACAATACTAAAAAGTATAGATGATAAATTGACTCCTGAACTTGAATCTCAAATAAAGTCTTGTAAAGATTTAACTCAATTAGAAGATATATATTTACCCTACAAACCTAAGAGACAAACTCGTGCTGAAAAAGCTAGAGCAAAGGGATTAGAACCTTTAGCAGGGAATATAATGAAGCAGACTAATGGAGGTGTTGAATCTATTGTGTCAGGATTTATTAATGATGGAGTTTTAAATGCACAGGAAGCAATTGACGGAGCTAAAGATATAATAGCTGAATGGATAAGTGAAAACGAAATTTCTAGGAATAAAATTAGAATTCTTTTTAAAGGGGCCTTTATATCATCTAAACTAATAAAAGGAAAAGAGGAAGAAGGAGAAAAATATTCGGATTACTTCGATTTTTCAGAAGCTTTAAAAAATTGTCCATCCCATAGAATTTTAGCACTTCGTAGGGGAGAAACTGAGGGAATATTGAGATTATCCCTTGAAGTCGATAAAGATAGAGCATTAGAATATCTTGATAGAATTTTTATTAAAGCAAATAATGAACGAGCAGATATAGTAAAAGACGCTATAGAAGATTCTTATAAGCGATTGTTGTCAAGTTCAATAGAGACTGAATATATGGGAAGTTCTAAGGAGTATGCTGATGCTAATGCCATAGATGTTTTTGCAAATAACCTTAGACAATTATTACTTGCCCCACCACTAGGAAATAAAAGAGTACTGGCGATTGATCCAGGATTTAGGTCAGGTTGTAAGGTTGTATGTTTAGATGAAATGGGAGCTTTATTGCATAATGAAAACATTTATCCTCATCCTCCCCAAAATGAATATAAACAGGCATTATCAAAGATTGCCAATATGGTGGCTACCTATAAAATTGAAGCAATAGCCATAGGTAATGGAACTGCAGGGAGGGAAACCGAACACTTTGTACAAAACATACATTTTGATAGAAAAGTGCAAGTGTTTGTAGTTAGTGAGGCTGGAGCATCAATTTATTCTGCATCTCCTATAGCCAGGGAAGAATTTCCCGATAAAGATATTACGGTTAGGGGAGCTGTATCAATTGGTAGAAGGTTAATGGATCCATTAGCTGAACTTGTGAAAATAGATGCTAAATCTATTGGAGTGGGACAATATCAACATGATGTGGACCAAACAAAATTAAAGAAATCACTTGACAAAACAGTAGAATCCTGTGTAAATAAGGTTGGTGTCAATTTAAATAATGCGAGTCCTTATATATTAAGTTATATTTCCGGATTGGGTTCTACTTTAGCAAATAATATAATAGAATACAGAAAAGAGAATGGTGTATTTGTTTCGAGGAAAGAGCTTAAAAATGTAAAACGAATGGGAGAGAAGGCTTTTGAACAATGTGCAGGGTTCTTAAGAATACCAGATGCAGAGAATCCTTTAGATAACTCGGCTGTTCATCCAGAATCCTATTACGTAGTCGAAAAGATTGCTAAGGATATGGGAGTATCCGTAGGTGATATGATAGCGAATGAAAAACTATGTGATACAATAGAAATAGCTCGATATATAGATGATAAAGTTGGGAAAATGACTATCGAAGATATTATTGCAGAACTTAAAAAACCAGGAAGAGATCCTCGCTCTACTGTTAAGGTTTTTAGCTTTGATGAAAATGTTCATACTATAAATGACTTAAATGAGGGAATGGTATTACCCGCAATTATAACTAATGTTACAAATTTTGGAGCTTTTGCAGATATTGGTGTAAAACAAGATGGACTTATTCATATATCTCAAATGGCAGATAAATATATTTCTAATCCTTCGGAAATTGTAACTCTTAATCAACAACTACTGGTTAAGGTAATTGAAGTAGATGTGCAGCGTAAAAGAATTAGCTTATCAATGAAAAATTTAAACATATGAAAAGCAAATATTTAATATTAGTATTAGTTACATTTGCATTAGTTTCATGCAAAAAATATGTAATGCAAGATTTTGGAACTGGAGTCAGTAAAGAGTTGGCTCAAACCCGTAAGGCTGAAATTTCAAATGTAAAATATAGATTATTTTTTAATATACCGAGGCTTAAGGGAAGAGCTATAGATGCAGGGGAAGTAGTCTCTTTTACTGTAAAAAATCCTACTCAAATAGTATTGGATTTTAGAGAAGATTACATTTTAATAAAAAAAATATTCGTAAATGGTAAACCATTTGATATACAAAAAATATCTAATTATATTGAAATAGATCCTTCTGAAACGAATCCTTCTACACTAGCTTCTTCTACAAAAAACTCTTCTACAGCAGATTCTTCTACGCCAAATTCTTCTAACATAGCTTCTTCTAACATAGTTTCTTCTACAAAAAACTCTTTTACAGAAACTCCTACTATAATAAATACTACTTCAGAAAATATCAATTATCTACCAGAGGCAAAATCCAATAATGTCGTTTTTTGTAATGAACATATAATAATTCCCCCTGATATGATTATTAAGGGTGATAATAAAGTTACTATAATATTTACAGCAGGAAATCAATCGCTAAACAGAAAAGATTCATTTATGTACACTCTTTTTGTTCCAGATAGAGCGAGAACTGCTTTTCCTTGTTTTGATCAACCTGATTTAAAGGCTAAATTCAGTTTGAGTTTAAATGTACCCTCGGATTGGAAAGCCGTTTCTAATACGACCTTGAAATCGCTAGGAAATGGTTTAAACTTTATAAATAAGTCCTTGCCTCAAATTCTTGTAAAGAATATTAAGCTAGCAGATACATCTGAAGATAAAATGGTTTACAATTTTTCAGAAACTAAACCTTTGAGTACATATCTTTTTTCTTTTGTCACAGGAAAATTCCAAAAAGTAACAGAAACTTTCAATAATATGTCTGTATCGCTTTATTATAGGGAGACTGATAAGGCTAAAATTGCTCAAATTCCAGATATATTTAAACAGGTTTTTTCTTCTATTGATTGGTTAGAGAAATATACTGAAGTTCCATATCCTTTTGCTAAATACGATTTAATAATACTTCCAGGTTTCCAGTTTGGAGGTATGGAGCATACAGGTGCAACTCTTTATAATGATACTCGCATGTTTTTGGGTGAGTCCCCCACAATATCTGAAAAATTAGCGAGGATGCATCTCATTGCTCATGAAACTACTCATATGTGGTTTGGGGATCTTGTAACTATGAAATGGTTTGATGATGTATGGACAAAAGAGGTTTTTGCAAATTATTTAGCTTCTAAAATGACAAGTAAACAATTTCCTAAGGTTAATTTTAAATTAGATGATTTAGTAGGTTTTTATGCGTCATCTTATTCGGAAGATAGAACAGATGGACGTACTTCTATAAAGCAAAAATTGGATAATTTAGAGAATGCAGGACTCGTATATAATAGCATTATCTACAATAAAGCACCCATAATCATGGGAATGTTAGAAAAGATGATAGGTCAAAAAAGATTTAGAGAAGGACTGATTAAATATCTTAAAGAATATTCTTATTCAAATGCAGATTGGAATGATTTGATTAATATTTTAGATGCAAATACTGATAAAGATTTAAAATCATGGAGTGATGCATGGGTTAATAAAAAAGGTCGTCCTGTTTTTAAATTTTCTTTGGATAAAGAAGATGGCAAAAATTATATAACAATTACTCAGAGTGATACTCTAAAAAGAGGGCTTATCTGGCCTGAAGAAATAGGTTTTACTTTTATAGGTAAAAATGGTATAAAAAAGGATATTATCATAAATTCAGATAAGTCAAGCGTAAGTGTAAAATGTGGTATGGAAGATATTTTGCATGTCATTCCAAATTCTTCTGGAGATGCTTATGGAATTTTTATGCTGGACGATAAGACCTCTAAATATTATCTCGATAATTTATTATCTTTTAAAGATGATGTTATGCGTATGTCTATTATTATGAACTTATATGAAAATATGCTTGCTAAAAATATAGACTCAGATAAATTTGTAAGAGGATTATTAAAATATTTACCACAAGAAGACAATAGTTTGATTTTTTCTACAGCATTATCTTATATATCGACGACTGCTGTACACTATGCAAAAGGGGAAAAAGAGAACGTTGATAATATGCTTTATAAATATATTAAGAACACGTTTAATAAAGCAGAATTGAGATTATTAGCTTTTAGAAAACTATATTTAATAGAAACAAATAAAAATATTTCCGATATATTATATAAATTATGGGATAATAAGACGTCCTTTAAGGGCTTAAATTTAGGAGTATATGATTATACAAAAATGGCTTACGAGTTAATGATTAGATTCCCAAATAAATATGAGTATATAAAAGAAAAACAAGCTAAACGCTTTGTAAATCCTGATAGAAGACAAAGTTTTGAGTTTATCGTTTCTGCTTTAAATCCAGATGAGGCTGTAAGAGATAGCTGTTTTAATTCTCTTCTACAAGCTGAGAATAGATCAAGCGAACCAGATGCCTCATCAGCTTTATCTTATTTAAATCATTTTTTAAGACAAAAAAGTTCCATAAAATATATTTATCCAGCTCTTCAAGAATTAAAAGAAGTAAAACGTACTGGAGATATTTTTTTCCCTTCGTCATGGGCAGGATCTTTATTAAGTGGACACGATACTAAAGAAGCTTTTGATATAGTCCACAAATTTTTAGTTGATAATCCAGATTATCCCCAATTACTTAAAAATAAAATACTACGTTATATCAAGCATTAATGTTTTAATTATTGAGCCCCCTTTTTATGTAACGTTCCACATAAAAAGGGGGCTTTATACTAAATTCTCCTTTGGAGAGAAGGGATCTTCTTACGCTAAATTTTCATTATTGATAATGAAAATTTTTATTCTAAATCTTATCTTTAATAATGGGAATATTATTACACTAAATTTTCTGTTTTAGACAGTTCTTTTATATCATTATTGTGACCCACAACCCATAATAAGTCCCCTTCTTGGAATATAAAATCAATGGAAGGTCTTTTGGTGGAAGTTGTTCCCCTTTCAATACCAATGAGCAGACAATGAAATTCTTCTCTAATTCTAGACTCTTTTAGTTTTTTGCCTATTAAATAGGAATTTTCTTCTATTAATATTTGCTTTAGATGCATGTCTTGATGTAAGTTTTCACAAGATTCCCCTTCTTTTATAATTTCTTTCTGAATGGCATCTGCAAAAATGATAAGTTGTTTATCCGTTCCTATAACCTGAATTTTATCAGTAGGAAATATTATTGTTTTGCCTCCTGGAATATTTTTGCATCCTTCCCCTCTCATAATGGACACTATATCTATACCAAATCTATTTTTAAGCTTTAATTCGCCTAGCGTTTTTCCTACCCACTGGGATTCATAAGGAATAATAAAGGTAGAAAAATGTACATCTCTTGAGATTAAATGTTTTGCAAATTGAGGTTTGCTTTCTATATTTGAAATCTTATTCGTCGTTTCTCTATAATGAAGATTTCTCATAAACCTTCTTTCAATAAAAATACTTTGTTTTTTTAAATACTTTGAATATGTCATTATAGCTATAATAACAATAGCAAAGCCTATTAAAATAAATGCGGAAGTATTAAAAATATGACCTAGTGTATATAATATAAAAGATATTGCTAATAAAAACTTGAGAGCTATTAAAGACACTAAATATCCTCTATTGAATCTGTTATCGTTCCATAAAGTATTAAATTCTATGGAGTGATTTTTCTTGATCATAATAGCTCTTAAAAATGGAGACATTAGCAATATTGTGATAAAACTTGCTAGTAATTGACCCCATAGTCCAGGAATGATATTTATAATAAAAGGAACCAATAAACTTATAGAGAGAACTAATATGGCTATACAGATTACTGAATAAACTAAAGTTATTCTTATAATACCAGTTAATAGTTTTTTCCACAAATTTTCATGATTTACAAGCTCAGTACCAGAAGTATATCTCTCCAGAAACCTTTTCCATTTCTTGGGCATTTTCTTATCTACAAAATTATATGCAGGATTTGCTAGTTTCATCATATAAGGAGTTAGGAATGTAGTAATAACAGAAACAGCCACTACTATGGGATACATATAAGGTTTGGTAACCTCAAGACTAACTCCTAGGGATGCAATAATAAATGCGAATTCTCCAATTTGAGTCAAACTAAACCCACCTTGCATGGCAATTTTTAAGGGTTGTCCAGATAATACTATACCAAAAGTCGAAAAAATTAATTGCCCAAATATAACAGTTAATGTAATAATTAATATGGGAATAATATGCTCTATAATCATAGCAGGATCAACCATCATTCCTACTGAAACAAAAAACACTGCGGCAAATAAATCCTTTATGGGACTTGTGATTCTCTCTATCCTTTCTGCTTCTATTGTTTCAGCTAGTATAGATCCCATTACAAATGCTCCAAGTGCGGCAGAGAACCCGACTTTAGTTGCTATAACGACCATTAATAAACATAAGCCTATACTGACAATCATAAGAGTTTCATCATTCATATATTTTTTGAATTTCTTTAAAAAACTAGGAATAATAAAAATACCAGTTATAAACCAAAGAATAAGAAAGAATAATAATTTGCTAATACTATATATTAATTCAGAGCCTTCTACACTGTTTTTTATAGCAAGAGTTGATAGCAGTACCATGAGTATAATTGCAACTATATCTTCTATAACTAGAATCCCTAATATTAGTTTAGCAAATTTCTGTGTTTTTAAACCTAAATCGTCTAAAGCTTTATATATAATGGAAGTTGAAGACATGGCTATCATTCCTCCTAAGAAAAGAGAATTAATATGATTCCAACCTAAAAACTTTCCAACTAAGAATCCTAAAGAAGACATACCTATTACTATGACTCCTGCTGCAATAATAGCCGTACCTCCAACTTTTATTAATTTTTTGATACTAAAATCCAATCCTAGGGAAAAAAGTAGAAAAATAACTCCAATATTTGCCCATGTCGAAATACTAATAGTGTCTGTGACTGATGGAGTATAGAGGAAATGAGGACTTGCAATAAAACCTGCTACAATATATCCAAGTACCAGAGGTTGTTTTAAAATTTTAAATAGTATGGTTATTAAACTTGCCGAAATTAATATTGTTGCAAGATCTATAATCAGTGTTGGTATGTGTTCCATGTCTTTTATCCTTTATTGTATTAATATACAAATTTAAAAATAATTGAAGATTTTTATTTACTTTTGCTAAAAATTATATGCATAAATGAATAAGAAAATATTAAAATTAGCAATTCCCTCAATTATTTCTAATATAACTATACCTTTATTGGGATTGATAGACGTTGCTATAGTTGGACATTTGGGAGCTGTAGGATATATAGGAGCTATAGCAATAGGGGGATTGATATTTAATATTTTGTATTGGAATTTTGGTTTTCTGAGAATGGGGACATCTGGTATGACTTCGCAAGCCTTTGGTAGAAAGGATAATAGTGAAATAATGAGAGTATTAGTTCAGTCTTTAGCAGTTGCCTTATTTTTCTCATCATTGATGATAATATTACAATATCCTATTCAAAAAATGGCATTCTGGTTGATTGACGCAGATTCAGAAGTAAAAGAATATGCTTTAGAATATTTTCAGGTATGTATATGGGGAGCTCCTAGTGTATTAATGATGTATTGTTTTAAGGGATGGTTTATTGGTATGCAAAATTCAAAACTTCCTATGATTGTTTCCATTTTTGTAAATATCGTAAATATAATAGCTAGTCTTATTTTTGTATTTGTCTTACACATGAAGGTTGCCGGAGTGGCCTTGGGAACTATTGTTGCAGAATATTCAGGATTATTACTGACTGTGATATTATTTCAATATAAGTATTCCAATTTTAATAAATACATATCATTAAAGGAAAGTATTCACATAAAATCTATGAAAAGATTCTTTTCTATAAATAAAGATATTTTCTTAAGAACTCTATGTCTCATAACGGTTACTACCATATTTACTTCCACTGGGGCTAGACAAGGGAAACTTATTCTTGCCGTCAATACTCTTATAATGCAATTATTCACAATATTTTCTTATATAATGGATGGTTTTGCCTATTCGGGAGAAGCTCTTATTGGTAGATATGTGGGAGCAGGTGATAATCTTAAGGTAAAACAGACAATACGGGGTTTGTTTATTTGGGGACTAGGTGTAGCATTGTTTTTTACAATATTGTACTCTCTCTGGGGAAACGAATTATTTAAAATATTGACTAATGAGGAAGAGGTGCGTGTTGTAGCTAATCAATATTTTTATTGGGCTCTTATTATTCCTATTGCTGGTTTTGCTGCATTTATTTGGGATGGAATATTGATAGGGGCTACTCAAACAAAGATAATGTTATTAAGTATTTTTTATTCTATGTTAGCTTTCTTATTAATTTATTATCTAGGAGGTGCTTTAGATAATAATAATATCTTGTGGTTGGCATTTATTGTTTATTTATTTACCAGGGGAGCAGTGCAAACTTTTATGAGTAGAAAAATATTTTTTGGAAAAAATAAAAATCTGGAGTAATTTATTTCAAAGAAGTAAGTGTTAAAATATGTTTATTAAGTGTTTCCTGTCTTTATTTAAATTGCAATTGCAAACGTTTGTTTTGCATAATAATTCAAAAGAAAACTGATATATGTACAGAAATTGAACAAAAATGATAATGAGTGTTAAATGTAGAGTTAAATAATATAAAAGGGTCACCTTTTTTCACCTTTAGAGTGTCTTATATACGAAGATTGATGGATTTTCATAGTCTTTAAGTTTGTAAATATAAGATATAAAAAGTATATGAGTAGATTATTTTTAACAGTTATATTTTTCTTCGTGATAAATATTGCTTATAGTGCGAATCAAGGTTTTCCAACCATGAACAAAACAGAAATAGATAACAATGTGATTGGAAATCTTTATAAGAATTTCGAACAGAATCCATCGGATCATAATATAACCCTTAAATTATTAAAGGAATTGAGTAAGGCAGGTGTTTCTGGCGAAGAAGTGGTAACAAAATATTTTAAAACCCAGAAATTAGAGGAGTATACAAAAGAGTATAATTGGGTTATCATGAGAGATTATGTAAATAGTTATGATAACCCTCAATTTAAATTTCTTTTTAAAAATCAAAAAGAGTTTATAAAATTGTATTCGAAAGATGATGTCTTTCAAAAGTTAGACAATGTATTGGTTGATTATTTAACTCCTTTCTATAAAACGGATAAATTGTTTTATAATAATAAAATCATAGAATTGAAAAATGAGGGTTATGAACATTATGATGTAGTAGCTGATTATTTTAATATTAAAGAATTACAAGCAAAGGGAGATTCTGAAAATTATTTTTATAAGGCTCGTAAATTATTTAGATATTTTCCTGAGAATAGGGAAAAAATCAAAGAAATAACAAAAGGTGCATTAGATATTATGACTGATGTTTCTCGTTTAAAGGTAATACAATTGTGGGCTGGGAAAACAGTGGAAAGTAAGAGCGATTTTGATGCTTTATACAATTATGTAGTAATTTCTCATAAGTGTGGGTATTATGATGTAGCAAAACGTTATGCTATTATTGCAAAAAAATTAGCTGAAAATAGTAATAATGCTATTTGGGAATCGAAAGTAACTACGTTATTTACAAATTTTGTCAATTAGGTATTTTTATAAATTATAATAGGTGAGAGGATATACTTTATGTATATCCTTTTTTGCTTAACTTTCTCAAATATGTTGTTGTAAATGCTTATAAAGTATAATGAAAGTTAAATATCATGTTAAAAGTGGTGAATATGTCATACTTTTTACGCTTCAGAGTGTCTTATTGCTGAAGACGGGTTTAACCAATTATACTCTTGTATTTTTTGTAAGTATGAGACCATGTTTTAATATATTAAACAAAAATTGGTTAAGTTTTTTTTTCATTATTTTGTAGGGTAGTTTAAAGGTTATATTAATTCGTAAAAATCTAAATTGCTT
>Ga0172378_10007132_pt1 | contig 10403 bp, 10 predicted proteins | sample GrowelOW332metaG_FD_119755 | JGI IMG/M metagenome (GOLD analysis project Ga0172378, IMG submission 119755) | Groundwater microbial communities from an aquifer near a municipal landfill in Southern Ontario, Canada - Pumphouse #3_1 metaG | ecosystem: Environmental > Aquatic > Deep subsurface >... | reverse complement strand
TATACAGATTTTAAGAAGGGCAGGGGCAAAGGAAGTTCATTTCCGCGTTTCAAGTCCGCCTGTAAAATTTCCGTGCTATTTCGGCATAGATACACCGAACCGTGCTGAACTTATTTCGTCGGCACATGATGTTGAAGAAATCTGCAAGGAAATCGGAGCTGATTCTCTTGCGTTCCTGAGTGCGGATGGTATGCTTGAAGCGCTCCGTTCCTGTAATCCTGAACAGTACGGTTACTGTAAAGGCTGCTTTACAGGCGAATATCCGGTAGCCGTTCCCGGAGAATTGAACGGCAAACATTGTGACTGAAGGAGACTTGTATGTCAAAGGTTGTTGATTATAAGGAAAGTGGTGTTGACGTTAATGAAGGCTATAAGGCGGTCGATAAGTATAAGGTACAGGCAGCGCGTACTGCCATTCCGGGGCTGCTTACAGGTCTGGGGAGTTTTAACGGTATGTTTGCCGTGCCGAAGGGAATTAAAAATCCGGTCATGGTAAGCGGTACTGACGGTGTTGGAACAAAACTTGACATTGCTTTTAAAATGAAGAAATACGACACGGTTGGTATAGACTGCGTGGCTATGAGTGTAAACGATATCCTTTGTTCCGGTGTTCAAACTCATTTTTTCCTTGACTACCTCGCATGCGGGTCACTTGATTCGGAAATTGCGGGCGAACTTGTAAAAGGTGTTGCCGAAGGCTGCCTCGACGCTGGTTGTGCCCTTCTGGGGGGTGAAACTGCCGAGATGCCGGGATTCTATGATGCCGGTAAATATGATCTTGCAGGATTCGGCGTCGGTATCGGTGAAAAGAATGATATGATAACCGGGAAGAATATTAAGGCCGGAGATGTGCTCATTGGGCTGTCTTCAACCGGTGTCCATTCAAACGGATATTCTCTGGTCCGGAAACTGGTGACGGATTTTAAAGAACCGTTCCTCGTAAATGGAACGGAAACGGGTAAAACAATAGGAGACGTCCTGCTGACTCCGACACGTATATATGTACGCCCTGTTATGGATGTGCTCAAAAAATACAGAAGTTCTGTTCATGGTATGGTGCATATAACCGGCGGCGGATTTTATGAAAATATTCCGCGTATGTATCCGAAAGCAAAGGAAGAAAAGAAACAGCTCATCTCCATTATTAAACGTTCAAGCTGGGACATTCCGCCTGTATTCGGAGAATTAATAAAACGCGGAGCCGATATAAATACGGTATATAGTACTTTTAATATGGGAATTGGTTTTATCCTTGCGGTAAAAGCAGCCGATGCAGATGCCGTTACTGAATTGTTTAATAAGCATGCATCAAAATTCAGTAAATCCGGAATTCCCGATATGAAGGCATATCAGATAGGACGTGTTGCGTATTCAGGAAAAATAATCAGTGGTGAGATGAAAGGCAACAAAGATATGACTTTGTTCGAGGATTAGTGTTCAGTATGAATATTGCAGTACTTGTTTCAGGAGGGGGGACGAACCTTCAGGCGCTTATCGATTATGAGAAGTTGAATAAAAACTGTCCCTATCATATAGCACTTGTTTTGTCGAGTACGAAGGATTCATATGCGCTTGAGCGGGCAAAAAAGGCAGGAATTCCTGCTGAGATCAGAAGTCCGTATTCGGTTATGGGGGCGGTTGCAGTAAAAAAAGCATCCCGTAATGAAAAACGTACAGCTGTTTCAGATGCCGTACTCGAATTATGCCGGCAGTATGACATTGATGCAGTAGTTCTTGCAGGATTTCTTACTGTTCTTTCCGGTAGTATCATTACTGAATATTCAAACAGAATTGTTAATCTTCATCCGGCGTTGCTTCCGAAGTTCGGCGGTGTCGGAATGTGGGGTCATCATGTACATGAAGCAGTGCTTGCAGCGCATGAAACGGAAAGTGGGTGTACCGTACATCTTGTTGATGCAGGGTGTGACACTGGAAAAATTCTTGTGCAGAAGAAAGTACCCGTTATAAGCGGCGATACGCCTGATACCCTGTACGGGCGCATCGCACCTTTAGAGCACGATGCACTTGTTGAAGGTGTCTGCATGCTTGCAGACATGCTGGGGAAGTAATCAGAATCCCAGACTTTCTCCGATAAGAACTATTTTAATTCTTCCTTCAGGCCTGCACAGTCGTGTGCGTACGATGTAAGTGCAAATGCTTTCAGGGCTTTTGCAGTCGGCACATGAACCGGTAAGTTTGCATGGTGTTTTGATGTCGAACCGCTGTGCGTTTACAGGAGCTGCATAATTACGTGCGCGGGAGACTGCGGCCGTTATGTCTTTTACGACTTTATTCATGCCGCATGCGATAATTACGCTCTTTGGGCCAAACATCATAGCGGCAGTACGGTTGCCGTTCCCGTCTATGTTTATAAGTTCTCCGTCTTCGGTTATTGCATTTGTTCCGGTAAGATAGGTATCGCACAAAAGAGACTGTCTCATCAGTTCAAACTTTTCCTCTTTATTGAGTGCAGTATCACGATCGATTACTTTCCAGCCTTCCATTTTGACACGCTGAATTATACCGACTGCTTCCATCGTCATTGAACCACCCCATGCTACTACATCGCTTCTTGGAATAAGTGAAATAATCTGCTGAGCGGCTGCCTGTTTAGTCGAGCAGTAATATGCATCAAAGTGGCGCATTTTGAAGGCCTTTACAAGCTGCTCTCCAAGCTTATCGTTTCTTTGTTGTTCCGGTGCCATGTTTAAAACTCCTTATCTGTTTATTCTTTCTTGTTGGTATATGTTCTGTATTTTTCTTTTTTATTGGCGTCTTTATAAGTTCATTTCTTAAAACCTTCGGAACAGTAAAAAGTGACTTACTTACTGCCTTTTTTTCTGCACGCTTTTTTTGGGCAACTATTTTGTTGTATTCCGCTGCCCCTCCGTCATGTGCATATGCAAACAGAAAGGTATTGATTTTAAGCTTGTTGTCGTTATAAAGGTTGATTGATTTATAGAGATTCCTGTAGTAACCAAGCAGTTCATATTTCATTGAAAATGTTTTTGTATATGATAAAGGCGATTCACATGCAGAACCGAGTCGTTTAACATAAAAGTACAACGGTTTTTTTATAGTTGAGATACAGTATTCATTGGTAATGTACTGCAGATATTCAAGATTAAACAGAAAATCTTCACACCATTTGAATCTGGGAGAAAAAAAAATATGATGTTCTGTAATGATCTGTGTACGGTATAGTTTATTCCATACAACACCATAATAAAAATCTGCAGGAGCATCAGCCATGCATTCTGCAAAATGTTCCCGGGTTATAAGCAGATCTTCTTTTATGTCACTCATAGGAATAGTTACGTCGTTTATGACACGGACAAATCCGGCAATTACGAAATCTGTTTTATCTTCCGTTACTCGTTCAACATATTCCGATATTGCATCGGGATCAAGCCAGTCGTCGCTGTCAGCAAACGTAATATATCTGCCTTTTGCATGCATTATACCGTTATTACGCGCTTCCGAAACGCCTTTATTTTCCTGTGAAAGGGTGATGAAGCGTTTATCAGCTTGAGAATATTTTTTACAGACATTCTCTGATTCATCGCAGCTGCCGTCATTTACCATAAGTATTTCAATATTTCCGTATGTCTGTGCACTACACGAATCAAGGCAACGGCACATGAATTTTTCTGCATTGTATATAGGAATAACAATGGAAACAAGAGGTTTCGTCATATTACCAGTCTCTTTGAATATATGTTGATTTTGGACGGGCTGTTATGTCAACGCGCCGGTTGAGTCTGCGGCCTTCCTCTGTTTCATTTGATCCAATAGGATTAGCTCCTCCATACCCTTTATAGGTGAATAAATCTTTCGGAATCCCTGCTGAAATAAGCGCGTTCATCACCGTCCGTGTTCTTTCGATGGAGAGGTTCATTTGTCCTGCAGGCCTTCCTATGTCTGCTGTGTATCCTTCTACAAGAATTGTAAATTCGTTGTCTTTAATAAGTTTACTAAGTTTTTCTGCAATTACATTAATTCGTGGTTGTTCGGATGGAAGAAGTTGTGCTGAATCAGGTTTGAATTTCAGATCTACAGAGAATTGTATGCCGGCTGTACTGTCTTCTACGGTAATTCCCGGTACTTTGTTTTCATAAAAATACTGTTTGATCGTCGAGTAAGCGGTGTAATATGTATCGTCTTTCTGTGGGACAGCAACGTCATGGATAAGTTCGTCTTTATTCAGAAGTATGACGACATTCCCTTTTTTCAGCAGTGCAACATTTTGCGGAACAGTGAGAATACGGAGTGAATCATCGGTGTGAATTACCGGATCAGTACGGTTCCGACCGTATACTTTGTATGCCCGTATATACAGTGGATCGGTACCTGTTCGTTCAGCGTATTTTGTTTCATCATCATAATACCCGTATAAAACAATTCCATGTTTTTTTGCTTCATCGTTTTCCATCATGTCACGGGTATAAACCTGATCCATATCCTCGTTCCATATTTTTGGGAAAAAACACGGAGAGACTGAACTCGTGATGTATTCGCCCTGAACAGGAAGACTTCCGCGCGCATCTATGATAATTCCTGTATACGGACGTGATGCTATAGAATCTATAGGCGGTTCCGGAGTATACGGATATTTCTGTTTGATAAAAAGACGGCCTATTTTATTCATATTTACCGTATTTACGGTCGAAAGCGTCGAACCGTCTTCAGCAAATACATCCGGAGTCATGCTGCCTGACTCAATAATATCCGTAATCTGTTCGAATGTAAGCGTGTTGTCGCGTATGAAATCTCCAAGTTGTCTGCTGTTATCGATACAGAGAGAGAGCAGCGGATCTTTAATAAGCAGCGGCAGTTTCATATGCATTCGGACAGCGGCAGTATTCCTTCCGGATGGTAGTTCGATACCTGCCTTTTTTGAGTCAAGTGAAACTGACGAAATAAACTGTCGTGTAATCCAGTTTACTCTGCTCGATGATGTCATCGTTCTGTGTTCGTTTGATTGTGCATTTGCCGGCAAAGTACTCAGCGTGAGAATTATACCTGCGGTAAAAATCCGTAAAAATAGTTTTATCATGATTCTGCTTTTTATTATCGGTTTATTCTGCAGGTATATAGAGAATTTTTCCGATTCTTAATACTGCGGATTCCGATATAGTATTCGCCTCACAGAGTGATTTTACCGTAACGTTGTATTTTTTGGCTATGCCCCATAGCGAATCTCCTGTTTTTACCGAGTACCTGGCGCGGAATGTATACGGCATAATAGTGCTGAGCGCGTCTTCCGCCGACTGTTTCATCCCTTCCGGGACGCGGATATTCCATGTTCCGACCGGTGGCGTTACACGGCGCGTGAGGGCAGCGTTGAGATCGAAAAGCAGTTGTTTGTCCATCCGTAGTTCGTCTGCAAGCCTTACGAGCGAAATAGAACCTTCGACGCTTACGTAATCAAAATATCCTGCACGTGGATTTAACGGTTTTCCGGTTTCATCCGCAGCAGCAGGAAGTGTTATGTTATAGTAAGCGCAGTTTTGTGCAAGATCGGCTATTGCGATCAGTTTAGGCACATACTGTACTGACTGATCGCGCAGCAGTTTATGTTCTGCAAGATACCAGAAGTCTTTTCCGGGATATTTTTTGAGGGTGCGTGCCATAGCTCCGGCCCCGCAGTTATAGGCAGCGATTGCAATAGGCCAGTCGTGGAAAAAGTTATAGTTTTCCTGCAGTTTTGTGAGTGCAGCATCAGTAGATTTCCACGGATCAAGCCGCTCATCTGCAAAATCGTTACAGACTAAAAAAGGTTTCGTACTGTTCGGCATAAACTGCCACAACCCGAGAGCGCCTGCTTTTGATTTTGCGTTTGCCCTATAGCTGGATTCAACAACCGGAAGGTATTCAAGCATTGCCGGCATCTTTCTGTCTTTGAGCAGTCTCCTGACATAGAGCCGGTACTGTTCTCCGTCTTCGAGTACTGAGCGAAGCCATTTTACGCCGCCCGGCGTAAGATAGTATTTCCGGTACTTGTCAACGAGTTTGTCGTCCGAACCTGATATTTCAAGCGGTATGTACGGAACTGCATGAGGTAAAACAGAATTTTCCGTAACATCCGCTGTTTCTTCAGTGACATCATCTGTACTTACAGAGATATCCGCCGAATTTTCCACAGCCGGGAGAGATACTGCGGACAGAAAAAAAAGAAACACGGCGCTCTGCAGCCGTCGGTTACCCATTACAGCTTGTCACCCATATAGATGCCTGCCCATTCCCAGTTTCCGTGAATATCGGGATCGACAGGAAAGTTTACTTTGCGGAAATATAAATACCATGTTGAGACATACTGACTCCAGCCCCATGTTTTAAGATATGCTTCATTCGGAGTCGTTCCTTCATCAAGATTTTTGCTGAAGTAAATGCGCTGTCCCCTCATATAGTTGCGCATAGAGAATTCTTCCTGGGAATTCGCATCCATTTCGTCCTGTTTCCATGACATGGAAAAGAAATTTACCTTTGAACGGTAATTGTCGAGCGCCCGCCAGTTATAGCTGCTGATTGCTTTTTTTACGGCATTTTCAAGTGCCGGAAGACTTTCGAATGTCCAGTCTTTTGACGAATTATTAAAATCGACAAGCTGTCGTGCTTCGTTATATGCATTCGGTTCTCCTGCTATCTGGATTGTCGATGCATCCGGTTGTTCGAGAAACAGAGAAAACGATTTAAGAGCCGGACTCCAGTCGCTGTCTTTTTCATATTCAAGTGCAAGCCGCAGATATAATTCCGTAATACTTACATTCGACGGGAATCTGTTTATCATCTCGTTAAAATATTTGATGCGGTTGCGGGGTATTTTACTTATTCTGATAAGATTTTTCAGGCATATAAAGTGAATTGACTGCCCTTTTACGAGTAAGTCGGGGTATTGGCGCAGTATTCTGTCGAAGTAGTATTCTGCAAACGGTTCTGCACCTGTTGACAGATATGCATATGCGGTCATTAACAGCCAGTATGAATCGTATGTGTCATCTGGATGACGTTCGACCCAGTCTGTAAGGAAAAGAATAGCATTTTGATAATCTTTTACAGAAAGCTGATTGTTTGCTATTTGATTTACAATTGCATACCGGCTGCCGGAATCAAGATTCTGTTTTTCAAGCAGCGCTTTCAGCTGGCGCTGAGTCTGATCTATCGTATTTATGGTTTTAGCTGACGATGACGAACATGAATACAAAGTTATCAATGATGCAGTACAGACGGCTGCGAAAAAAAATTTCTTCATCATAATTTTTACTGTAACACAAGCTGGTTGTTATTGGCAAGACTTCATGTAAGGTGTATTCTATATAAACCATGGAAAAACACGGTCCAAAATTTTACAATGCTGTTCTTGCAATAGGCATGCTGCTGATTATTGTCGGTTTTCTTATGTTCGTGATGTTTTCTGAAACATCAGAAGACGTGTCTTTCGCACTTTGGCCTGTGTTATTGATAGTCTGCGGTGCGGTTTTTTTATACTTTACTATGTCTTTCACAAACAATTCTTTTCACCTTTTTCTCGGATTACTTCTTACTTCCTCCGGTATCCTTTTTTGTCTCTGCATAAGCAGAATAATTCCCCATGGCGTAAAGGAATGGTGGCCTGCCACTGTTATTCTTGCAGGTTTTTCATTTTTTGCTTCAGGCTATTACAAACATCGAAGGGTACTTTTTGCGTATACATTTCCGGCTTTTACGCTTGTCGTACTTGGATGTTTATTTCTGCTTTTTTCTTTTCACGTTATCAGTATTTCGTTCCGTCGTTTTGTTGCGTTTGCAGGTCCGTTTATTCTTATAACTGCAGGCGTATTCATGGTATTTCTTTTTTTGTTTCAGAAGAGACACAGCAGTTTTCATATTGCAGATGAATCTGATGCAATAAATGACGATACTGTTTTTCCTCCGGAACAAGGTGATAACAGGTGAGCAGATCTGCGAAGTCTCCTCTGTATATTGGTATTCTCTTTCCTGGAATAGTCAGCCTTCTTTTTTCATGTAGTTCGGTACCTAAAAAAACTGCTGTAAATCATGCAGCAGGTGAATATTCTACTCAAGATGCTGAAATATCCTCTGCTGGAGGGACGTCTATAGAAATTGATAAATCGAAACAAGGCAGTAGAACGTATTTTTCCGGAGTAGATAAAGAAACGATGGCTGCTGTTGAGAACGGTTCTCCAGAGTCAATACGTGCGGCTGTTTCGCGAATCAGAAAACCAGAGCTTGATTATACTGAAACAGAGAAAGTTCTTCTTTCTGTTATGGCTGCGGTTATGGAGATGGTCTGGCCATCCGAGAAAGTTGACTGGGATGTGCCTGAAGTAACAGATGTTACGCCCTATCTGGGAGCTATTGATTCTGCCCGGAAAGGTGTTTATGATTTTAGTACCGGAAATATTGATTTTCTTACACTTGTTCTTCCGTCTATTGTTGTTATTTCCTCAGATAATGTTTCCGGCTATGCGCAGTCTGCGGAACAAGCCCTGGAGAGGGGACTTCGAATTCGTCCGGATTCGGTACTTGCTCAGTATCTTCTTGGAATACTCTGTCAGAAGACAGGAAGGAACACTGATGCACTTGCTCATTTTATATCAGCTTCTCAAGGTTCCCCTTCGTGTCTTGAAACATCATATGCCAGGGCTGTCTGCCTTAAGAATCTTGGGCGGATGGACGAGTCGTCTGCAATTGCCGGAATGCTTGTTGCCCGGTATCCTTCAGACATACGGATTCTTAAACTGTGTGCAGAAACTTCTTTTGCTTTGAAAAGTTATTCTTCCGCAGAGGAATATGTTGCCCGTGTGCTTCAGCAGGATCCGAACGATCTTGAATATATTCTGTTTCGTGCGCGTATTCTTACAGAAAAGGGAGATTATATCCGTGCAGCATCTCTTCTTGACGTATATGCTCGTCAGAACAGCACTTCCCGCGATTACCTGCTGTTGCGTGCACGTATTCAACGTGACTGGAGTAAGAATATATCTGCCGCCGTGTCTACAATAGAGACAGCTCTTGCAAAGTATCCGGATGATGTTGATGTTCTTTTGTTTGCCGCTCAACTTGCGGCTGTAACAGATGCTCCTGTCGGTGGCAGAACATCAGAACAGCTTGCGGAGGCTGTCCTGATGTCTGATCCTGATAATAGAGAAGCACTCCGGTATCAGATTGAAGGAACCGTTGAATCGGGGGCATGGCAGAAAGCATATACTCTGAGTAAAAAGCTTCTTGCAAAAGACAATTCGCATCAAACTATATTTACTCATATCCGTATTTGTCTTGAAATTGATAAATCTGATGAAGCATGGAATCTTATTTCGCCGATTTATCGTGATAATCCTGATGATGAGGACGTACTGCAATCCTATATTGTGGTACTTACGCGGACAGGACGTGCATCGCAGGCTCTGTCACTCATAAATTCCAGACTGCAAAATGCGTCGCCTAAAATGAAAAGTTTCTTCTATTTTAGAAGAAGTTTTCTTGATTCCGGTCAGGATCAGATACTTGCAGATCTTCGTTCAAGCCTTATTGCAAATCCTCGGAATGGAGATGCTTTGTTCCGCCTCTACCAGTTGTATTATAATCAGAAAGATTACCTGAAGGCTCAGTATTATCTGAAGCAGGTGATTGCACTTGATCCTAATAATGCGGCAATGCGGAAACTTAATGACGATCTGATAAAACTTATAAAATGATAACGGTCCCCATCCTGTTGGGCAGGTTTTGGATAAGAGTCGAAGGAAGAAAATGCTGGCGCATTTTCTGTTTATAAAGACGTAAAACCAACTTGCCCATCCTGTTGGGCAAGTTGGTTTTACTCTTGACTGTCTACTCTGTGCATGATATTCTTGTAAAACTGATATTTTTGTCAGATTTTATAGAAAAACAGGAAGGATATTTCTATGTCATTTGTTCCATTCTTACAGTCTGCCGGTAGTGCGTCTACAACAGGCGGTTTTTTATCATCTGCGGTGCTGATGGTTCTGCTCATTGTTATTTTTTATTTCTTTTTAATCCGCCCGCAGAACAAGAAGCAGAAAGAAACTGAGAAAATGCTTGCAGCTCTTAAAAAAGGCGATAAAATTGTTACGATCGGTGGTATTCACGGGGTTATTTCTTCTCTAAAGGAAAAAACAGTTATCGTAAAAGTTGATGACAATGTAAAATTGGAATTCAGCCGCTCTGCGATCTCCGGAGCAGAGAATGAATCTGCTGTAAGTGAAAAATCTGCAAAAGATAAGAAATCTTCAGATAATGCAACTTCTGCTCCTGCAGAGACATCTGAAGAAAAGAAATAATCTGGAGAAATCAAAATGAATAAGCGTACTCGTTTTGTAATTCTTCTTGTTGTTCTTGCTGTCTGTTTTGCTTTTTTGTGGCCTTCAATCAGCTGGTACTGG
>Ga0172378_10007131_pt1 | contig 10403 bp, 14 predicted proteins | sample GrowelOW332metaG_FD_119755 | JGI IMG/M metagenome (GOLD analysis project Ga0172378, IMG submission 119755) | Groundwater microbial communities from an aquifer near a municipal landfill in Southern Ontario, Canada - Pumphouse #3_1 metaG | ecosystem: Environmental > Aquatic > Deep subsurface >... | reverse complement strand
TTTTTGAGCAATATGTACCAGATATTATAATTCTTAAGATTAGAATGTGGGAATATATGATGATTTTATTTCTCTCATTTCATCATACAGACCTTCCTATCGAATCAGATTGACTGTGACATTGCCTTTTTATCACTCCTGAGAAGTCCGATAGTCATGAGGAAGAATATGTGCAGCGACTGCAAAATCGCACTCTGTGAAGACGAATACGAGATCCTTCACAAACTGAGGGGGACCGTCATGAATTTCTCGGAACTCCTGGAAGCCCTTCATGGAGAACCCCTTACGATCTGAACATCATAGCAGTGGATCTGGAGAGGATGATCGACGGGCATGTGGAAAGAATCTTCGAAAGCGGGAAGGAATATAGAGGAGGATACTAAGTAAAACTGAAATGATCACATAAATAGCCCCGGAGATTTTTGTGCAGATGTTTCTCCTTACGAACTCCGGGGCCTACAAGTTTTAGCGACCAATAGTAAGTTATATCAAACATCCATCATTCATTACAAAATTTTTCCTATATCATCTTCACTCGACAAACAATCTATTATATCTGAGCATCTGTCGTAGCATCCAGGATAACGACAATCTTTCATTTGCAAACGTGCCTTATTAAGATTAATACGAAGATCATCTATAGAATTAGCATTGAACAAATGCATTATCGATTCACAATATGTTTTAAATCTGAATTTCGAGTATTCATATCTGGACATTTTATCGTAAGGATACATTAAAGGAAACCAGATCATATAGTGTTTCGAATAAACAGCTGATAATTGACATAAAAATACATCAGCAAATGCAATCTCATCGTTTGATAATCCAGAATGACTTCTTTTTGACATTATGTCTGCGGTACAAGATAAAGATTTGAGGTCTTTTTCTTTTTTATAAACTTCATCAACATATGCAAGACCTGGCTGGAATATTATGAACGTATTTGGATAGCCAAGACTATTTCTTTGCGTCCTAATATTATATGTATGATCGATGACAGATTTTATATCATCAAATCTTGAAAAATGATACATTATTGCCACAGATGATAGAAACATTTCCCAGACTAAGAATTTATAGTGATCTGAATAGGGTTCGGTGTATATTTCATAATTTATGTCACTAAATGAATTATAAATACGTTCTATAAAATTTGATACGAATTTTCCAAAATCAATATTTGTTGTAATAATATATGATGCACAATCTAGATAGATGTCGATAAATTCTTTTGTAAGATCTATTTTTTCAACAATTAGAGACCCAGTTAATTTTTCATCCTTTGTGATCCTAAGATCATACAAGGCTTTTTCAAATTCGGATGTAAAAGAATCTATCAAAACAATAATTTTGTTAGTTTTTAATTCATCACAATTTTTGATATTAGTCAATGCAACTTGCAATCCCATCATTTTATCTGATCTAGTAAAGAGATATTTAGGAGGATTTCCCAATTCTGGTTTTTGATATTCCGGAATTCCATAAAGGAACATTATCAGCCTTTGTAGTTCTGATTCTAGATTATTATCATTTGAAAAATCAAAATATATGAAATCTTTGATATAAGTCGGTAAGAAGGGCTTATTTTTCTCATCTTTTTCTAAAACAATGGGTAAAAATTTTTGTCTTGTATTCTTATCATAAATCTCAGATGTGATAATTGTCGTTTCGGTGCCGACTCCACCAGATCTAGTATTAGCCTTTTCTTTGTAGATCTTATCTGAACATATAAGAATTGCATCGATGGTTTCGTCACTTATGCAGGATTCCATGAATTGATGAAGTTTCTCTCCTGGATTCAAATTCCATTTATCCAATACTACATCAATGCCATCTTGAACAAGTCTCTTAGCAATGTACAGAACTTTTGTTGCATAAAGTTGATTTGTACGGGAGTATGAAACAAAAACCTTAGGAGTTTTCAAAATTTTGCCATCATTTATTTCCATGTTATCAATACATGTGAATGGTATTTATTTAAACTAAACTCAAAATACATTTTAACATGCAGTATATGACTTACATCAATGTAGCTGCGTATGTATAAGATTCTGTTGAATACCGTATAAGTTTGTTAAATCATATAAGTATATTCGATTTTTCAACAATAGTTGATATCTCCACATTTTTAAGATATTTCCGCATTTTGTTTACAGATTCATCGTTGCAATTCCTCGGGCCCAAGAACACACCATCTATCTGATTTGTTTTCAATTCCATGACAATATACGGTATCACAAAGCCATTTGCATTTCTATATTTTATTTCTACATTCGATTCTTTTTCTTTAGGCACATAATAAATTGCTCGAATTTCTTTTTCATCAGAATAATTCTTATTTTTATATCTGAATCTAAAATTTTCTAGTACTTCTTTTATAAAAATTTTATTCTTTTAAGATTTGGAGAGGATGATCGACGGGCATGTGGAAAGGTTTTTCAGAAACGGAAAGGAATATAGAAGAGTGACTAAATAAAGCTGATATGATTTGTACAAATGGTCCCGAAGTTCATTATGTATAATTTCTCCTTACAGACTCTGGGGCTTATAGGGCGGAACTACTGAAGATAAATTCAAACCTGACTTTATCTTTCCGAGTATAGAAAAATACCATGATTCAACATTTCTTGAATCGTCATTGATCATGTTGGGTGCAAAAACCACATACAAGGATTGTTGGAGACAAGTGTTATCGGAAGCAGAACGCATAAAGAATAAGCATCTTTTAACTATTCAACCCGTAATTAGCGAAAATCAATTAGAACAGATGAGATGTTTTAATCTGCAATTGGTTATACCAAAAGGAATTCATGAGACATATTCTGAAAATGAAAAAGAATGGCTGATATCGATTGAAGAATTCATTGATTATATTCAAGCAAAACAATAAGAAATGGTTTTCAAATCTATAGTTAAATTATACCCAGAGTTAATGAAATGTAAACATAACGACTTGAGATGTTCAGGCATTGAATTCATAATAAACATATACCAAGATAATCATATATTTTTATATGAAGGAAGAACCAAATAAACTTACGACTGAAATTATCAAAACAGAAAAGGATGTTCCCGTTTTAAAATTCATTGGAGACATAGAAGTTGTAGTTTTTTTTGAAGGAAGACCTGTTATTGCTTCTTTAGAAGCACGTTATGAAAAATATAATCTGAAATATGTTCCTACTCCAGGTGATTCTTGCTATTATGATTACATACATCATATTAATGCTCCAAACGGAACTAAAGCCACAGTAAAAAAGCTTGAATATCATTACAAAGTAAATTGTGATCAATCGCAGTCGAGGGTTAAGCTTGAAAGCCCCACCCTAGAAGGGGTGAGTTTGAGATATTTTGCAAGCGAAATTACATTTATGTGAGGAATTATGTGCGACGGTACCTTTGACAACGTTTGTAGTATGGTAATCATATGCAAAAAATGTGGTAAAATATTTGAAAGCGGGAATTATTGTGACTATTGTTCATATGCTTGCAAACATAATGCTGTATGGGATGATTGAAAATAGATTTGTTTGCATTTAGATAAAACTCTAAAAATCTTATTCATAACATCTGAGATTTTAACTACTCCTGAAGAAATCTTATCGTCATGAGGAAGGATGTACGCAACGACTGCGAGATCGCACTCTATGAAGATGAATACGAGATTCTTCACGAACTGAGGGAGACCGTCATTAATTCCTCGGAACTCCTGGAAGCTCTTCACGGAGAACTCCCTTACGATCTGAACATCATAGCGGCGAATCTAGAGAGGATGATCGACGGGCATGTGGAAAGGATCTTTGAAAGCGGGAAGGAATATAGAGGAGGGTACTAAACAAAACTAACAATCGTACTTGTAGTTTTATTTACTTCTAATTCAAAACATAGGGAAAATAATTATCATGAATGAAACTCAAAAATCATATAAAGTAATATTCCAGTTAATAGATTAAATGCCTTACAACATAACCATTTCATTAAATTTCAAATTATAAATCCAATTCGGGTTCGTTTTCCATACCTATGCTTTTTACTAAAGCATCATATTGATCTTTGTCAGATTCTTTTATTTTTTTCAAAATTAATTTTGATACATTATTTATTTCAGGCACATCAACAGGTAATGAAGAACGTTCAAGCGTTCTTAGATGTGAATATTCGTTGTCTAATCTTTCAGTGAATATCTGATTATATTTGTTACCAAGGAATTTTTCTTCTTTCTTTTTTTCACTATCACAATTTGGATATTTGTAATAGACAAATATTTCTAAAAATTTTCTAGCATCATTGCTGAAATTATAAAAATATCCAAAATTATTATCATTTATTATATTTGTGCGTGCGCATTCATATAATGTATTAAACAGAAAATTGAATTCTGTTGCGTAGTCTCTCATGTATCTCGGCATTCTACCTATAAATGAATGATCGACTTCGCGTAGTATAATGAAGAAGTGTAGTTTTGTTTTATCATTTCCTCCACTAGAAAGATCATCGTGCAATCTTTTTAGATATCTTAAAAATTCAACGTTATGTGTGGATATAAATAATTGAGTACAATTCTTTTTTTCACCATTTATACTAATTTCTGATTTCATTAAACTGTATACAAAAAATATATGATTATTATCCAGACTAGATATTGGATCATCGATCCAAATTATTGGATTTTTCTTATCTGTTTTGATATCTTTCAATTTTGCCATAAAGTATGAAAAAGCAATGATACTACGCTCCCCCTCACTCATATTATATGCTTTTTTACCGTTTCTCATAAGTTCAAAATGAGTTTTAGGTTCATCATCATTATCATTTACTGATTCCAAATGAAGATAATTGTGTCCAAAATGTTTTTTCAAAAATGTATTTACCATTTCAGCGCCTAAACTTTCATCATTTAATTGTTTCTTTTTAGTCTGTATTTCTTCTGTTTTTTCTTTAATATCTTCCATAATTAATTTTTGTTCATATTCTAATTTTACAATTTCAGATTTTATATCTTCAAGTTCTTTTGACCTTTCTTCATATTTTATTGTTTTACAAAATTCAAAAACATCATTCAATATTAACTTTTTTTTTGCATTATTTTTTTCATGTTCCAATTTTTCTGAATATGCATCTGATTCTTTGACAATTTTGTTATATTTTTTAATTAATTCTTGAATTTCTGATACTAAATTTTCAGGTCTTTCAAAGTCAAAACACTTTGTTATATTCTCTTGTTTTGTATTTAATTGATTAATAATTAATTTTAAATTATTACAATAACTTACAGATTTTGATTTATAACCATTCTCTATATCTTCTAAATCTGTATGAAATTGTATGTAAAATTCATCTTTTTTAATATCTAACGAAGGTAGAGTAGATTTTATTTCAGCTTCAATTTTTTTTATTTGATAGATTATTTTTTCTTTTAATTTTTCAGAATCATTATCAAAATGTTCATTTAATTCGATCCAACGTTCATCTTCTATGTTATTATCACAAAATGCACACTTATTTCTAATATTTTTATGAAGAGACACGCCAGATCTTACCCATGTATTCAATTCAGGATTATCTATCAATTCTTTGATTTTATTCCTATCTTCTATTTTTTCTGACAATAAAGATGTAGCTTCATTACAAATTTCATCAAATATACAATTGAAAGAATCTTTTTCTGCAATAATATTCTCTTTTTTTATTTCTTGAATTGTATTGGTATAATCTTTGATTTGATTACTGGATAATTTTGTGTATTCAGGTTTAATTACCAAACTAATATCACGTTCTAGTTTAGTTTTATCATAAGTTGGATCACTGTATAAAGTATTGTATTTTATACCAGTAACTCTCCCAGTCGCTTTTTCAGTTTTTTGTTCAATTAATGTTCTTGAATAAGAATCACGTATATTTTCCTTTGAAGATTTTTCTTGGTTTTTATTTTTCAATTTAAGATACAATCCTGTTTCTTCGCCGTCTGTAGAATTTCCTAGAACAGATTGTATTGTTTTTATCTCCTCATTAATTAATTCATTACCTCTGCCAAGTATTGCAAACGGTGCTATGTTGTCATCGGGATCTGAGATAAAATGTAAATTTTCACGTATAAAATCCTCATTAAATACTCTTACTTCTTCTGAAAAATTATCTAAATTATCACTCCCTATTATGGAACCATCTTTTAATTCTATTTTGTAGGAGGGATTTTCATATTTGTAGGGAAGCGAATGTGTTTCGAAAGAACGAAAAATTTTTGATAAAGTTGTTTTTCCACAATAATTCCTTCCATAGATAATATTAATATTTTGAAATGTAAACACTTTTCCTTCATCTTTACATTTTTCATCCCATATAAAGTTATTAAATACACCCATTCCATCTATATTGGTTATTTTTGAAATCATAAATTCGCCTTATCACTTAATAAAGTTGTTTTTGGCACGAGTTGATAATTGAAAATATATTGTCTCGTATTTCTTTGAATATGATGCTAAAATTTGGAATAATTTGCAGAATTTTTATTGTTAATCATGTAATTAATCTCCTTTTGACTTCATTGTGTAAAGATCAATGAAATCAGAAAGGGTTATTTTGCTACAAAATTTTCTCCGTAGCAATTATTCTTTGTTTGATCATCATATTTGAAAGATATGTTATACAATTTGCCAACCTTTGTTTTCATCACAAGATCATTATCCACAAGAAATCTAGTCAGTCTGTGTAGCTTTTCTTTATCGTCACTGGAATACCAACATATAACATATTCATTCTGATCATTTGAATGTGGATTAACATATCCAGATTCTGTGTTGCTGTGCTTTATTTCATCACAAATTCCATCTTCGATGGCTTTTTTTATCAAACCAATTGTTCTTTCGGGTATAGGTTTCTTATTGAACGTTAAAAATTTACCAACGATGTCTTCATAATTCTTTTTTTCACTATTATAATATATAATCCAAGCTGGATTTTCAATAATAGCCACATTTATATTTTTTCTATGAGTAATATAATCATCCATCCTTGATCTAAATTCAAATTGTGGTTTTCATGCGATCAAATCTCACGCTTTACTTTGGAATTACAATTACATCGAGTGCGTAATAGGTGGGCTCTTCAACTTCATTTTATCATATTGTTTTTTATCTAATTTTGTTATATTTTCAATTATAATATCTTTTCTATCATGGAGATATTTTTCTAATTCTGATTCTACATCATATTCGCATGAGAGCGGAAAGGGCTTCATTTTTTGACATCTGATAAACAGGTATGTGTTTATGTTGATCCAATCTAGGATAGAAAGATTATTGAATATTGTTTGACACTCTGTCATCTTATCATTGTAACTTTGGCATAAACTGGATTTGTTAAAAATACATATCTTTGGATATTCTAGATCGTTCTTAGTAGGAGGTATCGGCATACAACAATTATCACATTTACAACATAATACTATTCTAGAAAGTTTCCTCTGAGCATTACTAGCGTAAGTACGAATAATGGAGCGAAGGTGTGTAGGAATTTCTTCAAGAATTATTTGATATTCTTTAGACAATCCTAAAGCATCAGATATCTTGTTTTTTTCAATCATTCAATCCTTCCTTTTATTTTAATCACACTAAGTCCACCTGGTTACAGAATTAACTCGTTTATTTTCTGATATTAATACATCTTTAGATTTCAAGACAGCATTTTTGAATCTAGAACCCTCACCTTACCATATTCTGCGCTGATGAAGGTGAGCTACAATTTGTTGGCGGTTCCTCTGGCAAAAGACCACCCATTAAATCTTCTATACTCTGCAATTGTTTTGCTACCAGAACACCTAGTTGTGTAAGCTCTACATAGGTTGTATTATTCTCGAATTTACGTTGATCTAATGTAATAAGACCATTTAATTCAAGATAGTCCAATTTAGAGGCCATTGTACCTGTTTGTGAAACTTTTTTATATAGGTCGCTTTTTTTAACGCGTTCATTCTTGGAGAGAAACAATAGAATTGACAATGTACGTTTACCTTCCAATTCTCTTAAGGTGGGTACACTACTCATGGACTTTTTATTGTATTTTTACATTTTTAATGCGTGTATGGTTTTAGAATATCTCTATTATCAAAAACCATTAAATACAAAATACGGCAATTAACATTTAGAGTTTATCAAAAACCAAAAGGCGATAAAATGCGAACAATAGCCATTGTTAAGATTGCACAAGGAAATAGAATTCCGCTTACACGCGAACTTACTCAGAAAATGAATGTTAAAAAGGTGATTATCTCATGATCTATGAAAATGATTATGGAGAAATTGCCCTTGGAAAACCAAATATTATAAAATCAGAGGCCTGACGATGGCCAACAACAATATCTGGAAAGAAGGTTCACTGCAGACTGATATGCCTTACGGTAAAGAATACACTGAAATCATCTACAACCTTCTAATTTGGCACGTCGTGTTAATGCTTTAGAATATCAGATTAAAAAACATCACGATAAGAATGATCTTATCACACACATAACTTACAATGTGAACAAAGAACGGCCAAATCTATGCAGATACCTTCTGTCACAGAAAGATACCCCGTTAGGTAGAGAATATATCGATGCCCTTTATGATCTTCTTAATTCGATAGATCGTGTCAACGTTTTAGAACACAAGATAGAAGAACTCAATATAAAGGGAGTTTTAACATGTCTGTCTACATTTTAACTGAGTACAACCTTCGCCGCCGTACATATTCCGGTACCTTCATCGATTACTTTTTCGACAGCAAGAAAACACTCGACGACATGGTAGAATGGGCTAACAGAGAATTCGACATTCAGGATCAGACATTTTCAAAGGACGGAAGATGTTGCATTTTAACCGCATATCCGAAATCCGATATTTCACAGGTTGGAATCGTTAATTCCCGTTCTCTTCAGGAGGCGGTCCGAATGAAGACCGCCATAGAAAGAATGGAAGAGCTTGGAATAACAGATCCCGAAGAGTACTACGAAGCCTGCGAATCCGGTCTCATACCTTATGATTGTGATGATACAGAAGAGGCGATCTGATGATCTATCCCTGTTTAGCATGTATGGAGGCCGATCCAAACAAATTCGAGATCTGCACAGTAAAGTTTGATCATCCATGTCCTAAGTTCTTAGAATGGGATAATGAGAGGATCAATGGGATCTTAACCGAAAAGATGTGTCCTAATTACAAAACATGTTTTCTTTCAGTGTATGTAGGAAATTTTGCACCATCTTCTGTGGATTGTGCCGGAACGTTTGCGGAATACGTCGATCGTTGCGATGGGGATGATGACAATGATCAGTAACACCGTTCTACGTGCCATCGATGACAAGGTCGCGTGGTATCGCGGTTGGCTTAAGGAGTATCCTTTCGATTTTGAAAAGAACTGTCCTCGCGATTACATTATAGATCATATCGTTTCGGACATCACCGAATCCATAGAAGACAGGAATTTCACCATCACAGAGTTGAAGAATGCTATCAGTAAATCCATTGATGGTTTTGATTTTCAAGAAGTAATCGATGGCCACACTTATTCGTTCACTCGGCCGGTGATGGCATGAGCGGCAATCCTTATTGTATCTCAAATGTAGAACGCAACAGTATTCAGCAGTATGTGATAGAACACAGCGGATGCTGCGCACGCGATGTGGAAACGGCATTCAAGAAGAATGGGAAGGTTACGCTGATCCTCAAGACCCTTACAGAAGAAGGCAAACTTGTAAGATACAAAGAGATCAGAGACCGTGTTTTGAGATCTGACATCATATGGACGACTCCGATCTATTGTTATTATCCTGCGGAAGAGGTGGCCTGAATGCCTTCCACATTTCGTAAGACCTTCCATTCCTTTCTTTCAAAGTTGGGGATTGACGCCAGATATTCGCACATTATGAATGCCAAAGAGAAATGGCTCATGGAGAACGATCCTGAATACAAACACTGCACTGGTTGGCAGCTTGCATTCATCTTAGGATCGTTCTTTGTATTTTGTATAGGAGGTATCTGTGCTGAGACGATTTATTCCGCTCTCCCGATTGCAAGCATTGTTCTGGCGATCGTTGTGATTGTCATCGGATTATGGATGATGGCAATGGGTTTCATCCTCAATGCAAAATGTGAATATATCTCCTCGCAAACACCGAACGAGATCGTGGAGGAGAGACCATGAGCGACAATTGCACGAACTGCGCCAATTGCATCCGCATCAACGGAGAAGTCGCATGTCAGATCGAAGGATCGGTCATTCTGAATTTCGACCACGTGAAATGTTCCCAGTGGACGCCGAGACTATGACGGATGCTGCTGAAATGAGACATCCGTTCCTGTCGGCGGCGCTGACATTCATGGAATCCTACAAAGGTGTCTATTCACACGGCATGATGGTAGAAT
>Ga0172378_10007130_pt1 | contig 10403 bp, 3 predicted proteins | sample GrowelOW332metaG_FD_119755 | JGI IMG/M metagenome (GOLD analysis project Ga0172378, IMG submission 119755) | Groundwater microbial communities from an aquifer near a municipal landfill in Southern Ontario, Canada - Pumphouse #3_1 metaG | ecosystem: Environmental > Aquatic > Deep subsurface >... | reverse complement strand
TGCACCAAGCTCACAAGTCCAATACTTACCGTTTTAGTTTCTGTATGATATTTGTTAGTTCTTACATCTATAACTGGGATAATCAATTCCTGTAATGAAGACCCGCCATGCACGTAGTTTTGGCCTCCTCCAGACACTTTGAAAACATCGCTGCCTATTGGTACTGAAACTACCCTTTGATCACCATTTCCTAATATATTTCCTAGTGTAACACTTCCAACACCATCTGCATTCACTTTTTCGTTTGCAACAACATATCGTCTGCCAACCAAAGCATTATTCTTATGAAAGCCACTTATCTTATCACTTTCAGCAAGCTTGTCACGTTTATAGATGAATCCATGATCTGCAGTTATTATAAAATGAATATTATTTGCGCTGGTAAGTCTTTTTATCATGGTATGAATTTCTTCTACGGCTTCTTCACAGGCAATAAAGACTTCATTTTCAGTATTTAGCTTATCACCTCTGGCATCTATCTGATTATGATATATATATACAACATCCTGTCCAACGAATATCTCCTTCAAATCAGCTATCTTCATTGTTTTTATGTCATCAAATTGGACTGTTCTACTATTTGGCACATAAGTTTGTAGTATTTGTTCTCTCATCTTTAAATCATCACATATCTTGCCATCTACTAAAATCTTATAGTCATCATTCATAGAAAGTTCTTTATGCGGGAGTAATGCTGACATACCAAATCTCGTATAGGAAGGTAAGACACTTTGCATTGCTGCAATCTTCGCAGTACATTTTTCGTCTTCATGCAACCTTTTCATTAGGGTTTGCCCTACTTCAAAGCGGAGTGCATCGGATATAATAACAACAACACGTTCTTTGGAGTTTCTTATATATCTATTAAAAAATTCCTGCTGTTTTATAAGCCCTGTATCTGCTTTCGCATCTACTAAGGCCTTGTTCCACTCTACGGACAATTTATCTAAGAATTTATTTGTATAAATATTCTCCACCAAATCACGAAGAGATTCATAGGGGGTATTATTTAACACTTTATCAAAGTGAAAATAGAAATAGCGATATTTCTGGTCAATCATATAATCTTTTTCAATATATTGTTTTGCTATCTCTTCTATTGTTTTCTTAGGCTCAAAATGAGCTGCGAGAATCAGGTAATAGGCATTTTCAATAATATAGTAATGGGAATAATATATCTTTCTATAGTGCATCTTTCTTCGTAAACGACAAATTTCCGGTATAGAATATCCATGCAATTTAGCATCAGTATCTTCATTCTCAAGCCTTGCAATAAGCCATTTAATTATGAAGATATCAACCTTACGGAATATTTGACAATCAACTATATTATCTGTCCCTATTCTTTCAAAGATATCGTCACCTTTTAAGCTGTCATATACCATCTGTGAAAGTTCATCGAAGGTTTCATTATAGATTAGGCTATTCATTAAACTATCCAAAAAAGCTATGGTATTCCCTGATTTGTAGGAACAATAATTTCTCCATGCCTGTGGAAGCTCTGTATGAATCACCCTTGAAGTATAGGTCACAAATAATGTGTAAATAAGTTTTGATAAAGACGGTACAATATCTGTGTATCCAAAGGTTTCTTCACACATCTTCCAGAAGGGATCTATCAAATCGTACTTCTCAAATTCAGCCAAATATTTATTATTCTCTAACTCTCCCTCTGAAATTATGGTCCTGATGATTTCCTCAAATGAAACAACCTTAGTTTTGCAAATAACGCTCATAAGTGCTGTTTCTATAACTTGTTTATTGAAGTTTTCAATTTCCAATTCATAAAACTTTTGTGTTCTATCTTTCGCTCCAAAAAACTTAATGTAATGTTGTAGCACAGGCTTATACTTCTCATCAATACCTAAATCGATAGCCAGTAATGAGGCTCTGTCTGCAAAAAACTCTTTGGAATAGCGTATTGTATCTGCCAGATGATTGTCCTTTAGTGCCGGTTTTGGAAAAGGTGCATATATTAAATAATTAGTCTGTGTATCTTCACGCTCCAAGAAATATTTCGTATGAAACTGATTGTCACGCTCCAACTTAAAAATCTTTGCATTCTCTAGTTCTATGGTATCTATATCTGATAGGAATTCTGCATTAGAATCGTACCAGAAAACCAACTTACGAACGTCTGATGCAAATTCGCTATTTAGTTTATCTGATATCTGTTTTAAATTAAGCTCTGCCATTTTTCACCACCTTAAACTTTTTTCTTTAAATCTACAAATTTTTTAGCATAATTTTTTGCTGTTTCTATATCATAAACAAATATTACATCTTCTGAATTTTTACTTGCACTTATAGTCCAATTATATGATCCAGTAATAACCATTTCAAAATCAATCATGCAAAATTTATGATGTAAATTTTCTTGCCCTACAACATATCCGGAAAAGTATATAGTTTCAATTTTCTTTCTAAAGTCCAACTTATAGCTACCATCTCTATTTTTATTATTTTCATGGTTGAGTGTTAATATTTGAACATTTACACCTTGCTCTTTAGCAGATAATAAAGCTTTATAAATATCAAGATCCGTAAACCAAGCAATAGCAATCCAAATAACAAAACTTGCTCGTTCGATTTCTGAAATAATTGAATCTTTAATATCCGTAAAATACGGTTTAGTATAAGTTCTCGGATTATATCTTATATATATTTCTATTCTACTCTTAATCTGCTTTAAACTCGTTTGAATTGCAGAATATGTTCCTCGTATACCACCCTTTTCTTCATAATTCAGAATATCATTCAATGAAAGTAACGGAATATTTAAAAAGTAATTACTTTTGCATACTTCGGCAATTCTAATATAATTATCATAAATAAACGAAGACATATTTGAATCTTCATCCTCAATAGCGGTACTAACAGTATTAAGTAAGTGATTAATATCAGAATTTATCATTTCCTTCTCCATAAATCATCACCTTAAATCTTTCCAAGAATATCAAGTTTCTTACCATCTTGAGCTGTTTGAACTTTTTCATAATTAACCTTTACTCCATCATCAAGATCTATATCTATTCGGCTAAGAGCAATATGGGCAATTTTCTCATCATATTCTTTTGTTTCTTTAAGCTGTTTAATAAGTTTCTCTTTCCGTTTCTCTGCCTGTGCAATTTCACGAGCTTGAGTACTATTTTCTACCATATCCTGCATACGATCAATTTCGCCCATATAAATTTTCTGCATTTTGTGAAGATAGTCAACACGAACAATACCTGTTGTATCAGCATTATAACGGTGCATGTATATAAGAGCTTTGAATCCATCTTGTTTACCACTGTCATATAACCAATAAATTGGACGTTTCTGATAAATCTTTAAATGATCTTTATAAAAATCTTTTACAAAGTAGTTACGAATTACCTCTCTTGAAGTATCACCTTTATTGCCTAGCGCTTTTGCTATAAAATCAAGATTTTCTTCAAGAGTTTCAATTCCGTACACTTTCTTTACAAATGCAACAAATAAACCAACAATGTCATCTTCAAAATATTCTTCATCGGTAATTGGAATACAGTTATCCTCATCAGGTATAAAAGTAGTGTATTTGTTATCATCCCACTCACCACCTGCGTAAGCAAGACCATCTACATCAAGCGAATATCTCCCGAACATGCATCCAACTGCATAGGATATAAGGCTCTTAATATCTCTTTGTAGGTCTGCCTTGCGGACAGTTACATCCTTATCTTCTACCTCAGGAGTAAGTTCATCTTGTAAGCCGTATATTTCTATGAAAATACGATTGAGCTCTTCTTCATTGACTTTAAGGATATTAAATTGTGCTTCCGTATTTATCTCCCAACTTCTAAAAACATCTGCAATTCTAAATTGCCATTGTTCCATAGGAATATCTGCATACCCTGCACCACTTTTATATGTAATTAGTGGATGTTTTTCAAAGTCCCATGAAGTTTCAAAGCTGTCCCAGTCTGTTTTTGAGATGGAGATATTTTGCTCGACATTATTAATGATATCTCTATATTTGTCATCTACTACATACAATGGTAATCTTCCAATATCACCAGCCTGATAATTTATTGTAGGTGCCAAAATTTGTAACATTTGATTTGCAATTGGTGTATTACAAAAAGCCAAATAATATAAAACATCATCTTTATTAGTATAAAAAGACATCCCGGCTATATCTGAAATATTATATTGTTTATACCTAAAAGAAGGTTTCCCTGAAGATATTAACCCCCAAGATGCAGATGGAGTGAATTTTAATTCTAATGGGTAATCTTGTACATTTCTTTTGTCCATCTTACCATTCTTAATTACTTCTCGCCCTTCATTTTCCCAATTTACAACATAATCGTTATTACCAAACCACTTGCGGTATTCACCACCCTTATTATACGGAAACCACTTTGCTTTCGATTCTAAAGCTTCTACATATGTTTGGGCATCATATTTAAACTTATTGCTATCGATTTCAAACCACTGTCTAACAAATCGCTCGTTTTCTCCTGTTTTCATACCATTTCTTGAAATGGCTTTTTTACCAAGCGCTTCACCATTCTCAAACGCCTTGATAAAATTCTCACTCACCCAATATGCAATCGGCGAGCCAGGAATTTTGGATAAGCTTTCTTTTTGTGCAGTATACAAGTCATTCTTCTCTAAAAAAGCAATTTCTTTCCCCTGTTGGCTGTTATAATCCACTAATCGAGCAAACATAGCCTTGTAGTCTTTTATATTACTTTTACGCAAAACAAAAGAGGTTGTTTGAACAACTTCACCGCCAATTTCTTCAAATGCTCGTGCTCCTAAATGAGCCATATTTATGAAATCATAGTTCAATAATTTTGCTCTCAACTTTTCATAACTTGATAGAAACATAAATACATGTTGTGTTATCATTGCAGTATAAAAATTTTGTTTTGCCATCAGTAAACATTTTTCAATAAATACCGCAAATAAATCCGATTTACTTTCCGGATAATTTTTATTAACATAGTTTGAAACTCTTGGATTCATACCACTGCTACCCATATATGGAGGATTAGTTATAACCACGTCATATTTTTGTGACATAGTTTCAGCTATATAAATAATATTTTTCATATTTTCTTGTAATTGATCAGATCCCATATCATCCATGGATATTTGCTCTTCAGGTTTATAATCATCTATAAATTGATTAAGCAAATTCCAGTCACAAACATCTACATTTAAAATAGAGCCATATTCCCTTGCATCAAAATAAGTATCCAACAAGTTTTCCATTTGCTGAATAGCTATACTTCTTTCTGTTTTATTTAAAGAATTTCCATAGTATGTTAAATAAGGTTTTTTGATACTATTGCTCTCTTGTATAGAATATAACCTTGGTGAAATTCTTCTTGTAAAAAATCTACGATCATATTTTCTAGCTTTCATCATAACAGCAAAATAAGCTAGTTGATAGGCACGATCATCAATATCAAGACCATATAAATTATTTTCTATTATTGCCCGCACTGCATCTCGTTGAGTATATCCTTGACTCTCATATATTTGCATAAGCACATCAAAGACATATACGAGAATATGTCCGCTTCCCATACATGGATCTATGATTTTTATATCCTCTGGATTTATTTTTCTATATTCATCTTTAATCTTATCAAGTTCTATCTTTACATCCTCTTCTTGCTCTGCTTCGTCTAAATAATATTTCCACTTTTCTTTTAACTCAGTGTTTGGATGTCCGTCAACCCATAGTCTGCCAAGAGAATTTTCAACCATATATCTCACAATCCAGTCTGGGGTAAAAAGCTGTGTGGCAGCCGGTATGCGTTCTTTTGTTATTTTAACATTTTTCTTTAGAAGTGCAAAAACTTCTTCTTTTGGTTCAGTATTATAATACTGATATAGCCATCCAATAATCTCTACTTGTCCGTTTACATTTCCATTTTCATCCTTAGTTTCTATGTTAAAATCATCTTCTGATATATCATTTATAAGATGACTTACAACTCCATCTTTATCTGTAAAAGAAATATTAAGTAAGAATTCTGTATAGTCCGATGTCTCTTCGAAGAGTTCTGGAAGCACCTCATTTAATTTATTACATTGCTTAATGAATAGCATACGAAAGAGTTCATCCAATTTATTCTCATCTTTTAACTGTACGATTCTATCTTTTTCATATGGTGAGAAATCCATATCAGTATCAAAGGGTGTCGTCACCATATCTGGTTCTGACTTTCCCTTTGTTTCACTTGAAAGCACACGAATACGTGAAGGTAGATAATCATTGACTTCCATAAAACGAATAGCAACCAAGCGATTAAACCAAGTATATGCGACTTCTTCTATAACAAATTGAAAAGCCGTTTTGTAATCAGATGTACTTTCTTTTTCTTTGATCCGATTTACAAGGGCATTACGTTGCTTAATTTCATGATTTGAAATCTCAGTAGGTTTCCCGGTACCAATGTCAAAAAATTGTACATTATCTGTGGATATTGGCAATGGCTGTAATATGCATTTTTCATTGATACCTATAACCCCTGCTTTGTATGTGATATCGCTGATGAGTTTACGTCTAGCCCATATAGCAAAATCCTTAATTGCTGTCTTATTCATAACTTCCTCCCGTTAAAATTCTATATTCAAGATTGTATTTTCTTTAATACTTTGCTTTAATTTTGCCTTTAAGGTTTCAACATAACGGTCTACATCCGCTTCTGTTTCAATCCTCCAAGTAGTCTCTGAATTGATTGATTTGATACTAACAGTCTTTTGTGTTTTTATCTTTGGCTTATTAATAAAAGGCACATGATTTTCAGCGACTTTGTCGGCTCCTGATACAGGTGTTGGTTTTGGTAGTTTTGATTCTATGATGCGTGTTTCTTCTGTACTAATCTCATTAAGCAATCGAACTTTTAAAGCATCAGCTTCCACTTTTATATTTTGTAAGGTAGCTACATTATTACAGCTTTTTGCTTTTTCATTAATTTCATTAAAACGTTCATATACCTTTTTAGAGAATATATCTTTGCACTCTTTTCCTTCAAGTTCTTCCACAACACGAGAGTGTGCTTCTTTAATGGCAGCAAGAACAGGTTGCTCCATTTCATCGAGCATTCTATTATAATGTTCTGTATAACGCTCAAGGAGTTCAGGTATCTTTCTGATTTCACTATAAGGATATGATTTCTTCATGATTCCTTTTATTTCAGCAACCACTGTTTCAATTTCTTTGTTGACTATAAATGTCTTACTATCATCATATATCTTTAGCAAGCGTAGACTTCGATTCCAAATCTCAATCTGTTCCCCACCAAAGAAAGCTTTTACAGGCTCATAATCTTCTGCAAATCCCAATATTTTATCCAATTTATCATCAACTGTCTTAAAAAATTCCACTGAGTACTTAATTTCCAACAAGTTCATAAGCTCAGACTTTCCATCTTTGACAACATTGTTACCTGGATAGCTTGGTTCGTTTTTGTAATGAATTTCTAACTTTTCAAGATCATTTTTTAAGTTAGTTGCATATTGCTGAAAGCTCTTTAACATGGAATCATCTTCATCACTCATTGGTGACACATTAAACAGCTCTTTCATAACTTCTCTCACAGCTTTCTTCTGCTTATCATTTGCTTTCTCTCTTTGTTCTGTAAGAAGCTTTTCGAGATATTCTTTACGACTAAGGTAGCGATAGACCTCATCCTCGGATTTGGTTAATAGAGTAACCACATCATTGTTCACAAATAATGCTATATCACCATCTTTAAATAATTTAGCAATTAGCCATTGAACGTCATCCTCTATAAATCCGTATGGTGCCTTTGTAAATCGCTCCATTATGGACTTCATAGATGTCTTCGCATGTCTTTGAGTATTCATACTTATAAAATCTAAGACATCTTTTAAAGCAAGTTTATTAGGTGTTTGATCAGTACCATCAAGGGAAAGTTGATTATTATTATTTCCTTTCAAAACTGATCTGATATGAGATTCTCCCACTGAAGTATCAATATAAGATAGCTTGTGATATACGGTATGTACAAGTCTACCAAGAGCATCATTAATACGCACAGCTATATCTTTTGATACATTCTGTATTTTGTCACTATTAGTATAAATATCAGCATCCTTCAAAGATTCTTCCAAAAAAATGTGAGCATTTGAATTTCTCTCACGCATTTCAACACGTTTTGCTTCTTTGATTTGCTCATATTTACTTACCCTATTGGACGTATTCAATCTTAAATACTTTTCTATCTTTAGGGCAGAGCGAATCTCATCTATAAATGCTTTATCATCTGGTAGTGCTACAATAACACATTTACTCTGACCACTCATCATGCGAAGTGTTGTTTCATCTGTACCTGATTCATAATTTGGTGTTAATATTCTAAGTGAGATATCGTAATTTTGATTTCCCTTATAAGGTCTGTCATCTACAATCTGATTAAACCCAAAATTATATCGACCGTTAAATGCTGGATATCTGTATTTTTTCTCTGAATATAACCCATCAAAAATCATCTCTGATACTTTCCCAATAACTTCAGAAGTTTCAACATTTTGACTTTCAATTTCTCTATTAATCTCCTGTTCTTCATCAGTTAAAAACACGTATACCTCACCAGTTTTCTGTATGAGAGTTTGGCGAACAAGACGTTTTAAAGACTGCTCAACTTTATCTTTTAGTGCAATTCTATCATCATCAATATTAGAAATCATTAAGCTTGTGATATTCTCTAAATTCGCAACAATTTCTTTGACATATTTAATCATAAAAAGTGTCTTTAAAACATTGACATCAAAACAATCCTCTAATTTGTCAGGATTTAAGTATTCATTATCATAGGCACGGATAATAACTCCCTTATGACTATGATCTAAAAATTGTTCAAGAGCATCATAGAACAGATTAAAAGGAACAATTGATCCTTCAGAATTCTCCATAATCTTCATAGCAGACTCTTTAAATAATGCCAGCATAGATCTCTCACCTTCTGCTAGATGCTTACCGCTTGCTCCATGAGTCCTTATTGAAGTAAGTACACTTGCCAGCAAATTAAACTGATAAGGAACAAAAGGGTAAACAGCAGAAAAATCATTTCTATCCGAATATAGTTTCTTTTCTATGCCGTCATTAAAAATAATTAGGTTCTTAATAATCGTATCTTTTTCATCATAAAGAAGCCCTAATGTCTGTCTGCCTGTTTCTTTTTTTTCAAGTATTCTCTTTCGTATAACTTCATCTACGTTTGCTGATGACAAGGAAAGTCTTGTATCAAATCTACCTTGAATCTTTGAGAAATCATTTCCCTTTGTTTTTGTAATGCTGTCAATATCTTGCTGACTTGTTACCACAACCCAAGCTTTACCATGGCAAGCAGATCCTAAATCTTCAGTAACTGTCTGTAGGTTTAACATTAATTTTGAATCATCACCAATATACTGTCCTATTTCGTCCACTAGAAATACAATATGATGATTGTTTCCTTTCCTATTTATGTATTTCTTAACCATATTTGCAAAAGTCATAATATCTATATTATAGGTACCTGTAGAACTTTCACACCAATTTTTTGCAGCATCCATACTCATATAATCGATTTGAACCAATGTCTTACATACATCATCCTGAATAAATCTAAATTGATGTCTAGAGTCTAACCATTCCTTACCACGTATTTCTGCAAATGCTTTTTTAAAATCTTCATATTTGCCTTCCTCTGTAAGTTGCCTTTCTAAATCTGCCAAAAAAGGGTTAGCCCCATAGAACCCTAAGTGTTGATTAAAGACTTTTAAAAATACAGAAAGAATAGCTTCCTTGTTATTCTGAGTATCACCCATTCCACTTTTAGAATCAATATTAAACAAAATAACATCACTTGATACGTTGGCTGCAAGTTGCATATCCGCAAGTACCATTTCATCTTTTATTTTTTTGTCTTCGATAAAATAATTAAGTGCTGTTTTTCCATCAACAACACGATTTTCCAATAGGTAAGATAGTATTTTTAAGAAATGTGATTTACCACTTCCAAAGAAACCAGAAATCCAAACACCCATTGCATCTGTATTTCCAACAATTCCTCTTTTATAACTAGAAAAAAAATCTGCAAAGTGTTTTTGTAGCTCTCTTGTTACTACGTATTCTTCAAGCTCTTGCTTTACATTTTCATCATCACCTTGTCCAACTTTAATAACACCTTTTATATTTCTGTCAATTGGTTTAGCAAACATATTCTTTATAAACATAATCCTCCACCTCTCAATCTACGAGCTTAAATGCTCTGTAATAATTATCATCTTTAATTTCAGAAAAAAGCATCAATGATTGACCATCGTACTTTCCAGGAAAAAACATTACAACTGGAACCTCATCTATAAATTGATGTAAATTGTTTAGAATTTTATGTGAACGCAAAATA